>Ga0247842_10001828_pt1 | contig 33597 bp, 22 predicted proteins | sample LaCruzMarch2015__3_FD_192411 | JGI IMG/M metagenome (GOLD analysis project Ga0247842, IMG submission 192411) | Freshwater microbial communities from meromictic Lake La Cruz, Castile-La Mancha, Spain - LaCruzMarch2015_19m | ecosystem: Environmental > Aquatic > Freshwater > Lake | place: Spain...
CAAATTCTTCTTGCCAAAAACCGGCGATGGCTGGCGCTTGATTTTTCAAAGTGCTCAGCCGGCGCGCCAGAATCTGGTTGCGATGAGCGATATTATTTTCAAGGCTTAGGCTGGCCGATTCGGTTAAATCGGCTAAATTTAAAATAATATTATCAGCCGAAGCTTTAGCTCGCGCGGCTAAAGCGCTGCCGGGAATTATGACATTAGGCTGCTCCGGTAATTTTTTCACCCTTTCTTTTGTAACGCCGACTTGAGCTAAATATTTTGAGTTTAAACCGCGCTCCGCTAAACCCCTAACCTGAACCGCCGCGCCGCTAAAAGTGCGTTTAGCTATCTGATTAAAACTAGCCGTAGCGCCTGGAGCAAAATGATTTAAAGAAATTGCCGCCAAAATAAAAATTAAAGTTGCGGCCGCGATTTTTAATAGCCTGGGCTTGAAAGTTAAAGCTTGCTTTATTTTTTGCGTGAACGCGGCCCGCGCCTGCTTTTTAACTTCAGTTTTTATTTTACCGGCGACGGCGCTTTGCCGTTTTGATAAATCTTTAGCTTCTTGCTTTAAACTTTCTTGCCATTTAATTTCTAACCTTGTCTCCGGTTCAACAAAGTCGGCGATTAGCCTGGCTTCGGATGCAATAATTTTATTATTTAAAATTTCCGCCAAATTTTTTTCTTCAATGGCCTTGTCATTGCGAGGAGCGCTTAGCGAACGCGGATCCCTCGCTTCGCTCGGGACAAGCTTCGCAATCTCTGGTTGTATCGCAATTAATTCTTTTACTTCTTTTTCTGCTTCGTCGGCGTTCGCGACGGCGACCGGAGCGGTTATTTTTTCCTGCATAGCTTGCGCCGGAAACTTCTCCTTAATCGCCCGCTCCACTAAGTTGTCAATCCGGCTTTTTAAGTTGGCCGAGGCCACGGATTCTGAAGCAGGCTTAAACTCAGAGGTCTTGCCTGAAGATAGTTCTTTGATAACTTCCGAAGACAGCTTTTTTTCGTCCCGCGCGTGAAGCTCTAAATATCGGTCAAACCACTCTTGGGTTGAGTAATATTTATTACCGATTTTTTTAGCTTTTAGTTTCTTTCTTTGCACCAGGATAGAAACATAGCCAAAGCTATAAGAACTAGCTTCGGCTATCCTTTTTAGGAGCACTAATTTTTTGTAATTATCCGATTGTAATCGACGCATGGGGATGTATCGTTTTTTGAGCTTACTTTTTGTTTTTTCAGCTCGAGAAGCACATTTATATATTTACTTAATTTTAGTATAAATTAACTATTAGCCTTATCAAATGCTTATCAACTTTTCTGGTTTAATTATAACATAAAAATACTAAAAATTATAGCACTTATTAAACCTAAAATATTTAAATTGATTTTCACGCTTTTAGCTTAAAAAATGGTTTGTCTTTTTTTATGGCGGCGATTAAGCCTAAATGGTTTTTAATCTTATATTACATTAAATTTTAAGGCTTTTTTCTCCGGCTATTTTTTTAAACAAGCTTAAATAAAAAACATTACTTTAAAAAAACAAAAAATCGCCGTTGCTCGGGCGATTTATTAAAACATTTTTCGGCATATTTATCCACAGCCACCCCCCTTACTTAATTGTCATTACGAGGCGGGAGCGAAGCGACTAACGAAGCGATTTCACGAATGAAATAAAATCTTTTTTAATTTAAACTATTTTTTTCTGTGTCCATTTCATCTCTTTTACTGCTCGCTACTATCCCTAAAACCAACCAAAAAAACAACACCCCGAAATGCAAACTAAAAAGCCAATGGTCAAAGGTCATCATAACAACTAAAGCGATCAAAATTGTGCCGCCATTTATACTGTCATTGCGAGAAGCGCAGCGACGAAGCAATCTCTGGTTATCATCCGAGTATGTTAAATTGCCGCGATTCCTCCGGTCGCTCGCAATGACAAATAATAGTGCGACAAAAAATAATAATCCAACTATTCCGGTTTCACTTAACACCAACAAAAACACATTATGCGTTGGCTGATAATAAAAACTTTCTCGGCCTGGAATCTGCCGGCTTAAAGCTAAAGTATAATTACCCCGGCCAACTCCGCTCGCCCAATTATTTTTTATTATCTGACATGATTCTTGATAAGAAATTAATCTCTCAAAAGTTGATTTCTCTTCAAGCCTTCCTTCTCCGCCTAGGCGCGAAGTTATTAAATTTTGATATTGGCTGAATAGAACAAACAGCACTACCCCTATTACTAAAATAATTTCAGCTAAACTTTTTTGTAATTTTAAATTTCTTTTTACAACCGCTATAATCATCATTATCACCAAACCAACCGCCAGCCCCAGCCAGGCGCTTCTGGAAAAACTAAAAAACAAAGCCGCGGTAAATACTATTAAAAATATCCAAACTATCATTTCGAAAATTTTAGCATTGAAAATTGCTTGTCCTGGCTCGACCAGGGAAAATTGAAAATTTTTTTTTCTTTCCATCGTAATAATCCGCCCTATCACCAACAATATCCCCACCGCTAAAACTCCCCCAAGCATATTCGGATGATCCAATCCCCCATAAGCCCTTAGCCATCTTTCACCGATGCCGTCCGCGCCAACCGCTTCAATCACCGATGTGCCTAAATCCGTCCCATTATGCAAAGCCAGCCCCAGCCATTTATTGGCAAAACTTGATTGAGTCAAAAACTGCCAGATGCCTAAAATTGACTGCAAAAATAAACCGGCGAGTACGGCGTAAATCAGCTTCAATCTATCATAACTAGCGCTTACAATCAGCCAAAACAAACCTACGCCCAATATTAGCCAGCCTAATTTATATAATGCCAGCCATTTATCGGCCGCAAAAAGCACGGAAATCGCCGAAACTAAAACCAACCCGTTAACAAACCACCAAACTGGTGATTTGCATTTTGTTTTAAAATTTATTAATTGAAAATTGTTTATAAATTGAGAATTGCTTGTCCTGGCTCGACCAGGGAAAATTGAAAATTTATAAGCAACAAACAGCAACAAAAGCAAAATCAGCAATATATCCGTCCCGTATAAACTATAGCTCAAATATTCAGTGCCGCCCGCCTTAATAATCCAGCGAGTCTGGATTGGCAATAAAAAAACTAACAGATACAAGCCATATTCAATTGTTTTAGGTAAATATTTCATAACTTTATTTTTTCCAGATATTTTTCTCTATATTCCTCTCGCCTGTCATTAGCATGCAACTTTATTATTTGATCATTAGCCACCACCCGGCTACCCTGATTCATTAAATTTTTTAACTGTGGCGGCAATAGCTTTAACTGTAGTTTCTTAAATTGCGGTTCCAATCCGCCAATAAATAAATTTACTATATCATGATAAAACTCTGAGAAAAACGGCTTAATTTGCCGCTGGTTGGCCGGTTCAACCGGCTGCCAATTAGGCAGGCTATTATAAAGCCATCGGTTAGCCTTAATAAGTTTCTGGTATGTTCCGCCAACATCATAAAGCGGCGTTAGCCCGGCTAGCCAATAGATAAAATAGATGTCATTCTGGAGGGAGCGTAAGCGACCGATAGAATCTTGTCGTAGCATCAACCCGCTTAAATCCATCGCTCTTTCACTCGCGTAAAAACTTAAACAAATCTTATCGCGCGCGTTACCAGCTCGCGGCCTTAAGCCTAAAAATTTAGTAATGCCGGCGCAAAAAAATCTGGTCAGCCAAATTCGCTTGTCCTCGGCCACGATAAAAAAATCAATGTCGCTCAAATCTTTTAAATTATGCGCGCCGATTAAATTACTTACCGCAACCATTTTTATCCAGGGAATAAATTTAAAAATTTTTGATACTAGCATGGCGCGCTTGAATTTTCTGCCGGTAAAATTATAACGCCTAAGCCTTTCTTCTATTATTGCTTCTCGTCCGGCTAAAAAATAAAACCCGTTTTTGCTTTCTATTATTTCCTCCACTTGTTTTTTGTCATTCCCGCGCAGGCACTCGGTTTTCTTTTTCAGCACCGAGGCCGGCACAGAGGAGCAATCCAGATTTATTTTTTCCCCTTTTTCATTTCCCAGCGCTTCCATCACTTTAAACAACTCGCATTTAACATTTATCTTCTGCCAAATTTCATTTAAAGTTAGCGGGTAATCAAACATATCAAAAAAAGCAATCACCTTAATGATCGCCTCCTTTAAACTTAAATTATTTTTCATTTCGTCATTCATAAATTCTACCTCCTACTGTCATTGCGAGGAGCCTTTGGCGACGAAGCAATCTCCGGTTAAACTCACTATTCGTGTCTTAGCACTAAAATATATTCGAAGCGACTAACCGGAGATTGCCGCGCCCTTTTAGGGCTCGCAATGACAAAAAAATTTATTCTTCTCCCTTCGGCCTCTCAATCGCCAATGCTTCAATTTTACTTTCCCCGCCGGAAATTTTCACCACATCTTTATCTATCTTTTTAAATTCCTTATAAGCATTATTATAATGATTAACCGCCGTGGACATGCTCACTCCCAGTTTTTTCATAAAATCATCATAGCTTAAAATATGCCGGCCAAGCATCTCAACATGCTTTCTTATTTCCTTGGCGCTTTCTTCAATTTGCAAAGCGCGGAGTCCCTGTAAAACGGTTTGCAGATAGGCTAAAAAAGAAGTGGGCGAAACAATAATCACGTGTTTTTCCTTAAAAGCATATTCAATTAAATCGCGCGTATTAACTTGCACGGCGCCGACTTTGTTAATCAATAAATCATAATAAATAGCTTCTGAAGGAATAAACATAAAAGCGAAATCCATGGTATTTTCACCCGGTTTAACATATTTTGCCGTTTCATCAATGCGCAGTTTTAAATCCTGCTTAAATAATTTTTCAAGTTTTTCTCTTTCAGCCGCCTCGCGGCAATTTAAAATCTTTTCATAATTTTCCAAAGAAAACTTTGAATCAACCGGGATAATCTTTTCTTTAACAAACACTACGGCGTCAACAATCGTACCGTCTTTAAACGGATATTGCATCTGGTAAGAATTTGGCGGCAAAACATTTTTTAAAGTCTCTTCAAGAAAATATTCGCCTAAAACGCCGCGCTGTTTAGGATTTTTTAAAATGTCTTGCAGGTTCTGTAGCTGGGCGGAAAAATTAACCACCTGCTTGTTGGTCTCGTCCAATTTAGTCAGCCTTTCGGTCACGTCGGCAATCAAGCGGGCCGACTGGCCGGTAATATTTTGGATAATTTTTGTGGTCTGGCCGATTTGCTCCTGGTTGGCGCGATGGGTTTCCGTTAGCTTGCCGTCCATAGACTGCCTTAATTCCCGATTCTGCTCGCCTAATTGTGTCAGTCTCTCCATCATAGCGGCTAATTTTTCGCCGTCTTGCCCGGGCGCGCCCGCCGTTTTTTTAATCAACAAAATTATTACCGCGGCAATGCCGATTATCAATAATATTAGCAAAAAAATTACAATCTGATTTAACATAAAATTTTATAACATTAAACAATTTTTTAGTATTCTAAGTTTAACAATAAAACAAAAACTCTACAAGTATTAAAAAATGGCAAATACAACCCTTGCCAAGAAGACTTATATACTATATAATGAATTGCGTTATTTAAAACTCTATATTGTCATCGCGAGCAAAATAATTTTATCTGTCATCCTGGAGCGAAACGAAGTGGAGCGATAGGATCTCGACGAGATTCTATCGGTCGCTGAAGCTCCCTCCAGAATGACAAATACGAGACAGCTCCTCGCGATGACATTCATAATATTTTTCTATGCCAAATTTCATAAAAATAAAAGGCGCGCGCGTCCATAATTTAAAAAATATTAGCGTGGAAATTCCGCGCGACAAATTAGTGGTTTTAACCGGCCTATCCGGCTCGGGAAAATCATCTTTAGCTTTTGACACTATTTATGCCGAAGGCCAGCGCCGCTACGTTGAATCTTTGTCCGCTTACGCCCGGCAATTTATCGGCCAAATGAACAAGCCTGATGTTGATTCTATTGACGGCTTATCTCCGGCTATTTCCATTGACCAAAAATCCACTTCCCATAATCCGCGTTCAACCGTCGGTACAATTACGGAAATATATGATTATTTGCGCTTGCTTTACGCGCGCATCGGCGTGCCTCATTGCCCGGAATGCGGCGAAAAAATCAAGCCCATGTCAATTGACGAAATCGTTAGCCAAATTACCGCCGGCTTTAAAAACAAAGATATTATAATTCTGGCTCCCTTAATTAAAGATAAAAAAGGCGAACACAAAGGTATTTTAGACGGCGTAGCCAAAGCCGGTTATGCCCGTTTGCGCTATGACAATATCATCTATTCTTTAGAAGAAGTCCGCGATTTAAACGTAGACAAACAAAAAAAACACAATGTAGCCATTGTAATTGACCGCCTATCCGTCACCAGCGACAAAGAAGATTCGGCCCGGCTGGCTGAAAGCGTGGAAAAGGCTTTGGAGTTAGGCAACGGCTTAGTTACTATTACTACCCCCGATATCCGCGGGAGTAAGGGGGATTTATCTGAAACCACCTTTTCCAAACTTTCCGCCTGCTCTAAGTGCGGCATCAGCCTGCCGGAACTTGAACCGCGAAATTTTTCTTTTAACTCGCCTCATGGCGCCTGCCCGGATTGCGCCGGACTGGGCACAAAACTGGAAATTGACCCAAAGTTAATTATTAATTCAAATTTAACAATCGCCCAGGGCGCTATCCGCGCCTGGGCTCATAACACGGCCGGCGGCCAAGGCTGGATGATGCGCATCTTAGGCACGGTAGCGCAGGCCCAAGGCTTTGATTTAAATACTCCGGTCAAAAATTTAACCAAACAACAATTAGACATCGTGCTTTATGGCTCGGGTGAAAAAAACTATAATGTTGATTACCAAAGTGAACGCTTTTCCGGCGAATTAACCACCGAATTTGAAGGCGTTATCCCTAATCTGGAGCGCCGTTTTCAACAAACCGAATCCGACTATGTCAGGCGAGAAATTGAGCAATATATGAGAGTTTTAATTTGCCCGGCTTGCGGCGGCAAACGCTTAAAGCCGGAAATGCTGGCCGTAACCATCGCAGGGGAATCAATTTATGATATTTCCGAAAAAACTATTGACCGGGAAAAAGAATTCTTTAGCCGGCTGGCTAATTCAAAAACAATTTCCGCGCGCGACAAAAAAATCTCGGCGCAGATTTTAAAAGAAATTTGCGCCCGCCTGGATTTTCTTTCTAATGTCGGCTTGGATTATTTAACGCTCTCCCGTACGGCCAATACCTTGTCGGGCGGCGAAGGCCAGCGCATCAGGCTGGCCACGCAAATCGGTTCGGCTTTAATGGGCGTGATTTATATTTTAGACGAGCCGTCTATCGGCCTGCATCAGCGGGACAACAACAAACTGATCGATACGCTTAAAAAACTGCGCGATTTAGGCAACACGGTAATAGTGGTTGAACATGACGAATCCACCATGCTGGCGGCGGACTGGCTCGTAGATATCGGCCCGGGCGCGGGTGAACATGGCGGCCAAATCGTAGCCGCGGGCACGCCCCTCGCCATAAAGAAAAACGCCAAATCTTTAACCGGCCAATATTTAAGCGGTAAAAAATTCATTCCCGCGCCGGTTAAGTACCGCACGGGCAATGGCAAAAAATTAAAAATTATAAACGCCAGCGAGCATAATTTAAAAAATATTGACGTGGAATTTCCCTTAGGCCTGTTTATCGCCATCACCGGCGTTTCCGGCTCGGGCAAATCCACCCTTATGACCGATATTTTAGCTAACGCCCTAAACCAAAAACTTTACCGCGCCAAACAGGAGCCGGGCAAGCATGAAAAAATTCAAGGCATTGAAGATGTTGATAAAGTAATTAATATTGACCAGTCGCCTATCGGCCGCACCCCGCGCTCCAATCCGGCAACCTATACCGGCGCTTTCACGCCGATTCGCGATTTATTTGCGTCACTGCCTGAAGCTAAAATCAGAGGCTACAAAACCGGGCGCTTTTCTTTTAATGTTCCGGGCGGACGCTGCGAAGCTTGCGGCGGCGACGGCATGATTAAAATAGAAATGCAATTTTTGCCTGACATTTATGTTGAATGCGAAGTCTGCCACGGCAAACGGTATAATAAGGAAGCTTTGGAAATTCATTACAAAGACAAAAATATTTCCGATATTCTAAATATGACGGTTGAAGAGGGGCTGCATTTTTTCAAAAACATCCCGGCCGTTGAGCAAAAACTTTTTACTTTAAATCAAGTCGGCTTAAGTTATGTTAAGCTTGGCCAGTCCGCTACCACCCTGTCCGGCGGCGAAGCGCAAAGAGTGAAACTGGCCACCGAACTGTCCCGCCGCGCCACCGGTAAAACGCTTTATATCCTTGACGAACCCACCACCGGTTTGCATTTTGATGACATTAAAAAACTTCTACATGTTTTAAACCAGCTGGTTGATAAAGGCAATACGGTTTTAATTATTGAGCATAATTTAGATGTGATAAAATCCGTAGATTGGATAATTGATCTCGGTCCGGAAGGCGGCGATAAGGGCGGCGAAATCGTTGCGGTCGGCACGCCCAAGCAAATCGCTAATAACAAAAAATCGTATACCGGACAATATTTGGCGAAAATTTTAAAATAATTTTCTATAAAACAGCAAAAAATATGTTAACGGCATTATGCTAATGCCGTTTTTGTTTTCCAATCTATCTTTGCTGATAATCACGCCCTTTTTAAACCCGGCGTTTTTAAAAATTTCAAAATCAGCTTGTTTAATTTCTTTACTATATCTGATTAAAATCGGCATAATCTTTTTACCCCGCTTAACCAAAAAATTAATTTCTCTCTTTTTAACATTGTCGCGCCAATAAGTAATTTTATTTTCTTCATCTTTGGCCAAATGGCTTAAAGCCGTATTTTCCACTAAAGCGGCGAAGACCCGGCCATCATGCAAGCGTTCGCGCGCCAGCTTATAATAATTAAGCGAACCATGGGTATAAGAATAAAACAGCCAGAAAATGAACGGATCGCCGAAATAAACTTTTTTAGCCTTACGGCTTGACGGCTCGCCGTTGTCTGACTGATAAACGGTTTTAACCGCGAACATTGATTCCAGAATATTCAAATATTCAGCCGCGGTTAAATGGGTTTTAGCCTTGGTTTTTCTCGTTAAAGTTTTATAACCGACGGGTGAACTTAAATTTAAAATTAATTTTTCTATAATCTGCCTGGTTAAAATTATGTCTCGGTTTGACCTGGCGATATAAGCCAAAAACCAATGCAAAAAATTGCTGTAAATATTCTGCCTGATGGCGCCGTTTTCTTTATAATCGTTGATAGCGGAAATAAAACCGCCGGTTAAAAGATAAATATCCAAATAATATTCAAGCCGGCTCTGCCGCTTAGAATAATTTTCCGGAGTTAAATCTTGAAAAAGCCCCGGATTAATCAAACCGCCGAATTCACAAAAATCTAAATTGTTAATGGCTATATTTTTAAAACTATTGTTAAATTTAATTTTAGATTCGTTAAAAGACGAAGCTGATAAAACAACCGCGGTATTTACTAGCCTGCCCGCTTTAATTAAATGCTCTATGCCCTTCTGCCAATTTTTTATCATGGCAATCTCGTCAATAAAAATATAGCGCCGGGCTTTATCGGCTGTTTTTAAATTTAAAAACAGCTTAATCATTTCATTAAGCTGCTCGTAGCTGTCAATATTATGGCAGGAATAAAAAAATATGTTATTCGAGTTAATCCGGTCTTCTTCAATTAATTTTTTAATAACCAGCTTTAATAAAGTGGTTTTGCCAACGCCCTTTAGGCCGGTTAAAAAATACATTTTATCCTGTTTTAAATTAATTTGCCCTAAAGCCGCCGGCCGCCATTTTAAAGTTTGGCGTTCATATTGTTCAATCACCGGGTCAAACTTTAAGCTTTCGCCGCGCCACCAGGGATTTTGGATAGAAAGTAACTCTAAATTTAAATCCATAAAAAATTAAATATTCTTAAAATGTCTTCTAACATACCAAACCACTCCAGCAATTATCATTAACACAATCACAAAATCAAATCTATGGAAATAAACTCCGAGCGTATCCCAATTATCACCTAATTTTTTGCCAATATAAGCTAAAGCGTAGCACCAGGGTAAAGAGCCTAAAAAACTGTAAATTAAAAACTTGCTGAAATTCATTTTAGCAATACCGGCCGGTAAAGATATAAAAGTGCGCACTACGGGCAGAAGGCGGGAAAAGAAAATCGCGGCCGAACCATATTTATTAAAAAAATTATCTGCCAGATTAAGGTCATGATGCGAGATTAAAATATACTTGCCATACTTTTCTATAAAAACGCGCCCGCCCCAGGCGCCAACCGCGTAAGCCATAATAGAGCCAACCACGCAGCCTAAGGCGCCGGCCAAAGTGACACCGAGCAAACTGAATTTTCCTTGCGCCACTAAAAAACCGGCAAACGGCATAATTATCTCCGACGGCAGCGGCACACAAGCGCTTTCAATCGCCATCATTAAGCCAACGCCGGTATAGCCGAGCGACGAAATGGCATTAACTATAAAATTTGTAACTAAACCGATAATATAACTCATATTTTTTTACATCTCTTCCATAACCTCAATACCCAAAAGCCCTAGTCCATTCTCTATAACCTGCCTAACCGCGCTTATCAGCGTCAGCCTAGCGATTCTAACGTCTGTCTTAGCTTTTAAAACCGGCACCGCGTGATAATAATCATTAAGCTCCTGCGCTAATTCAAATAAATATTTGGCTAACTCGCTGGGGTTATAACTCTTGCCGGCCGTTACCACAATTTCCGGATATTTAGCCAGCTTATTTACCAAAGCGATTTCCTTAACTTCAATTAAATTTTTATATTCAACTTTTGGCTTTTGGCTTTTGGCCTTTGGCTTTCTTATTATGCTGTTTATTCTCGCGCAGGTGTACTGTAAATACGCGGCTGTATAACCGTCAAAACGCAAAGCCTGTTCAATGTCAAAAGTAATTATTTTATCCGCGCCCACTTTAACCATCTCAAATTTTAAAGCGCCGTTGACCAGCTTATTAACCACGTCGGTGATTTTCTTCTCGTTCCAATTTTTATGCCTTTTTTTAGTTTCCATTTTAGCCTTTTTAAAAGCTAAGGCGCGCAAATCTTCATAAGTTATGACATTACCGGTGCGGGAACTCATCATGCCTTCGGGCAATTTTACAAACTCATAGCTTAAATGTTTCATATTCTGCTTAAAGCCGAGTAATTCCAAAACTTTAAATAACTGTTTAAAATACAGGCTTTGCCTAACATCAACCACATAAATTGACTTGTCAATTTTATATTTTTTTAATTTTTCCTCGGCCAGCGCTAAATCGGCTACCGGGTAAAGCGCCGTGCCGTCGCTTCTTAAAATTACCAAAACACCCAAACCGTATTTTTCCAAATCGGCGATAATCACTCCCTGGCTTTTAATTAAAAAATGTTTAGCATACAACTTCGCCACCATATCCAAGCCTTTTTCTATAGTCTCGCTTTCATAAAAAATATGTTCAAATTTAACGCCTAATTCTTTATAAATTTTATTAAAGCCATCAACGCTCCATTTTCTGGTTTTCTGCCATAATTTATATTCTTTACCGTTCCGGCTTTCAATTCTTTTCATTATTTCCGTCATCTCGGCTTTGCTTGTTTCATTATTCTCCAACTCCGCGCAAGCTTTAACATAAACTTTACCTAAAAAATAGCCCTTGTTTAACGGCAGTTTTTCTTTTTTAAAAAATTTCTCTAACGCCCATAAAGTTTTGGCCACATGAATACCAAAGTCATTAATATATGAAACAGGAATTGATTTATAGCCGTTGGCCGCTAAAATCTTTGTCATGGCGTCGCCGTAGCAGATATTGCGCAAATGCCCGACATGATACTCTTTATGCGTATTGGCATTAGAAAATTCCACCATCACTTTTTTATTTTTGCCAGCCGAATTAACGCCGTATTTTATTTTTTGTTTTAATATATCCTCAACCGCGCCTTGCGCCAATTTAACTTTACTAAAAGTAAAATTTATAAACGGGCCGATAGCCTTAGAGGCGACCAGCACATCATTCAGCTTAATTTTTCTAACTAAAAATTCCGCCATCTCCACCGCGCTTTTATTATTTAATTTCGCGATATTATAGCAGGGCAAGCTTAAATCGCCGAACTCCGGCTTAGGCGGATAAACCAAATCAGCCGCCTTTACGGTTTTTTGCTTTAAGGCCGCGTTTATAGCATCAGCAATATTTTGTTTTATTTTTTCTAAAACAGGCATATTTTTGTCATTGCGAGGAGCCTCAAGCGACGAAGCAATCTCACAAACATAATAATTTATAAAATCGCCTTTTTAACTTCTTCTATATCTCTCCCTAAAAACTTTTTACCAAAATTTTTAAATTTATTTACGTCATCCGTCGTATAAAAAACCAATTTTCTATTTTTACTTAATTTATTTTCTATTTCCTCGTGCCTTTTTAAATAATCTTTTAATTTTCCAGCCACGGTTTCCGCCGGATTAATAATTTTTACATTTTTTCCCATAATTCTCTTAATATCTTTAATCATTAACGGATAATGCGTACAGCCTAAAATTAAAGTGTCTATCTGCTTAACTTTCAGGGGGTGCAAATATTTTTTTAAAATTTTATTGGTTTCCGGCTTGCCAACCCAACCCTCTTCAACCAAAGGCACGAGCAACGGACAAACTTCTTGAAAAATTTCTAAATCGCTTCTTAATTTTTGCAGTTCTTTTTTATAAACACCGGAGCTGATTGTTGCCGTCGTACCAATAACGCCGAGCTTGTGATAACGGCTCAACTTAATTGCCTCCTCAACCACCGGCACGACTACCCCTAAAACTCGCTTATTAGGATATTTGGCTGGTAAATATCCTTGCTGAATTTTCCTTAAGGCTTTTGCCGACGCCGTATGGCAAGCAATAATAACTAGCTCGCAGCCTTCATCAAATAAAAAATCCAAAGCCTCGCAGGTATAATTATAAATTGCTTCATCGGATTTATTGCCGTACGGCGCGCGCGCGTTATCGCCCAGATATATATAATTATACTCAGGCAATACTTTTAAAAATTCTTTGAGCACGGTTAAACCGCCAAATCCCGAATCAAAAACTCCTATCATACATCTCTACTGTCATTCCCGCGGCTCGCCCCGTTAAATACGAAGTATATTTAACCGGGGAGGCGGGAATTCAGAATTATTTTTTAACAACCCTCACAAACCCCCTCTTGCCTCTTCGTATTAGTATGCCCTTTTCAATTATTTCAATTTCTTTATTTATATCTTTTACCATTTCGCCATCAATTTTAATCCCGCCCTGCTCAATTAATCTTTTGGCCTCGCCTTTGCTGGCAGCTAATTTAACTTCCACCAATAAATCTATTAATTTCCAGCTGGCAATCGGCAAATTATAATTAACAACTTCCTCCGGCACTTCCTTTTTCTGCACGGTCTTCACAAAATAATTTTCCGCGGCCTTTGCCTTTTTTTGCCGTGATTTATTTTAGTTATTTCATAGGCCAAGCGCATTTTGGCGTCGCGCGGATTGGCGCCAAAAGTCATCTTTTTAGCCATATCCTTAATTTCCACTATTGGCAGATTAGTGCATAATTCCATGCCAACTTCGATCACTCCATCCGGCCAGGACATAACTTGGCCATACATATTTTCCGGAGTTTCATCTAAATTAACAATAGTGCCTTCGGTCTTGCCCATTTTCTTCCCGCTGGAATCAACTAATAATTTCATGGTCAAAACAAATTTTTCTTTATTTCTCGTGGCCTTCATCAAATCGCGGCCACAGAGCATATTAAAAGTCTGGTCATTGCCGCCGATTTCCAAATCAACGTCCATGGCCACGCTGTCGTAAGCTTGCGCCACCGGGTATAAAAATTCATGAAGATAAATAGGCTTCTCCTGCTTAATTCTTTCCTGGAACATATCGCGGGCGAACATCTGCTGCGCCGTGAAATTAGAAGCCACTTCAATTAAATCTTTAAAGCTTAATTTATCAAGCCACTTGCTGTTGTACATTATTTTAGCCGGATTGGCGCCGCTGAATTTTATATAAGCGCTAGCTTGTTTTTTATAATTTTTGGCGTTGGCTAAAACTTCTTTTCTTCCCATTTTTTTTCTGGCCGCGGTTTTATCCGTCGGGTCGCCAATCATACCGGTAAAATCACCGATCAAAAATATTATTTCATGGCCCAATTCTTGAAACTGTGCGAGCTTCATCAGGGAAATGGCATTACCGATATGCAAAGCCGGCGCGCTCGGGTCATAGCCGCAGTATAGCCTGATTCTTTTTCCTGACGTTAAAACTTTTTCCAAAGTTTCACGGTTAGGATAAATATTTTCCACTCCGCGCGTTAAAATTTCATCAATTTTGTTTTTGTCGGTGATAATTTTCATATTTTTATTATAAATATTTTATCTGCTCTTTAAGCTTTTTAATTCTGCCTGCCAGCCTTTTAACTTTTCTTTTTCTTTTTTTACAATCTCGGCCGGCGCCTTATCGGTAAATTCTTTATTAGTTAACCTAACTTCAGCCGATGCAATTATTTTTTCCAAATTACTTATTTCTTTTTCCAGTCTGGCTTTTTCTTTTTCCGCATCTACCGCGCCCAATAAATATATTTCAATATCGCCCACAGTCGCATAAATAGCATTTGATATTTTTTCACCTTTAATTTTAATTTCTAATTCGCCTATACCCGTCTTTAAGCCTTTTATTAAAACCTCGTGATCCTCAATCAATTTTTTATATTCTTCAATCTTAGTATAAATCACCGCTTTAATTTTTTTATTGGGTTCGATTCTATTTTCGCTTCTAGCGTTGCGGGTTGCAATAATAATTTTTTGGATAAGTATCATCTCGGGATAAAAATCACCATGATTAGTTTTCTCAAATATTTCTTTATAATTATCTATCATGGGATATTTTTCTATTAATAGCGGGGTTTTATTTTCTGCCTCTTTCCATATTGCTTCAGTTACAAAAGGAACAAATGGATGCCATAATTTCAACAAATCCTTTAAAATTACCAACAATATTTGGTTTTTAGAACTATTTTTCTCAAATTTGCATGCTTCTAAATACCAATCGGCCAAATCATCCCAAGTAAATTTCTTTAATCTCTCCTCCGCTTGCGAAAAACGATAATTATTTAAATCGTCAGTAATTGCCATTATTAAATTTCTCGTCTGAAATAAAATCCACTTATCAAACAATGTTAAATCTTTTAAATTAAATTCATAATTAGTAATCTTTAATTCATTGTTCGAAATTATGTATCTGGAAATATTCCACAACTTATTTACCATATTTCTCGCTCCTTCAACTTTTTCTTCATAAAACCTTAAATCATTGCCTGGAGCAATGCCGCCAATTGTGCTTAAGCGCAGTGCGTCTGTGCCGAATTTGGCGATTATTTCCAGCGGATCAATATTATCGCCTGATGACTTGGAAAATTTCTTGCCGGCCTCATTCCTTAGCATGCCGTGGATATAAACATCTTTAAACGGAATCTGGTCCAACGCATAAGTGCTCATCAATATCATCCTGGCCATCCAGAAAAATAATATTTCATAACCCATCTGCATCCAGCTAGTCGGATGAAAAGTTTTTAGATCTTCATTCTTGTTAGACCAGCCCAAAGTTGAAAATGTCCAAAGCCCGGAAGAAAACCAAGTATCTAAAGTGTCTTCATCTTGAATCCAATTTTTTCCAGTCGGCGCATCCGAACCGACAAATACTTCTTTACCCTTATACCAAACTGGAATTCTATGCCCCCACCAAATCTGGCGTGAAATGCACCAGTCGCGAAGATTATCTATCCAATGCAGATATATTTTTTCAAATCTTTCCGGAGTGATTTTAACTTTTTGCTTCGCGTCTCCATTATGGCCGACAGTCACGGCATCACGCATTAAATCTTTTAAGCTTTTATCTTTGCCCGGAATTTTTTTATTTACGTTGACAAACCATTGCGTCATTGGTAAAACTTCTACCGCATCGCTAAAACGGTCGGATGTGCCAACGTTCTGCGTAATATCTTCTTCTTTTTCTAATAATTTTTCTTTTTTGAGCCAATCAACAAATTTTTCCCGCGCTTCTAAAACCGTTAAGCTAGCGTATTGTTTTCCGGCGGCTTCCGCCATCTTGCCATTCTGATCAATCACTTTAACCAAGCTTATATTATCACCTTTGGCTTTTTGTTTTTCATACATTTCAAAATCCGCCATGCTGTGCGCCGGAGTAACTCCGACCGCGCCAGTACCAAAATTTTCATCAACCTCCTCGTCCGCGATAATTTTTATTTCAAGCGGTTTAGCCGCGCCAACATCAACCGTAAAAACTTGCCCAATATATTTTTTGTATCTCTTATCTTTGGGATTAACCGCCACGGCCGTATCACCTAATTTTGTTTCCGGCCGGGTCGTGGCGACGGCAATAGGAAAATCTTTAGCATATTTAAAAGTATAAAGTTTGGCCGAACGTTCAACGTGAACCAACTCGTCATCAGAACAAGTGGATTGCCCTTTAACCGACCAATTAACTACCCGATTGCCTCTATATATAAGTCCATCATTATACATTTTTACAAACACCTCGTTAACCGCTCGGTTGCGCGCTTCGTCAAAAGTATAAGCCAAACGCGACCAGTCGCAAGATGTGCCCATTTTTTTAATCTGTTTTAAAATGGTAGATTTTGATTCTTCCGCGTACTCACGAATTTTTTCTAAAAGTTTCTCCCGCCCGAATTCTTGCCGAGGATTTTTTATGCCCTGCTCTACCAATATTTTTTCCACCTTGGCTTGCGTGGCCACGGCCGCATGATCCGTACCCGGCAAAAGTAAAACTTTTTTGCCGTTCATCCTCTGATAGCGCGCCATAATATCCATTAAAGAATTTTCTAAAGCATGCCCGAGATGCAAAACTCCGGTAACATTTGGCGGCGGCATCATTATGGAATACGGCTCACCTTCAAGATTGTCCGGATTAAAAAAACCCGATTTCTCCCATTCGGCATAAATTGCGTCTTCGTAATCGACCGGATTATATGTTTTTGGCAGTTCTTTCGACATATTTATTTGAATATTTAAACTCGATTTGAGGAAATTATTTTTATCGCGCATACGAAATTGTAGCGATTTTTTCTAAAAAATCATCAATATAAATAATAAAAAGATTTTTTAGAAAAAACGCCCAAATTTTGTCTAAGCAGAAAAATAATTTCCTCAAGCCGGACAATTTACGACTAGCGAAAAACAAACCTTTTTGTCCAAAAGCCTTTTTTATCTACTTTTACACTACCAGAATTGCCCTTATTTTGCAAGAAAAATAAGCTCATTTATTCCTCTTGACACCTCCGGCTATTTAAGATATATTTATAAACTAACTAAATTAAACCTCATGCCCATAAACAAAACTGCTAACATGCTAACTCAAGAACAGCAAATTTTCGAACAAATAAAAAAAGCCGAACATATTTTGATTACTTTCAAAAAAACCTGGAACGGCGACTCCGTGGCTTCGGCTTTGGCTCTTTTTTTATTTCTTAAAAAAATGGATAAAGATGTTGAGGTGGTGGCGGAAAAATTCAGCCTGGATAAACTCTATTCTTTTTTGCCCGGCTACACCGAAATAAAACACGAGCTGGATAACTTGCGAAAATTTATAATTTCACTGGACATTACCAATACTAAAATCAGCCAAATTAAATACAAGCAGGAAGAAAATCAATTAAACTTTATTATCTCGCCTAAAGACGGCTTTTTCAGCTCTTCGGATATTACTTCCGGCGCCTCGGGTTTTAAATATGATTTAATTATCGCGGTGGATACGCCTGACCTTGAATCTTTAGGCCGCATCTACGATAACGACACTGAATTTTTTTATCAGACTCCAATCATTAATATTGACCATAACTCCACCAACGAGAGTTTTGGCCAAATCAATTTTATTGAACTAACGGCGGTTTCAACCTCGGAAATTGTTTTTTCTCTGTTTGAAAGCTTCGGCCGCGATTTAATGGATGAAAATATCGCTACCTGCCTTTTGACCGGCATGATTGCTGAAACCAAAAGTTTTAAAACCAACAACGTCACCCCGCGCGCGCTTTTAACCGCCTCCCAGCTTATGACTTTAGGGGCGCGCCGCGAAGAAATCGTCAATTTTCTTTACCGCTCAAAAAGCATAAATGTTTTAAAACTCTGGGGCCGGGTTTTGGCCAGATTATCCAGCAGCCTGGATAACAAATTAGTCTGGTCAACTTTATCTTCGTCTGATTTTACTAAAACCAACTCCACGGAAAAAGACTTAACCGATGTTATAGACGAATTAATAGTTAGCATTCCGCAGGCTAAGGTCATTGCTATTCTTTATGAAAATAAAAGCGTTGGCGAAGAGCCTAAAAGCGAACCGGTTAGAGAAGCAAATTTATTACTTTACACAATAAAAAACATTGACTCGCTGGCCTTATTAAAAGAATTTAACCCAGCCGGCACCAAGAGCTTAGCCAGAGCTATTATAAACTTACCTATAGTTGAGGCTGAAAACACGGTCATTAGCGCCATCCAGGATAAATTGAATAAATTACCGCTGTAAGGCTTGAAAAAAACTACGCTTAATGTTAGATTGTAAAAAAGGATTAACTCCTTTTTTTCTTTTAGGCCGAGGGCGTGTAGCTCAGTTGGTTAGAGCACGGCTCTTATAAAGCCGGGGTCGATGGTTCAAGTCCATCCACGCCCACCCTCAAAATAAATTTAAATTCGGACAATTAGCTCAGTTGGTTAGAGCGCGTCGTTGACATCGACGAGGTCACAGGTTCGAGCCCTGTATTGTCCACTACAAGACATTCTCCCCTTGTTAAATATTATAATAAATATTATAATATTTATATAACTTACTTTATTATATGGCTAATTTTTTTAAAAAACTATCCGGACTGGATGATAAAATTAATATCAGGCAAGCGGATGAAAATGAGTTTGAATCTGCTGATGATGAGATGGATATACAACCAATCATAAAATCAGAATCCGGTGAATGGCTGGGCGGAGATTATGATGAAGGGCAGCTGTCAATTGATGTTTTTCAAACTCCCGATAGCCTGGTAGTAAAATCCACCATTGCCGGCGTTAAGCCGGGCGATATTGATATTTCCATTAATAACGATATGCTAACGATTAGGGGCCGGCGCGAAATTCAAGAAAACATTTCCGAAGAAAATTATTTAATTAAAGAGTGTTATTGGGGCGGCTTTTCCCGTTCCGTTATTCTGCCGGTGGAAGTTGAGGTGGAAAAAGTTGAGGCGGCTTTAGATAACGGCGTCTTAACCGTAATTTTGCCGAAAGCCAAAAGCGCCAAACAATTTTCCATTAAGGTAAGCGAGAAATAATTTATGTTAATTAAATTAACCATTGACCGTTTTGAAGAAGATAAGGCTGTTTTGATAACCGGCGGCGGAGTAACAATTATTTGGCCAAAAGACAAATTGCCGGCCGATATTCGCGAAGGTTCGGCTTTAAGTTTTGATGTCAGAGAAGAAGCCGAGCGGGAAAAAAAAGACAAACAAACAGCCAAAGACATTATAAACGAGATAATTAAAAATTCTTAAAATGCCGGTAATTATCAATGGCAAAATAGATAAAGATAAACTGCGATGGTTGCTTATGCTGGCAATCATTTTTTTTATTTTACTGGTTGCGGCCGCGTCCGGCTCTTTTGTATTTGATAAAATTTACCAAGATAAAATTTACCCTAATATTTTTATAGGCGATTTAAGTTTAGGCGGTAAAACAATTGAGCAGGCCAAAGAACTGCTAAATACGGAAATTAATAAAATTAGCCAAACCGGCGTGGTCTTTTCTTATAAAGACAGCCGAACAACTATAACACCTATTATCGCTTCAGCCGATGGCGGCCTAGCCATTAAAATTATCAATTTCAATGCCGACGAAACCGCTGAAGCGGCTTTTAATTACGGCCGATACAATAACTTTTTTATAAATCTGGAAAAAAAATTATCCCTGTTAGTTAACAAAAAACAACTGCTATTAAAAACTTCCATTAACCAAAACCAAGCGGAAAAAATATTAGAAAATACTTTTACAAAAACTTTTCAACCGGCCGAAGATGCTAAGTTGATAGTAAAAAAAACACAAACCCTTGAAGCTTACGAATTTACCGTGGCCAAGGAAAAATTAGGTAAAACTATAAATTATGAAGAAGCTATCAAACAAATGCTAAATAATCTATCTGGCCTTAACAGCCAAGAAATAAAACTTTTCACCACAACAGAATACCCAAAAATTTTAGCCAAAGATTCATTAAATATTGAAAGTAAAGCTAAAAATATCTTAGCCGCCTCTCCCTTAACTTTAACCTATGGCGATAATCAATGGATTATTGAAGAAAATCAGCTGGCTGATTTATTGTCGTTAAAGCTAAATGATTCAGCTACTGATAAAGTGGGCGTTAGTCTTGATAAAATTAAAACCGGCGCATATCTGCAAGAAAAAATTGCTTCAAAAATAGATCAAAAACCGATTGAAGCAAAATTTGAAATCAGTAACGGCAAAGTCAGTGAATTTCAAAATGGCCAAGATGGCTTGACCCTTAATATGGAAGCGACTCTGGCTAAAATAGAAAATGAAATTATAACTTCAAGCCAAATTGAATTAGTAGTTGAAACTCAGCCGGTTTTAGTCAACGCCGGCAATATAAACGACTTCGGCATCAAAGAAATAATTGGCGTTGGCACTTCAAATTTTGCCGGCTCGCCCGCTAATCGACGGCATAACATTAAAGTTGGCGCCGCCGCGGTTAACGGTACGCTTATTAAACCTAGTGAAGAATTTTCCCTTATAAAAACTTTAGGCGAAATTGCCAGCTCGACCGGCTATTTACCGGAATTAGTTATTAAAGAAGGAAAAACCATACCTGAATACGGTGGCGGCTTATGCCAAATTGGCACCACGGTTTTTAGATCCACGGTAGCCAGCGGCCTGCCCGTAACCATGCGAAGCAACCATTCTTACCGCGTCACTTATTATGAACCGGCCGGCACCGATGCCACGATTTACGATCCTTGGCCCGATTTTCGTTTTATTAACGATACGCCGGCTTACATTTTAATTCAACAAAAAATTTCCGGCGATATCATATCATTTGAATTTTGGGGGACCAAAGACGGCCGCCAGATTGAAAATACCAAGCCCACAATTTATAATATTGTGAAGCCGGAACCGGCTAAAATTATTGAGACCACGGATTTAAAGCCGGGCGTAAAAAAATGCACCGAGAAAGCGCATAATGGCGCCGATGCTTATTTTGACTATAAGGTTACTTACCCGGATGGCCAGATTAAACAAAAAAGATTTTCTTCTCATTATGTGCCCTGGCAGGAAGTCTGCCTCTTAGGCGTAGCCGAATTAACCGCTCCGCCAGACACCGCTACTTCCACGCCGGAAACCACGGCCAACTAAAAAACTGCTTCTACATCTAGAAGCAGTTTTAAAAAAAGACCAACTTGAGCGGGCAGGCAAGAAAATTTCCGCTAGGCGAAACACAGTAGAAACCATATTGCACCTTGCAAGAACATCCCCATGCTTGTCGTGCCTGGCCCGCTTAAATCGACCTTAATATACAGGTTTTAAATTGACTTTTTAGTGTATCATAATTGAATAGTCTTGTCAAGCTCTTTCGCTTTTGCTATGCTTAATTGGTTAAAAATACCAAATTTATCTAATAATTTAGTCTTATGCCAAAATTTATATTAAAAAGTAAATTCCGTCCGACCGGCGACCAACCCGAAGCCATTGCCGAACTTATTAAAGGCCTAAAAAACGGCTACCGCGACCAAACTTTGCTCGGAGTAACCGGCTCGGGTAAAACTTTTACCATGGCCGGCATTATTGAAAAAATCCAAAAACCGACCCTGATAATTTCCCATAACAAAACTTTAGCCGCCCAGCTTTACGGCGAATTTAAAAAATTTTTTCCTGATAACGCTGTACATTATTTTGTTTCTTACTACGACTATTACCAGCCAGAAGCCTATCTTCCGCAAACCGACACTTATATAGAAAAAGAAGCTACTATTAATGAGGAAATTGACCGCTTGCGCCATGCCGCCACGCAGTCTCTCTTAAACCGCCGAGATGTTTTAATCGTGGCCAGCGTTTCCTGCATCTACGGATTGGGCGAACGCGCCGACTATGAAGCCATGAGCAGATATTTTAAAATCGGACAAAAAATAAAACGCAACCAACTTTTGCGCGAACTTATTAAAATCCAATACGCGCGCGACGACAAAGAATTTAAGCGCGGCAGTTTCCGTGTTAAGGGTGAAAATATTGATATCCATTTGGCCACCGGCGAAGGTATTATAAAAATTACTATGTTTGGTGAAATAATTGAAAAAATTAATATCTACAATATTCGTCCGGGGAAAAACCAACCGCTCTGGTCTGAAAAATTCCGTCGCGAACACGGACAAGAGCTTGAAGAAGTTACCATCTTGCCGGCTAAGCATTTTATGACTTCGGAAGAAAAGATGAAAAGAGCTTTAAAAACCATCCGTAAAGAATTAAAATCAAGACTCAAAGAATTAATTAAACAAGGCAAAGATGTTGAAGCTTACCGCTTAGAAAAAAAGACTAATTATGATTTGGAAATGATAGAAGAAGTCGGCTATTGCAATGGCATAGAAAATTATTCACGGCATTTTACCGGGCGCAAACCAGGCTCGCCGCCAGAAACTTTAATTGATTTCTTTCCTAAAGATTATTTAATGTTTATTGATGAATCGCATGCTACCTTGCCGCAAATCCGCGGCATGCATGCCGGCGACCAATCGCGGAAACAAACCTTGATTGATTTCGGCTTTCGCTTGCCTAGCGCTCGCGACAACCGGCCATTTAATTTTCAAGAATTTAATACTAAAGTAAACCAAGTTATTTATGTTAGCGCCACGCCAGCCGAATACGAAATAAAAAATTCTAAGCAAACAGTCGAACAACTAATCCGCCCAACCGGCCTCTTAGACCCGGAAATAGAAGTAAGGCCTACAAACGGGCAAATTCAGAATTTAATTAAAGAAATAAAAACTAGAGCCGCTAAAGGCCAGCGAACTTTAGTTACAACTCTAACTAAGCGCATGGCTGAAGAACTGGCTAATTATCTGGCTGAACAAAAAATCAAAGTTAATTATCTTCATAGTGACATAGAAACTTTAGAAAGAGTTGATATCTTACGCGACTTGAGGCTTGGGAAATATGATGTTTTAGTCGGTATTAATCTCCTGCGCGAAGGCTTGGATCTGCCCGAAGTATCGCTAGTGGCCATTTTAGACGCGGACATGTCAGGCTTTTTACGCACTGAAACCTCGCTTATTCAAACTATGGGCCGGGCCGCGCGCCACTTAGAGGGAAAAGTTATTATGTATGCGGATAAAATCACGCCGGCCATGCGCTATGCCATTAATGAAACTAAGCGCCGCCGGAAAAGCCAAGAACTTTACAACAAAAAACACGGCATTACACCGCGCCAAATTACCGCCGAATTTCATGATAGCATACTATAAAAATTTCGCTTTACTTCTTAATTTCCGATGATAACTGATAGCAAATCTATGTGCTTCATCGCGCACCCGCTTAATCAGGTGCAAAACCGGGGAAGCTAAAGGCAGCTCCAGCGGTTTTTTCTCGCCAGGAAAAAATAATTTGTCCTGAGCTACGGCCGAACGCAGGCCGGCGCCTTTAGAAATAGCGATAACCGGTATCGCCAGTTTCAACTTTTTTATAATACTATTTACCAAATTTAACTGTGCCTTACCGCCGTCTGCCACGATTAAATCCGGCAGCGGCCAATTATTATTGAATCGTCTCTCTAAAACTTCTTTTAACATGCCGACGTCATTAGCCTGTCCTTGGCCGATTTTAATTTTAAACTTACGGTATTCATTTTTATTAGCTTCGCCGCCGGAAAATACCACCATAGAACCAACGGCTTCTTTGCCAAAAATATTGGCGATATCATAGCCTTCTATTCGCTCCGGAATCTTTGGCAACCCTAATACCTTGGCTAATTCCACTACATCATTAGCATATTTTTCTCCAACGCTTAAAACCCTTGAACCTTCTAGCACCTGCTTCATATTTTTTAACTCAAACTTCAGCTTACCAAGAGCTTCATCATTAACTCCGCTTTGGTTATCTTCTTCTAAATATTTAATTTGTAATTTATAGTTTTTAATTATTTTATTCTTTTTGCCTTGTAAAAATAAAATAATTTGCTTTATTATTTCACCATATTCTTTTTTACCCATTAAACGCGCGCATACTCCCGGGCATTTGCCGATGGAATAATATAAGCAAGCGCGTTTCGGCATAATGCGGCAACTGCGATATGGCCAAATTTTTCTTAAAACACGGACAGTTTCTCTGGCCGCCAGAGTACTGGTAAACGGGCCGAAATATTTGCCTGATTTGCCAATAACTCTCGTTAAAAATATGCCCGGCATTTCATCTTCAAGCGACACTCTAATATAAATAAACCTTTTATCGTCGCGCAAAGTTATGTTATATTGCGGCTGGTATTTTTTAATTAAATTTGATTCTAAAAGCAAAGCTTCAATTTCCGAGTCGGTTTCTACCCATTTTATTTTAACTATCTGCTTTAACATGGAATATTTTGCCGGCGAATGGTTAGCGCTTTTTTGCCAATACGAAAGCACGCGATTTTTTAAATTAGCCGCTTTACCAATATAGATAATTTCGCCTTTAGCATTATAAAATTGATAACTGCCGGGAGTTGTTGGGATATTTAGTTTTTTTACATATTCCAGAGTCATAAAATTTACTATAATATATCACTCCCCCTAACAAAAAACAACCCTGGCAAGGATTGCTCTTTTTTTATCTCCGCCGGCTATTTAACCTCTATCGCCTGTGTCGGACAGCTTTCAGCCGCATTTTTAGCGCAAGGCGTTTCTTCCCGGGTAATCACATCTGCCTTACCTTCGACATTTAATTTAAAAACAGCCGGACACAAAACTTCGCAAGTTCCACAGCCAATACACAAATCATTATTTACTTTTACTGGCATAGTTAATTTAATCAAATAAAAATTTTATGGCCGTAGGGCTTTGCCCGCTATAAAATTATTATTTGATACGTTATATTTTTTGAAAATATTAAAAACTTTTTTTGTTTACCCCCGTTAGGGGGAAAAAGTTTTTAAGGCCTTTTATTTAAAAATTTTTCCACTTCTTGGACTAATTTCGCCGGAGTAATCATTGATTTTAACAAATAAGCAGCCGCCCCTAATTTCTTCGCCTCTTTAATATCACCGTCTTGGGCGCTATTGGATAAAATTATAATCGGCACATCTTTAGTATTATCATCAGATTTTAAAACTTTAATGGCTTCATAACCGTTCATGGCCGGCATAACCATATCCAGAAGAATAATGTCAAATTTTTTCTGTCTGGCAAGCTTTAAACCCCAGGCGCCATTGCGCGCCACTTCAATTTGAAAACCTTCTTTGTCAAAGCGCAATTTATACATATTAATAATTGCTTCCTCATCTTCAATTAATAAAATTTTGGCCAGCTTCTTTCCGACCGTCCGATATTCGGAGTCTTCGGCGTGGATAGTCATATTTTTTATATCTTTTTCCATATCGCTTTTATTATTAAAAATAACATTAACTTTTTCCAATAATTGGCTGGGTGTTAAATTGGCTTTTATAAAATAACCATCGGCTCCGGTTTTCATGCCTTTATTAACTTCATCGCTTTGCCCCAAATTAGATAAAATGAAAACTTTAATTTTTTTTGTGTTCGGTTCTTTCCTTAATTTAGCCAGCACTTTAAAGCCGTCTAATTTAGGCAAAATCAAATCTAAAAGTATTAAATCGGGCTGCTCTTTTTGGGCCAGCTCAAAACCCTCTTCGCCGTCATGAGCGACAACGGTAACATAGCCCGCTTGCTCAAATTTAATTTTGTACATGTCGGATAAGTATTCCTCATCTTCTACAATTAATATTTTAGGCATAAATTTAAAGATTAGCGCAATGTGGGGAAATTATTTTTATCGCGCATACGAAATTGTAATAATTTTTTACAAAAAATTTTTTAAAAATTTTTTGTAAAAAATACCCAAATTTCGTCTAAGCAGGAAAAATAATTTCCCCACATTGCGCTAATCAACTAAACCCAAGTAACGCAGGCCACTTTGTCGGACGCTTCTTTAAAGCGCATCAGCCTAACGCCCTGTGTGTCGCGGCCCAGCTGGCTGACCGTCTTAAAGGTTAATCTTATAACTTGGCCTTTTTCCGAAATAATAATCATATCTTTATCAGCCATAGCCTCGGCGTTAACCACAAAAGCGCTAATTAATTTACCGGTTTTAGAAGTTATTTTCGCAGTTTTAATGCCCGAACCGCCCCGGCCTTGAACCTTATACAAACCAATCGGCGTGCGCTTGCCAAAACCAAGCGCGGAAATAGCTAAAAGCTGATATTTTTTGATTTTTTCTTTGTCATTTTTGATCACGCCCATACCGACAACCGCGTCATCTTTCTTCTTTAATCTAATTCCTCTAACCCCGGCGGCGTTCCGCCCCATATCGCGGACATCGCTTTCCTTAAACCTTATAGCCTGGCCCTCGGCCGTAATTAATTCAATATGGTCGTTGCCGTCGGTTGGTTTAGCCCAGATTAATGAATCATCATCCTTTATTTTAATAGCGATTAACCCCGAACGCCTGACATTGGCAAAAGCGTTGATTTCCACTTTTTTAACCAAACCTTTCTCCGTGGCGAAAAACAAATATTTGCTTTTAGCTAATTTATCCAGAGGCAAAACCGAAGTAATTTTTTCTCCGCCGGCCAATTGCAAAAAATTAACTATTGGCGTGCCTTTAGCGGTTCTCTGCGCCTGGGGTATTTCATAGGCTTTAAGCTGAAAAACCCGGCCCTTGGTAGTAAAAAATAATAAATCATTATGGGTTAAAGTGGTAAACATAACTTCAACCATGTCTTCCTCTTTGGTGGTTAAACCGATAACGCCTTTACCGCCCCGGCCCTGTACTTTAAAGGTATCGGGCGTAGTGCGCTTAATGTAGCCATCTCGCGTCATCATTACCACGGCTTCTTCGTTCGGCACTAAATCTTCTACCGAAAACTCCTTAACGCCGTGAACAATTACTTTAGTTCTTCTGTCATCGCCGAATTTTTCCGTTAAATCCTTAATTTCTTTTTTAATAATATCTTTTACCCTAATCGCTGACTTTAGAATTGATTCTAACTCTTTAATCACGGTTCGCTTCTCTTTTAATTCATTCTCTATTTTTAATCTTTCTAAATTAGCCAAAGTCGATAACTTCATGTCTAAAATCGCTATGGTCTGGCGTTCGGACAATTTGAATTTCTTCATTAAATTCACTTTAGCCACTTCTTTATCGCGCGAAGCTTTAATAATTTTTATAACCGCGTCAATATTTTTTAAAGCAATCATCAAGCCTTCTAAGATATGGGCCCGTTCACGCGCTTTATCCAAATCAAATTGCGTGCGCCTCTTAACAACTTCGGTGCGATGCTTAATATATTCTTCCAAAACCATTTTTAAGGTTAAAACCTTGGGCTGAATGCCGTCAATCAAAGCCAGCATATTAACATGAAAAGTTTCTTGAAGCTGGGTCATCTTAAACAAGCTGTTTAAAATCTTCTTTGGATAAGCGTCTTTTTTCAAGTCCACCACTACGCGCACGCCATCTTTATCCGATTCGTCACGCAAATCTTTAATGCCTTCAATTTTTTTATCTTTTACCAATTCGGCTATTTTTTCCACCAAAGTGGCTTTGTTAACTTGATAGGGAATTTCACTAATAATAATCTGAAACATGCCATTTTTATTTTCTACCACTTCGGCCGCGCCGCGCATAACAATGCCGCCCTTACCCGTAGCATAGGCTTGCAAAATATCTTTTTGATTATAAACCACGCCGCCGGTCGGAAAATCCGGCCCCTTAACAAACTGCATTAAATCTTCCACCGTGGCTTCAGGATTGCCAATCAAATAAATAATCGCATCAGTTAGCTCCCTTAAATTATGAGGCGGTATGCTTGTAGCCATGCCTACCGCTATGCCCATGGTGCCATTTAAGAGCAGTTGAGGCAGTTTAGCCGGCATAACACTCGGTTCCTGGTGTGAGCCGTCATAGGTCGGCACAAAATTAACCGTATTTTTTTCAATATCAAATAATAATTCTTCGGATATCGCCGACAATTTCGCCTCAGTATAACGCATGGCGGCGGCGCGATCTCCGTCCATTGAACCAAAATTTCCCTGACCGCGAACTAGCATATAGCGCATAGAAAAATCCTGAGCCATTCTTACCATGGTATCATAAACCGCAGCATCCCCGTGCGGATGGTATTTACCCAAAACTTCTCCGACAACCGTAGCGGATTTTCTGAATTTGCCGCCGGCTCTAAGTCCAATATCCCACATAGCATAAAGAATTCGCCGCGCGCCCGGCTTTAAACCATCACGCACATCGGGTAGGGCGCGGGAAACGATAACGCTCATGGCATAATCCAAATATGACCTGCGCATTTCCTCGTTTAGCGGCTGGGGTTCAACCGTGCCATAAAGAGTTTTTTCTCTTTTGGTAACCGTTAAATTAGCAATTGACCCAACTCCGTTTTTTGCTTCTTGTTCCACTATTTCCGGAATTACAGCTTCAACTTTTTTTGGTAATGGTTTAACTCCCATTTCTTCAGATTTAGCCTTCTCAACTCCAGCTATTTTTTTAACTACCTTAATTTTATCAGATTTTTTATTCCCAACTCTTTTCTTCGGCTCTTTCACCCTACTTTTTTTCTTTATTATTTTTTTAGTAGCCATAATATATTAATTTGTCATTGCGAGAAGCTTGTAATCAGGCGACGAAGCAATCTCACGAATGATAAATTTTCACATTAGTTATTTTTTAGTACTACTAGCAACCGTACTGCTCGCCGCTTCATCCATCAGTTTACCTTTGAGCAAATTAATTTGCTCAGGAGTTAATTCCGGTTCGCGGGGCAAAGTATTCTGCTTTTTAGCTTCTTGAATTTGTTTAATTTCGGCAACACTCTCTTTCACCTGGCTCATAGCCTTATCCAGTTCGGCTTTAGTCTGTTCCCAATTAAACGAACTCTTACTATTATTATTTGAATTAATTTTAAACTGATATTTTAAATTAAAAATCCAGGCCACAAAAAAAATAACCATAATGCAAGCCACTCCTGCCCGCATTAATAACAATTTTTCTCTTTCCATGTCTTCACCAGCTTTATCGGTTTTTTTCTTTTTTTCAACTCTTACTTCTGATTTTTTTAGCCTCCTTTTTGGCATAAAATAACACTTAAAAACGCTCTTTAGCCAGCGCTTAATCTACCTAAATTGTAGCAAAAAAAAGTAGAAAAGTAAAGTATAAAAAACCCCGAATTAATGGGGTTTTTTAATATTAAAAATTTTCTAATTTTACATACTTAAAACCACTAATTCCATATCATCCTGAGGCAAATCTCTTTTGGTAATTTTCAGCTTTTCTTCATTCCGCGGTTTAATGCCAAGCTCTTTGATAAATTTTTCCACGCCGTCAATATCAGATTTAAGGCCGGGAATTTTATAATGCATTGGTATAACGATTCTGGGCTCAATTTGGGAAATAACTTCAACCGCTTTAGCCGCGTTAATCGTATATTTACCGCCCACCGGAATTAATAATATATCCGTGCCCTCTAATTTTTCTAATTGTTTAGTGTCTAAAACATGCCCTAAGTCGCCCAAATGAGTAATAGATATATCTTCAATCTCAATACGATAAATAATATTCTCCCCTCGCTCATCGCCATTTTTTTCATCATGAGCGCTTTCCACGCCTTCAATAAACACTCCCTTAATTTCATACTCACCAGCCGTATTGATTATAAAGGGATTGCCGCGGATAGCACCCGCGTTGTTATGGTCATGATGGTCGTGGCTAACGGTAACAATATCAGCTTCATAATGAGGCACTTTTAAACCAGCCTCGGCGGAGAACGGATCAGTAATTAGAGTCACGCCGTCAGGCCCGATTTTATCCTGCAATTTAAAACATGATTGTCCTAGCCAAGTAATATGCATAGAATAAATTTAAATTTTATAATTATCTTGAAAAATATTTTCCTTCATCGTCATTTGGCTTTTTCTTGCTTAAATTTTCTTGACCAAATTTAGGATTAGCCGGATCTTCCATTAATTCTGCCGCTTCATCAGGCTCTTCTTCAACTCCCTCAATTTCAGTTTCATCTTCTTCGTCTTCGGGTAAATATTCATCCAGTGCCGCCGTCTCTTCACGTTTATGCAGATTTACCCCGCTAATTCCTTGGTTTATCATACTATCATATTGTTCGCGCGTTATCAAGATTTCGCGCGGCTTAGAGCCATTGCCCTGGCTGATAATTCCGGCTTCTTCCAATAAATCCAAAAGCCGGGCGGCGCGCGCATAGCCGATGCTTAAACGGCGCTGCAGATACGAAGCCGAGGCTTTGCCTGAATTAATAATTAATTCTTTGGCTTCTTCAAACAGTTCATCCGAATCCGTGTCGCCGCCGCTTAAACCAACCCCGGCAACGCCTTTGACTTTCTGCCTGTCAGTTACGCCCTCAATATATTGCGGCTCGCCGCTGCGGTCTTTAATGTAATTAACAATTCTTTTTATTTCATTATCGCTTACAAAAGCGCCTTGCAAACGGCGCGGCTTGGAAATCTCAGCCGTAGTAAATAACATATCGCCGCGGCCTAACAATTTTTCCGCGCCCAAGGAATCTAAAATCGTACGCGAATCAATGCCTGAAGCTACCGAAAAGGCGATACGCGCCGGCATATTAGCTTTGATTAAGCCGGTGATAACATCAACACTCGGCCTCTGCGTGGCTAAAACCAAATGAATGCCCACGGCTCTGGCCATTTGCGCCAGCCTAATTATGCTAGCCTCAACGTCCCTGCCGGCCGCCACCATTAAGTCAGCCAACTCATCTATAATAAAAATAATAAACGGCATTTTTTCTTTACCCATTTCATTATAACTTACAATATTTCTTTTACCGGCTTTGGCCAAAGCTTCAAAGCGCCGGTCCATTTCATTTAAACACCATTTTAAGGCGTTAATGGTTTTACTAACTTCAGTAATAACCGGAGTTAGAAGATGCGGTACGCCATTATAAACCGGTAATTCCACTCGCTTGGGGTCAACCATAATAAAACGCAAATTATCAGGATTATTTTGATATAGTAAACTGACTATTATCGCGTTTAAACAAACCGATTTTCCGGAGTTGGTGGCGCCGGCCACGAGCAAATGCGGCATTTTAGATAAATCATCAAGCCAAACCTTGCCGGAAACATCCTTGCCCAAAGCAACCATAATATTGCTTTTTCTATTTTTAAACATCTCGCCGGCTAAGACTTCTCGAAGTCCCACAATGGCTTTGGTCTGATTGGGCACTTCAACACCAACTAAAGATTTTCCGGGAATCGGCGCTTCAATTCTAATGGGATGTGCGGCTAAAGATAAGGCTAAGTCATTGCTTAAAGTGGTAATTTTAGTTAATTTTATGCCTTCAGCCGGCTTTAAGGTGTATTGAGTAACGGTTGGCCCGACATTAACCTCCCCCATTTCTACCGGTATGCCGAAATTTTCCAAAGTGCGCTGAATAATTATCATGTTATTTTTAATATCCCCGGAAGTCGGCTTGCCTATTTTAGCGTTTAATAAATCCATAGGTAAATCAATTTGCACATGAGTTTGTTTCCAACCGCTATCCACAGATTCTTTAACCGCACCGCCAGCTTCATCCGGCGCATTTTTAATTTTATGTTTATAAAAACCAGGCACTCCGCCCTCTATCTCATCTTCCTCTTCATTCTCTAAAATTTCGGCCTCTTCTTCAACCTCGTCAAATTCAACTTCCGCCTCTTCTTCGGCTTGTTGTCCGCTGCCAAAAATTTTGTTAAAAACAAAATTAACCGGATAAAGCATTTTGGCAAACCAACTTTCTTTACCGATTAAAGATTCTAAGCTGGCATTAAGCATCAACATTAAGGAAATTAAAATAAGGCAGACCACCGCAATCAGGCTAGCCCAGAATCCCATAATTTTTGTAAAAATAGAAATTATGCCATAGCCGACATAACCGCCGCCCGCACCCTCTTTAATCGCTAACTGCCAATTATCTTGGCCGACCATAATATGAAGCAGGGCGCTAAAAAAAATAAGAAAAATAAATAGGCCTAAATAATTAGCGCCTCTGAACCAATCCTTGTCTCGATTATACATTAAAAATCCAATTGCCATTACGGTCAAAGGAAACAGCCATTTGCCCCAGCCAAATAAAAAGATTATGCCTTGTTCTAAATACGCGCCCAACCCCTCGGCCAAGCCGAACAGGCTTAACAAGCTGATAGCGCCAAAAGCTAAAATCAAAATTATAAAAATACCCCTCTTCATATCAGGGTCTAAATCAACCTTGGGCAATCTTATATAATCTAGTGAGTTTAATTTTCTTCTGCGTCGTCTAACCATTTTTTATAATTGCGAGACCGCATTCGCGGGATGAAGCAATCTGTGATTAATTAAAATAATATGGCAAATTCTCAATCCGTTTTACCTTTGTTAATAATTATAGCATATTTTGCAAAGGCTGTCGTTGTATATTCTTGCGAGTATAAATTTTCACAATTTCGAGGAAAATTTTTAGAAAAAATTTACCAAAATTTAGGAATTTAGACCGAATATGATATACAACGACAACCCCTTGAATAAAAAAACCCGTTCCTACACATTGTCGGAACGGGCATAATATCGCTTTAATGTCGTAGCCAAACCGGGCAAAAGTGCGCCACCATTGCTTTAAGCAGGCTGGTTTCCTTTTAGAGAGCTAATAACTTCGACCAAATCGCCCACGGATTTGATTTTTTCCATTACCTCGTCGGAGATTACCACGCGAAAACCCTCTTCGGCCGCCACCACAATCTCTATGAAGTTCAGGGAATCAGCCCCTAAATCTTCAATAAATTTTGCCTCGGGTACAACCACTTTTTTATTAACGTCTCTCCCGCCCGCTTTCAGTTGGCGCTTAATAATTAACGCCAACTTTTTAAAAATAGCTTCATTTTCCATAATTTTCCCCTCCCTATTATTAAAATCTTAAAAGACCGCTTAAATTATCTTAAACATTAAACAAAAATTCACCTAATGTCAAGTTAAAAAAAACGACCTCGCAGAGCAAAAAAATTAAACTTTTCTCTTCGCTTTTATAAACAACCCAACCAAAACAATTATCACGCCTCCGGCGATTATAAATAAATATTTAAACAACTCCAACTTTTTATCCCGTTCGGCTAAATTCCACTCCTTTGCCTCCGCCACCTCGCCTAATACCATCGGTTCCAACTCGGCCGCCGAATTAATTAAAACAATATCTTCCTGGCGGCGCGGCAATAATCTAAGCCCGGTTTGAGTTTTACTTAAAAT
>Ga0247842_10001829_pt1 | contig 33595 bp, 33 predicted proteins | sample LaCruzMarch2015__3_FD_192411 | JGI IMG/M metagenome (GOLD analysis project Ga0247842, IMG submission 192411) | Freshwater microbial communities from meromictic Lake La Cruz, Castile-La Mancha, Spain - LaCruzMarch2015_19m | ecosystem: Environmental > Aquatic > Freshwater > Lake | place: Spain...
TGACGATTCCGTGGAGATCCTCTATGAGATCGGCGGGAAGAAGGGGGTTGACCGGACGGACTTTCCGGAAATCATTTCCGATGTCCGAATGCAAGAAAAGATCCTTTCGAAACTTGAGGAAGGCAGTACCGCTTACCGGCGGGTAGCCGATTCCTGTTACATGGAAGGCGATCTTCAGGGCGAAACCGTCTGGAAACTGAAAGACGGCATCACCGGCGCCATTCTAAACCAACTGTACCAAATCATGTATGTTCAGTGCGGTTATACGAAAGAAGATCTGCAATATGATCTAGATACTTACAACGTCGTTTATGAAGATACTTACGCGTATGTTGAGATTGCGGTCCGATATACTTTGACCGAAAAGGGTTTTGAGGTTCGTCTGATCAATGATTCAATTTACGAAAAAGAAAAGTTCCCGTTGGTCTATGTGGATCTGCTGCCGTATTTCGGCTGCGGAGGCCTGACCGACACCGGATATGCCATGATCCCCGACGGCAGCGGCGTTTTGATCGATTTCAACAACGAGCGCGCTTTCGGAGTGAAATACCAACAACGGGTTTACGGAAAAGAACTGGCCGTCAATCAGCCCGTCATGGAAAACGAAGCCGAGCAGATCAGCCTGCCGCTGTATGGGATGCGCCGAAATGATCAAGGATTCATCGCGGTCTCGGGAGCCGGAGCGGAAATGGCGCTGATCAACGCCAATGTCAGTTCCGTAGACAACCCTTACAATCAAGCTTATTACCGTTATGTTTTCCGTGAAAACGAAGTATTCGACTTTGCGGCAATCAACAGCACGACCTCCATCGTCAAATGGACGGATTGGTATTCGCGGTCGGATTTCGCCCTCAGCATCATGTTTGTTCACGAAGATGACGGAAGTTATACCGGGATGGCTCACCTTTACCGCGATCATTTGATCGACGAAGGGATCCTCTCGGATAAAGACGAAACCGATTCTCCCGTGTTCGATCTGACTTTGCTCGGGGGATACATGTCCGATGAAAATTTCATTGGCATTCCTTATCGGAAAGTCCGCAGTTTAACCAGTTCAAAGCAGGTCCAGCTGATCGCAGATGAACTGCTTTCTTCCGGAATAACCGACCTTAACATCATCTACAAAGGCTGGAGCAATGACGGTCTGAAATCAACCTACATGGGGAGCATCGACTTTGAACCAACCATTGCCAGCCGTCGGGAATTGCGAGAACTTCAAGTTTATTTAGACGAAAAAGGGATCCGTTTTTTTCCGGAAGCTTATTTGCATACGGCGTTTACCGGCACCGGTTTTAACGAAAAAGAAGATGCCATCCGCGATGTGTTCGGAGAAGTGGTGGCCAACCATGCTTACAATGAAGCCCTGCTTTATGCCGATCCTTCAACTTTGGAAAAATACACTCTGAAAGCCGTGACCATCGGTGAAACGCTGAACCGGCTTTCTTCGGCCTACAACAAATTGGGGTTTGCCAACATCGCCTTTGGAGATTTCGGATCGAAGATGTACGGTTCTTACGAAAAAAAGGATACGATTCTTCGACCAGAGACTCTGGAACTATTGGAAGCAGCGGGAAACGAACTGGCGTTTGACGGAGTTTTGATAAGAAACCCGAGTCTGTTTGCTCTTAAGTTCGCCCACGTTTTGACCGATCTTCCGACTTACGGAACCGATTACCAAATCGTGGCTCAAAGCGTACCATTCTATCAGCTGGTTTTGAGCGGATATCTGGACTATAGTTCCGATTCGTTCAACCTTGATGATCAATTTACACTGCAATGGCACAAAATGAAGGCCATCGAAACCGCATCCAATTTCAACATGACTTGGAGTTACCAAACCACCCTAGTCCTGACCGAAACCGAATATTCGTACTACTATTCCACTTTCTACCAAAACTGGCTGGGAAAAGCCGTGGCCGCGCTTGGGGAAATGGAAGCCGCAGGCATATATGACACGTCCTTAAAATCCCATGATTTTCTGAAAATCGACGGCAGCGTTACCAAATCGGTATATGAAGACGGGACTGAAATTGTGTTCAATTACGGAATCAGTGATTATGTTTTCGGCCTGATCACCGTCTCTCCGAACAGTTTCGAGATTGTGAAGGAGGGAAATCAATGAGCATTGTAAAAACCAAAAAACCTCCGAAATTCGTCTCGGGACCGGAAAGCGAAATGATCCGGATCCGACTCGAACACAAAAAAGTTCTTCTTGAATCGGCCTTGGAAAACGTCACCAGATGTTACATCGCTTGCGTTCAGAAGAAACAAACCGAAAAGAACCGGAATTTCCGGAAGGTCTTTGCCCTGAGCCGAAAAATGGAGCACACGAAGATCCGGCTCCAGCGCGTCAACATCGGGTTGCTCCGGCTTGAAGAAGGCAAATACGAGAAACTGAATTTCTTCCAAAAAATAACCAAGCATTTTTCCAATCTTTCTTACCAAACGCAAAAAGTGATTTTTGGGATCTTGTTTTTGCTTCCGTGGATCGCGGGATTCTGTCTTTTCTTCGCCATTCCGGTCGGAACCACCATCTGGTGGAGTCTGAATGACATGACGATCGCGGAAGGCGGCGGATATGACTATGTTTTCGCGGGATTCCAAAATTACCAAGATGTGTTCGGAAGCGAACTTTTGGGAGGCTTAACGATGTATGAAAGGCTATCCCAGTCCATTCTGGACATTTTGGTCGATCTTCCGACCATTCTGATCTTCAGTCTTTTCATCGCGGTCCTTCTGAACACCAAGTTCAAGGGTCATCAGTTGGTAAAAGCCATATTCTTCATTCCGGTCATCTATAACATGACCGTCATTAACAACACGTTATCCGGACAATTCGGGACGCTGTTTCGTTCCGATTTGGACCAGGGGTTCGTACTTTCCCAACAGTTTTCCGATTTTGTGATGCAAATTGGGATCGGAAACGGATTGGTGGGATTTTTGGCCGATGCGGTCAACCGCATTTTTACCATCGTCAACAAATCGGGAATTCAAATCTTGGTTTTCATCGCTGCCTTGCAATCAATCCCGGCCCATCTTTACGAAGCGGCCAAAGTCGAAGGCGCGACCAAATACGAAATGTTTTGGAAAATCACCATCCCGATGATCTCGCCCATGGTTCTGACCGCTGCCGTTTATACGATCGTTGACAGTTTTGTTGGTTCGGAACTCATGCAGTTCATGACCGTCAATTCGCAAGGAACGACGATGTCCACGAACCGTCCCGGCCTATATTCGGCGATCTCCATTGTTTATTTTTTAGCCAATGCTTTCATAATCGCCATAATCTTTCTTTTGATGAGAAAGCGGGTGTTCTATTATGACAAATAATCTGAAAGTACCGCTAAAAGAAAAAATTGGCTTGGGGCTGAAAAAACTGAGAAGATCCGCGGCCGAAGCCGTATCGACTCCCGGCAAACGGAAGATCCTTCAGGAACGGGTCATGGGCCATGTAGTCTCCTTCCTGAAATACATTCTGGTCATCGGCCTTTGCTTTGTCATTCTCTATCCGATCCTGCTTCAGTTGGCAGTAGCTTTCCGGGCCCCGGCGGACGTAAACAATCCGACCGTTCTTTGGATACCGGGGGAGTTTTCGCTGAAGAATTTTGAAATTTCGATGATTGCTCTCCAATACTGGAAAGCTTTGAAAAACTCGATTCTCATTTCGCTCGGAGTCACGATCCTGCAACTCATATCCACCTCATTGGCCGGGTATGCTTTTGCCAGACTGAAATTTCGGGGAAGCGGAATCTTATTCGGACTGGCTTTATTTACCATTGTGGTCCCTCAGACCGTCATCTCGCTCCCGATCCTTCAAAGCCTGACCAAAATGGGAATGGTCGGGAAACCAATCACCCTGTTTTTGATGGCCGGACTGGGAATGGGGATCAAATCCGGAATTTTCATTTATCTGTTCAGACAATTCTTCCGGGGAATACCGGTCGAATTGGAAGAAGCCGCCTATGTTGACGGTGCCAACGTCGGCCAGGTCTTTACCCGGGTCATGCTTCCGAATGCGCGCGGAGCCATTCTGACCGTCGCCTTGCTCAGTTTCGTCTGGCAATGGAACGATTACTATTTCACGGTTCTGTTCGTAACCAGGAGCAACGGGGATTTTGTGACCCTGACAACTCAGCAGGTCGCCGTTCTTTGGGGCTTGCAACAAGCCCTGACTGACGCCGGAGTTTGGAGTCTGATGGGCCAAAACATTACGTCGAATCCGTTATTTTCTTCGATGATTTTGAATACCAGCGGAATTCTGGTCATGCTCCCGCTATTGGTAATGTACTTTTTTGTTCAGAAATTATTCGTGACCGGAATCGAAAGATCCGGAATCGTCGGATAAAAAGAGAGGAAAACCTATGAAAATCAAAAATCTTTTATTAATGTTGGCCGTTTTCGCGATGGGATTCGTTCTGGTTTCATGCAAACCCGACGAACCGCCAATCGAGGATCCGACCGCTACCTTGTCCGTGGCCACCGGAAGCGTGACTTTGGAAATTGATGCCACCCATCAGATCGTTCCGACCATCGTCTCCGAGACCGCCAATCTGGAGATTCAATACGCTTCAAGCGATGTGGCCGTAGCAACGGTCAGTGCTTCCGGCCTGATCACCGCGGTATCCGCCGGAACGGCGATTGTCACTGTCTCTTTGAAGCTTCTTCCGAATGTAAAAGTCGATGTAGCCGTTACCGTCGAGGAAGAGGATGATCCGATCATCGAGCCGATCGTTCCCAACATGATGGGACAAGATTTCATCATCATGGTCAACAAAGCTTCATCCACCGACCCGCGCAGCGAAAGCTACACCGGCAGTTGGAAAGCCGAGAAGATCGCCGCGATTGACGCCACCGAAAAGAAATACAATGTAAAAGTGGTTTTCGAGACTTATCCCGCCGATGCGGTTTGGGGCGGAGGGCGCGAACGTTACATTACCACTAACTCGATCAACAACACTCCGCAAGCCCATATTTATGAAATGCCATCGTATTCGATCGCCGTTTTGGCTGAAGGCGGAGCGATCCTGCCTTTGGACGCTTTGATCGAAAAATACGGAAACGAAGGCTATTGGCCGGAAAAGGCCGCTTTCGGGACCGTTCTTGGCAAGCAATATGCCTATGATGACGGCTATCCAATGGTTGGCCAAGGCCTTTATTACAACATTGATTTGCTTGAAAGCTATCTGGGCGAAGGCCAGGGAACGCTCCCCAGCGACCTTTGGATGGCCGGCGAATGGGATTGGGAAGCTTTCCAGACCATTTGCGACCAGTTGCTTCCGAGCATTTCCGCTTTGGAAGTGGAAGGCGCAGCCGTCATGGGCGGGCGTCCGTACAATTGGCTGTACCAAATGTTGGGGGCCAACGGCGTTCATGTCGTCACCTCCGAACTGAAATCAGAATTGGCTACTCAGGCTTCGATCGATACCTTTACTTTCTTAAGCGGACTGTGCAGCACTCCGGGGATGTGGGAATATGAAAGCGCGGCTTTGTCCAATGCCACCTGCCCGCAATTCAAAGGCGGAAACATCGCTTTTCACAACGGCGAACCTTATTGGCTGTATGATGCCACCAAATGGTTGGGTTACACTTTCCGGATGGGATTTGTTCCATATCCGACCGGCCCGAATACTGCCACGGATCTAAGCAATTATTATGTGAATGAAGTATACGGAAAGACCAGTTACATGGTTTCGTCTTCTTATTCGCTGGATAAAGTTCCGGCCGGATATGAAAATATCGCTTTCCACGAAGAAACGATTTTCCGGATTTGGGCAGACATGCAATATTTCCCAGCCATCGATCCGGAAACCGGTTATGTCTCCACTACCGAGATCGTCGAAGAATGGGTGTTCACGACTTTGGAACTTTATTACAGCGACGCTAACAACTATGTCTCGATTGACGCTCACAAGTCCATCATGTTTAAGGGATATCCGGATTACTTTTATAGTCTATACTGGGCCAGAAGCCAAGATCCGACCAAATCATTCATGCTTGAACTTCAGACTGCCATCATCAGCGGATCGATCCGCGATGAAATGATCGACCTGGTCGCCCGAATCCATCAGGAATTCCTCGACACCTACGTTAATTTGGGATTGACCCCGGATCATTACAATTAATAAAAAACATGACCCATCCAAACTTGTTTATTGTATAATAAACAAATAGTTTTTCATCTAGAAAAAGGAAGACAACATCATGAAAAAAGGAAACATTATAATTTTGATTTTTCTAATCGCCCTGCTTTCGGCGTGCGGACCGACGCATACGGAAGAACTTCAATCCATCATGGATGAAGTTGTCATTCCGAAAGAAGCGCTGGAAGATTTGGACTTGCAGTCTTCCTATACTTTGGGAACGGTAACGGCGACGGCGGAATGGCAAACGACCGACCCGGAGGTCATTACCTCCGAAGGGGTGATTACCATTTCGGAAGACGACCAAAGCGCCACGCTCATCCTTCGGCTTTCGATCGGCGATGAGTTTCTCAACAAACAATTCTCTGTTACCGTGAAAGGACGGGTGAGCCGTTTGCAATCAATTATGGATTCCATCGTCATTCCGGAAGAAGTGACGAATGACCTTGATCTAAAAACTTCCTACACCTTAAACGGAATCACCGCGGAAGCCCTTTGGACAACCACCGCTTCCGGAATCATCGGCGCCGATGGCAAGATTCACGTTACGGTCTCCGACCAAAGCGCGACTTTGATCCTGAGGTTGACTTTAGGGGATTTGACCCTGACCCAAAACTTTGATGTCATTGTCAAAGGCAGCGAGGACTTTTTGCTTCTGTACGCTGCCTTTGCGGGTCAAGTCCGCTTTGACAGTTACGAACTTAGCGAAAACGTGGTCTTTCCGTCATCATACGTTCAGGACGGAAAAACCGTTTCCGCGGTTTGGAGTTCTGATAAAGAAAGCGCTTTGGAAAGCAACGGGACTGTTCACCAAACGGACCGCGATGTTTCGGTAACGGTGACGGTAACGCTCGCCTACGGAGTGGCTACCCGAACCGAAACCATTGATTTCACGGTTCTGGCCGACCCGGCTTCCCTTCCGGTCAACTGGTGGCACACGGTGTCGGTATGGAATGACGCCATCACCGGCGAATCCGGCGATCCGTCCACCCCGTCCTGCTTCGCGGGAGCGGTGTACCGGAAAGTCGTATCAAGCAAAGACTACTGGCTGGGGATCGAAGCCGTGGTAACCATTCCCGATTTCATTCCCGATCCTCTTCGTTATGATGACGGGAAAATGAGCTATTATCTTGACAATGCTTCGCTTTACATGGGCGGGCATGCCAATTATGAAAGCGACGTCGGCCTGACTTGGGCGATTGGGTATCCGGACAGCATCTCGACCGCTTATACCCGAAGCGGGATCTGCTTCCGACCTTTCTGGCGTTATATCACCAGCACGGACAATATCTATCGCAACGCAGATGTCTCCGACTTTCAATATTATTATTTTCCGGGCGATAAGATCCGCATGAGCGTCTTCAGCCCTAAACCCGGATACATGCAAATGCGCATTGAATTATTGGAATTGACTACGCACGTAAAATACACAAACGCTCGTTTGGCTTATAATCTTGGGGAGGACTTCAACCGCGTTTTTACCACCGAATTGTTTCCTTCCGGGGGAATGGGAGCCATAAAAGCCGAATTTAAAAGAGTCAACGCCATTGATCAGGTTTCCAACGAAGGAAAACCGACCCTCAATACCAACGCGGTCGTTGATCATGCGGTTTGGCACGAAGTCTATCTCTACCGGAAGATTGACGGAGTTTTATACAAAGTTCCGATGACTTCGGCCCGCAGCGCTTCGATGACCTGCCCGCTCGGAAGCAACGTCAACGGGAACTTTAGCAATGCTTTTGCCCTCTCTTATAACAATGTTGACCCGAGTCTCGGCGGGGAAGAAGTGACGATCGCCCCGAACAACGGAACCGGGAAATTGTATAATCTGGTCGCCGTCATCGCCAAGAGAAAAGAAGAATTTTAGGGGAAAAGCGGCGAAACCATGGAAAGAAAGAACTTATCGAAATCCAAAAACCTCCTCGTAAGGATTTGGAACCGGGAATTTGGAGACAGTTATCCGCTGTCACTCCGGCTGATCAAAGAAAAATTCATTGATTCCCCCGCCACCGTGGCGGAAGCCGCCTTCTCCGATTATGAAGGCGAAGAATTGGTCCGGGCGCTGGTTCTCAAATATTACCGGGGAAATGACCCAAAATACCTAGGATCGGCTTTCGTATCCTTCATATATGTTAACCCGGATTTTCGAAACCGGGGGCTGGGAAGCGAACTGCTTAAAACAGCGGAGAAAATTTGTCTCCGCGACCAAAAAGCCAAACTAACGATCGGAGGAGATCCGGATTGTTTGTTTTCGGGAGTATTCGTTCTTAACAATCAAAAAACGCACCAGTTCTTTTTGAACCGCGGGTTTTCATATCTCTACCGGTGCTATAATCTTCGCTGCGATTCGAAACCGACTCTTTCATCAAAAGACCGAATTTGCAAGCGTTTGGAAACACCGGAAGAAAAACAATCCGCCATGATGATGATCAGAGAGAATTTTTCTTCCCGCTGGGTTGACGATGTGAAAAACGCGGAACCAAAAGAGTTCGTCGGGCTTTTCGAAAGCGAAGAGATCATCGGGTTTGTTCGGATAAGCCATCCCGATTTTCGGAAATTGGCCAACAGCACCAACTTATACCTGCGTTACCGTTGCTTGGGCGGCATTGGACCCTTGGGGGTCGTTTCGAAGCGGCGGGGATGCGGTTTGGGAGAATTCATGGTCCGTTTCGCGGTCGGAGAACTCTTCGAAATGGGTTGTTCCGACGTCATCGTCGATTGGACCGGATTAATCGATTTTTACAAAAAATGCGGATTCAGCGAAATATCTGACGAATTTGTTTTATACGAGCTTCAATTAGAAGCAGGAGGAATGGGAATATGACTGTCCCAATTTATCAAATCATCGAAAAAGACCTTCGGGTCGCTATCTTGGAAGGAAAACTGAAACAAGGAGACCTGGTTCCGAGCGAAACCGAACTGGCAAGCAAATACAAAGTAACCCGAATGACGGTCCGCCAAGCCATCAACAACTTGTTGGTTGACGGCTACATTTACCGTCACAAAGGACGCGGGACTTTCGTCACTTTCAACAAGAAAGAAATGGACCGCGAAGAAAAGCCGTTCTTCAGTTTTACCAACGAAATGAAAGGGATCGATGTCCCGGTCACGACTTCCGTGCTGAAGTTCGAACAGCGCACCGCGGATGAAATCATCGCCATGCGGCTGCAGATCCGGATCGGCGACCCGATTTATTACGCCGAAAGGCTTTATCACGCGGACAACATTCCATTGGCTTACGAAAGGGTTTATCTTCCCATTGCCATGTATGGCGATCTGGCTCCGGAAGTCTTCGGAGATTCCTTCTATGACTACGTTCAGGATGAATTGCATTGGAAAATCCGAAATTGCGTTCGGGCCATTGAAGCCCGCGGATTGGCCGCCAATGTGGCCGATCTTCTTCACCAAAAAGAAGGCGAACCGTCTTTGTACATGAGCAGCGTGACTTATCTTGAAAACGGGCGAGCGTTCGTGTATACGCGTTGCTACTTTCACGCGGAACATTTCCGGTTCAAACATAATTTCTCAAGGCGGGATGAGCTTTGATAATCAAGAAGAGCATTAGCATCCCCGCCGAAGAAATGGTGTGGATCGAACCGCGGACTTGCGAACTGATGCGGATTTATGGATTCAACTGGCTGAAAACGGATGGAGTGTACCGCCGGATGCCTTTGGCTTCGGTGTCCGAGATCAGCACAACCTGCCCGATCATCAACAGCCTGGCCGAGAAAACCTCGGGAGGCCAGATCCATTTTCGGACGAATTCCAAAAAAATTGCTATCCGAGCACTTATGAAAGAAAAACCGTCGATGTCCGGGATGACGGCCGTAGCCCAAGGCGGTTTCGACTGTTACGCCGGGAATGATTATGATCATTTGCTTTTTTACAATACGGCCCGGTTTGAACCGGACAAAACGGAATCCGAATTCACACTGTTTGAAAACGAACCATCGATGAAACTGATTGTCATCAACTTTCCGCTTTACGTCGGGATCGAAAAAGTGATGGTCGGTTTGGAAGAAGATGCCATTTTGGAGGCCCCCGAAGCGCTAAACCCGGGGAGGATCGTCATATACGGAACGTCGATCACCCAAGGCGGATGTGCCAGCCGGCCCGGACTGTCTTTTACCAACATTTTGAGCCGCCGATTGAAAAGCGAGTTCCTCAATTTCGGATTCTCCGGAAATGCTTTCGGAGAGATCGAAATTGCCAGGATCTTGGCTAAAATCGAAAACGTGAAACTGTACATCCTTGATTATGAAGCCAACGGAGGAACAAACGGAAAGTTGGCTCTGACGTTGGAGCCTTTCATCAAAACGATTAGGGAGGCGCATCCGCTGGTGCCGATCGCCGTTCTTTCCAGGATAAAATATTTGTTTGATGACCTCCATGAAGAAATGGGGATCCGCCGCCAAGGCATTCGCCAATTTCAAATCGATACCGTGACCAAACTCCGAAATAAAAATGATGCCAACCTTCATTTTATTGACGGCTCGGTTTTGCTCGGGGATGATTATTCGGAATTTACGATTGACAGCATTCATCCCAACGATTTGGGGTTCATGAAGATCGCGAATGGCCTGGAAACGGAAATTATTAAAATTCTAAATAATAGATGAGGTAGAAAATATGAACAAATTACTAAATAAACTGAACAGCAAAAAAATGTGTCTGATTGCCAGCCTTCCTCAGAATACTTATGAACTCGCGAAGATCGCTTGGGAATCGGGAGCTGATGCCCTCAAAGTACATATCAACATTGCTCTCCACCGAGCCAGCCAGAATCATTTTGGTTCGCTCTATGGTCATCATTCGCCGGCGTCTTTGGTCATGCGCGATGACATCAATAATTTCTTCGCTTTCAATTCGGAATATTCGTTTGAAGAAATGCGTTATATCGCCAATTCTTTCGTCGCGGACATGTTAGAGCTGTCGGTCGTCGCTCCCGCGAACTATGGAGAAAGACTGTCGCTTAGGGACCTTGCCAAGTATCAGTACATCGCCTCTTTCTCAAAAACGCCAACCATCGTACCGACTCAAAAGGTGATTTTGCCTTCAGATGTTCAGGCTTTGTACAAGACCGGCATTAAAGCCGTCATGGTCGGAGCCATCAGCATGGGGAAGGAACCCGAGACCATCAGCCGAACCTTGAAAGCTTTCCGAAACGAGATCGATAAACTGTGAAAATAACGGTTATCCCATTGGACAGCCGCCCTTGCAATACGGTTTGGATGAGAGACCTGGCCCGATTGGCGGGATATGAGCTGACGATGTATCCCCGGGAGAAATGCGGAAACCTGCACGAAGGCGCGGATCCGGAAGACGAGTTAAAGTGGCTTGATAAGGAGATCGGGGATACCGATTACCTCATCATTTCCGCGGATGGACTGTGCAGCGGCGGTTTGGTTCAGGCTCGTTTGGGTCAGATCGATTTAAAACAAACCCTCAACAAATTGGAAGTTCTTTCGCGTTACAAAAAAAGGTACCCCAACTTACGCATTTACCTTTTTGATACCATCATGCGAACGACGATTACGGCTTATGGGCCGGACACGGAAATTTATTGGGGAAAAATGAACGAGTTTTCCCGTTTGACCGGCCGGGTCCATTTCTTTCATGATCCGGAAGAAGAGATGAGACTTGAAGAACTGAAAAAGGAGATCCCGGCCTCGATCGTGGAGATTTTTTTGAATGCCAGAAAAATCAAACACGAACTGAATAAGTATTTTCTTGGGTTGGTCAGCGATCGGGTTTTGGATTACATGATCCTGCTTCAGGAAGATGCCATGCCTTACGGGATTCAGAAAATCGAACAGGAAATCCTTCAAAAGATGATCGCGGAACAGAATTTGGGAAAGCGAGTCAAGTTTTACAACGGCACCGATGAAGGCGGCGTGGTTTTGCTTGGCAAGATCCTGATGCAAGAAAAGGGAATCACTCCCAAAATCTACCTTCATCTTCCCGAAGCGGATGCTTTAAAAAAAGTAATGCTTTTTGAGGATCAGCCTTTTTCAGAAAATCTTGCCAACATGATGGACACGATGGGGTTTTTGAAAACTAAAAACGCGGATGAAGCCGACTTCATTTTGTCAGTATACGCAGAAAAACCGAATGTAAATCTTCACACCAACACTACCGAACCGATCCTTCCGGAAAAGAACAAACGGTATTACGAGTTCATCCGAAAAATCGATTCTTTCCTCTACTCGAAGAAACCGGTGGCTTTGGTCGACCTGTTGTTCCCCAACGGCGGATCTCCGGACCTGCTGTTGAACCTGGAATTCTCCAAACTGAAAACCTATTCGGCTTGGAATACGGCTTCCAATGCCATGGGATCGGCTTTATGCGAGATGGCCAGCCATTTGGTCAATCCCAAAAACCCCAGCACGAAATTTCGAGATGAGCGTTTTCTGGATGACTGTCTTTACCAATACACGGTCCGGCGGATCGTAAATGAAAAGTATTTGAAACTGGGATATAATGTTTATGACCTTGGGCAAGGCAACGATTTGGTACTGGGCGAGATCAAAACCCTGATGGACCATCTCGGCGGTTGGCTCGGGAAACAAAATTATAAAATCACACTTCCTTGGCAAAGAACTTTTGAAGCCGAAATAGAAATAGAGGAAAAATATGAAATATGATGTGATCGTCTGCGGAGCCGGTCCCAGCGGTATGACGGCGGCCATCAGCGCCCGCCGGAACCAAGCCAAAGTGCTCTTGATAGAATCGAGCGGACTTCTGGGCGGAAGCACCGTTTTGTCATTGGTCAGCCCCTGGATGACTTTTCACAACAACGGCGAACAAATAATCAGAGGCATTGGCGAGGAGATCGTTTCCAGGCTAAAAAAACGCGACGAAAGTCTCGGTCACATCGCCGATCCGATCGGATTCGCGGATTCGATCACGCCGATCGACATTGAAGGCGTCAAACAGTTGTTCTTCGACTATGTTTCCGAAGAAGGAATCGACTTGTTATTGCATGCTTTCGTGTGCGAAATAAGGAAAGATAAAAACACCATCAAAGGGGTCCGCGTTGCCACAAAAAGCGGTTTTCTGGACATTGACGCTGATGTGGTGGTCGATGCGACCGGCGATGGCGACGTTTGTAATCTGATGGGATGCGAAACGATGTTCGGAAGAGCCGAAGACCATCAGGCGCAACCGATGACGATGCTGTTTACTGTCGATGACGTTGACACAAACGAACTTTCGGCGTTTTTGAAGGCCAACGCGGATGACTGCGTGATGGCAAAAGATTATGATTTCCGATACCTGGCGGTCAGCGGCTTTTTCAAAAAAGTGGAAGAAGCCAAAGCCAACGGCGATTTTGATCTGATTCGGGATCGGGTCCTGATGTTTCAGGAGATCCGCCCCAATCAAGTTGGGATTAACATGACCCGGGTTCAAAACCGGTCGGGGATCAATGTCAGCGATCTGACCAAAGCCGAGATCGAAGGCCGAAAGCAAATTCAAAAAGCTTTCCAATTCCTGAAAAAATATATTCCCGGATTTCAAAACAGTTATATTCTTCGGACGCCGTCGCAGATCGGAGTCCGCGAGAGCAGACATGTGATCGGGGAATACATTTTGACGGCCGAGGATATTTTGGGGAAGATGGAATTTGAAGACTCGATATGTCTGTCCGGTTTTCCGATCGACATCCATTCTCCGAATGGCGATGAACTGAAGTTTTATGATCAAAAGGCCGATAAAAGCTATGAAATACCAATGCGCGTTTTGATCCCGAAGAATTCCGAAAACCTGATCGTCACCGGACGATGTGTCAGCGCAACGCATGAAGCCTGCGCATCGCTGAGAGTCACGCCGTCGGTCATGGCTTTGGGAGAAGCAGCTGGCGTATTGGCAGCTCTGGCAGCCAAAAAGAAGATCTCACCGAGACTGGTTGATTACCGCGAAGTCCAGTCGGTTTTGCGAGCGCAAGGACAACTGGTAAAAAAATCCGACATCAAAAAAAGATTTTAGCGTTGGCTAAAATCTTTTTGTTACGGTTAATCCGTTTTTTTTTAAAACTGGGTTGTCAAGAAAAGCGGCAGCGTCATATGGGAGATCTGATCCTGGAGTTCCTCGATCTCGTCGATGTGGCGGTCTTCATCGCTTAAAATGTGTTCCAGAACTTCGCGGGTCGCAAAGTCCTTGGCTTCACCGGCTTGGACGATGGCGGCATTGTAGGCTTTGATGGCGCCTTCTTCGGAAAAATGATCGCTCTCCAATTGTTTCGGAACATCGCTTCCGATTTTGATGTCATGCAATTTGCTGACGGTTGGGATCCCGTCCAAAAACAAAATTCTTCCGATCAGGATTTCTGCGTGCTTCATTTCATCAATGGCGCGTTTCTCGAAGTAATGGTGAAGTTTGTCATAACCCCAGTTGGCGCTCATTTCCGAATGGACGATGTACTGGTTGGTGGCGCTGAGTTCATCGGACAGCAAGGCGTTTAAAGTGACTAGTAATTCCGGGTTTCCTTTCATAAATGTTTCTCCTTTCAAAAATAATCTAATGGCAATGGAACCTTATTCCAGCCCGATCAAGACATCGGTTCCCTCAATCTTGACGGGGTAACTGCGAAGGTCATGGACTTTGATTCGAAAGAAAAGCATTTTGCCTCCAATGGCGGCTTTTCCGGTTTTGATGTCAAAGACGGAACCGTGTTTCGGACAAATGATCAGACCGTCGTCCATTGTCCCATCAAAAAGAGAAGCACCCATGTGAGGGCAACGATTGTCCACCGCATAAAAAGAATTGTTCACATTCGCCAAGAGGATCTCTTGGCTTTCGAGCATTACTTTCTTTTTGCGGCCAACGCTAAGTTCGGTTGTTTGGGCGGCAACAACATATCTCATGAAAAACCTCCTTTCGTTAATCTCGTTCATTAAACACAAGAAGCAAAGAAACGTTTCAGTATGGTTTTCGGACGCCGAACTCGGCGCTTTCAACCCATTCTTCGGCGTTTCGGAGTTGCGATGCCAATTCATCAAGGACCTCAAAATGCTGTTTTTCCTGTTTTACCAGATATTCAAACAGCTTCTTTTCCGGGACATCCAAAGCGGAATCCAGAAACCCCGAATAAAGGTCGATGCTTCGCTTTTCCAATTCCGAAGCCATTCGATAGAAGTCCAGTTGTTTGGCGGTTTCTTTGGCATCGGTTTGGAAATCGCGCAATTGGGCGAAGATGGTTCTGGTTTTGGAAAGCGAGTCGGATTCCGGGAGGTTAAAGGCCTCATCATTTAGTTTGAGGGTGAGGATCCGGGCATGATTGCTTTCGTCCTTCGCCAGCATTAGGCATACTTGGTGCAGACTGTTTTCGGAATTAATCCGGGCTTGGTCCAAGTAATATTTCTCTCCGTCGTTTTCCATTTTGATGGCATATTTCAAATTTCTCATGCTATCCTCCTAGGTGTTCATTCATGTTGGCCTGGGATCTTGTTTAAAGAAATTTCCTTATTTCTTTTTTAATTATAACATGAAAGGCCGAAAAACAATAGGTGATTGATTTTCAGATTTTTTGCCTTTTAAAAGACAAAAAGATTCAAGCATGGGCTTGAATCTTTCATTTGTTTGCTTTCGCGATGTTAAAATAGTGGATCAAAGCGCCGATCAGCCCGCCGTCGTTTAAGAACTTACCGGTGGTGATGACGGTTGATCCCCAATAGTTGGCATCGACGATCCGGCCGACTGCCGCATTCAGTTCGGTGATGAAGGATTCTTTCCGGCGGGTGATCCCCCCTCCGAAAATGATCTTCTGCGGATTGAACAAATAAGCCAGGTTGCATATTCCTTTGGCCAGATAATTATAGAATTCCGCCACTAAGTTCATGGCGACGATGTTTTTTTGATCATAGAGAGCAAACAGCTCTTCGCCGTTTTTGACCGGGAGATTGAAAAGCCGGGCTTTTTCAACCAGACTGCGCATTGAAGCCAAATTTTCCCATTTTTGGTTGTCGATCACCATTTGGCCGAATTCCCCGGCGCTGTTGTTCACGCCGTGGAAGATCTGGTTGTCCATGACGATGGCGCCCCCGATACCGGTGCCGATGGTGATCATCAAGAAAGAGTCGTTCCCAATGAGAGTTTCGGAAAGAGCGAAACAGTTGACGTCGTTTTCCGCCGTCGCAAACAGACCGGTGGCTTGAAATATTTCCTGGCGGAAGTTTGTTCCCGCGTAATTTGGCATGAGATTATTGGCATAGGAAACTATGCCGTTTTGGAAATCAATGACCCCGGGACTGCAGATGGCGACGCCCTGGATTTGGTAATGATCTCGGTATTCTTTAATTTTGTTGATGGTGGTTTTCAGAATCTGTTTTCGGCCCAGCATCGCCAGAGTCGGGTACTCGCCCTTTTCCAGGATCTGGAAGTCTTCGGTAATGACCGCAAATTTTGTGAAAGTCCCACCGATGTCGAATGAAAGGTAATTCATGGTTACTGCTCCTATCAACACCCCACGATATGTTCTCGCGACATTATTATAACATTGTTTTGAAAATAAAACTATTTTTAATTATTTGGCGTTTTTTTCAAAATTTTGGGTGACGCATTTTCTTGACTTAGGGGGAAAAAAGAGTATAATATATGGAGTGAGTGAAACACTCATCCTTGCTTTCCGGAGAGCGGAAAGCCATATGACCAAAAGGAGGTGCCAATATGCAACAATACAAAGGTATGTTCATCATTGTCCCAACATTAGCAGAAGAAGGATTCAAAGCCGTGATCGCCGACATTGCGAAATTATTCGCCGATAACGGAAGCCGGATTCTTGAAGTTAATGAATGGGGAATGAAAGACCTTGCTTATGAAATCGAGGATTTCAAAAAAGGCTATTACGTAGTGTTTGTTGCGGAAGCTACCGCTACTGCCGTATCCGAATACGACCGTATCTGCAACAACCGTGAAGACATTATTCGCCATATTTTAGTCAGGGAAGACTAGGTAAGCAAAATGAACAAAGTCGTACTCGTTGGTCGTCTGACCAAAGATCCTGAATTAAAAAGAACCAGCAATGACATTGCGGTGGTCCAATTCACCATCGCGGTCAACCGTGCCTTTTCGAACCGCAACGGGGAGAAACAAACTGATTTCATCAATTGCGTGGTTTGGCGTCAACAAGCCGAAAACCTCGCAAAATACATGCGCAAAGGCAGTCTGATCGGTGTGGACGGACAAATTCAAGTCCGCAACTATGAAGACGCCGGAGGCGTCAAGCGATATGTGACCGAAGTCATTTGCGACGGGGTCCATTTCCTGGAATCCAAATCCGCCCGGGATGGCGCAAGCGGATTTACGGATGTCAACCAATATGACATTCCGGCCGGAGCCAACAAAACTTCGGAACAAGCGCAAGCATCAAAAGATCCGTTCGAAGACTTAAAAAGCAGTTTCGATGTCTCGAATGATGATCTCCCATTTTAACACAGGAGGTTTAAAAAAATGGCAAATTTTCGCATGAAACGTAAAAAAACCTGCTATTTTACCGATAATAAAGTTGTAAAAATTGATTGGACTGATTATGAATTGCTGAGACGGTTTATCTCTGACCGCGGGAAGATTCTTCCTCGCCGTGTCACCGGAACCAAAGCAATTTACCAAAGAGAATTGGCAATCGCAATCAAACGTGCTCGGCACATGGCTTTGTTACCATTTGTAAGAGAGTAATTTTTGAAAACCATAGAAAACCTATGGTTTTTTATTTTCTTTCCCAACAATGTCCATCCCCTTGGAAGTTGTCAGTATTTTTGGTCAATAATATTTTGTTTTTCCGAACAATATGGTATAATAATTCTTAATTAAGGGTGATGATTTATGAAAAATTCCTTTAGATTCCGAAAATTGTTTGTCATACTGCTCTTTGTTTCCATGGGAGCAATCATCTATCTGTACTTTCGGCCGGAGAATTCGGTGTTTTATTTGTACGGATCCATTTTTATTTTCGGAGCCTCGGTGGCTTACCTCTACGTGGTAGCCGGCCAAAGCCGAAAAATCAAGAAACTGGACTGGATGGAAAACCGCCTGAAAATGTGGAACTCCATTTCCTACCGGGTCAAAAAAGCCGGAGAGAATTCCTTCAACGAAATGCCTTTAGGAATCATCGTTTACAGCGATGACAAAGTCATCGAATGGGCGAACAATTACGCGAAAGAAATTTTTTTGAGTCCTCTGACCGACCGCAAGATCGAACTGATCAACCAGGAATTGTTTTCCAACCTGAAAATGACGAACGAGTTTGACCTGAATCTTTACGGGAAGACTTTCGGTTGCACCGTGCTTCCAAAGGACAACATCATTTATTTCATAGACAAAACCGAGATGAAAGCCCTCGAGAAAAAATACAACGCCCGGATGCTGGCTTTGGGAATCATCAACCTGGATAACTTAAGCCCGGCCTTGGCGCCGCTTGACGCCCAAGAAAAAGCCCGCCAGATGAGCAATGTCATCGGTATCCTCAGCGATTGGGTCGAGAAACATGACATTTACCTTCGCGGTTACAGCGAAGAACAATATCTGATAATCATGGACAAAGCCCAGCTTCAGAGCCTCATTGACGAAAAATTCAAAGTTTTGGAAGATGTAAAAACCTATTTTCTGAAAGAAAATTTGCGAATTACCGCTTCCATCGGCATCGCCTGTCAGGATGCCTTGGTGACCGATCTCATTGAAATGGCCACGGCCCAATTGGATCTGGCCTTAAACCGCGGCGGGGACCAAGCTTCCGTTTATTTGGATGGAACTGTAACATATTTCGGCGCTCGGACCACGACCATCGAGAACCGCTCGCCGATCCATGTTCGGGTAAAAACCGAACAGTTGGTTGACAAGATCAACGAAGCCGATCAGGTCTTCATCATGACTCACGATGACATGGACGCGGATGCGTTCGGGTCCTGCCTGGCCGTTTATAAAATCGTGAAGTCGCTGGGCCGGGAAGGGAAGATCGTTTTTGACGAAGCGACGATCGACCCGACCATCAAAAGCGTTTATGAGATCATCCAAACCGAACATGTCAACATTCTGGATTACCTTATCACTCCGGATAACGCGCTTTCGAAGATGACCGACAACTCGCTTTTGATCATCACCGACGTTCAATATCAAAATCTGCTCTTGAATGAAAAGATATACAAACGAGCCAAAAAACTGGCGATCATCGATCATCATCGGCGCAATAATTTTGCGATCACCAATTATGATTATTTGTACACCCAAAGTTCGGCGTCATCGACGGTCGAACTGGTCGTGGAAATGTTTGAATTCCTTGATCACGAGATCGAGATCAGCGGGATCGAAGCCACTTGGATGCTGATGGGAGTCATTGTTGACACCAATAACCTGATGTACCGGATCTCTTACCGGACCTTCAACATCCTGGCCATTCTTCAGAAGTTCGGAGCGGAAATGCCGAAAGTCCAAAGATTCCTTCGGGAAGATCTTCAGGATTACGTGCAGAGGGTTTCCATTCTCAACAATCTGGAGATCATTGACGGGAAGTTTGGGATCGCCGTGGCCGGAGACAATGTCTATCCGCGCAGCTTCATTGCGAAGATCGCCGATACCATCATTTCCGTCAATAACATCAAAGCCGCATTTTGCATCGGGAAGATCGAAAACAACGAAATTGCAATCAGCGCCCGGAGCTTGGACGAAATCAACGTCCAGGTCATCATGGAACAACTGGGGGGCGGTGGCCATTACAACAACGCCGCGGCCCAATTTAAAAACACGACTTCAGAGCTTGTTAAGGAAGCGCTGGTCGAAAAACTGAAAAAGATCGATGAGGGAGGTCAAACAACCATGAAAGTAATTTTAACGAAAGACGTCAAAGGAAAAGGAAAAGAAGGAGATATCATCGATATCCCGTCCGGCCATGCCAATTTCCTGATCCGAAGCGATCAAGCCATCATGGCAACCGTTGACAACATCAAACAATTGGAAAAAAGAAACTCTTTGGAAAAAGAAGCCCAAGAAAAGCTTTTGGTCGAAATGAAGGAACTGAAGGTAGTCATTGACAAGACTCCGGTCACCGTTTCCGTCCGCGTCGGCAAAGAGGGAAAGTTGTTCGGGAGCGTCAGCAGCAAGCAGATCATCGACGAATACAAAGCCCAAAACGGGATCACCCTCGACAAGCGGAAAATGATTTATGACAAAGACATCGAATCCCTTGGAACTTTTAGGATCCCGATTCAGCTTCATAAAGAAGTAACCGCCGAGATTACCTTGTTCGTGGTGGAAAAACAATGATGGAAAGCAACCGCCAGATCCCTTGCAGCCGGGACGCGGAAAATTACGTTCTCGGTTCCGTACTGATCGAAAACAATTACGCGTCGGAGTTAGTCGCTCGTCTGGATTACCGCGATTTCTACTTTGTTCCGAATGCGAACATCATGAACGCCATCATCGAACTGGATAAAGCCAAACGGGTCATCGACGTTTCTTCGGTCATGGACCAATTAAAAAAGAATAATGTCTTCGAGGCTACCGGAGGATCTCAGTATCTTTTCGAACTGATGGATGCCATTCCTTCCGTCGTCAACGTGGCGGCTTATATCGAAGTCATCAAAGAAAAATCGGTCGAACGCGAACTGCTCGGAAAAATGCAGGACATTTCGAACCGCATATTGGATCATAAACAACCATTCGGCGAAATGATCGCCGAAGCGGAGAAAGACTTCATTGAAGTTATAAACAAGCGGAAAACCGTCGATTTGATTCGGATCGACACTGCTACCGACAAAGTACTGAGCATCGTTGAAGCCAACAAGAACAAAGAAACGGAAGGTCTGACCGGCATCGATACCGGATTTAAAGCCATGAACCGTTTGACCTTTGGTTTCCAAAAAGGCGAATTGACCATTTTGGCGGCCCGTCCCGGAATCGGAAAATCGGCTTTGGCCCTCAATCTGGCGACTAACGCCTGCGAGACCATGGGCGCCCACGTGGCCTTTTTCTCCTTGGAAATGGGTATCGACCAATTGTTGATGCGGGTCTATGCCTCGCATTCGGGTTTGACCCTCAACAAGATCCGGGCCGGGAAACTGACCGACGCGGAAATGGCGACGCTTTATGCAGCCAAAACCAAGATTGACAAGTTCAACATTTATCTTGATGAAGCCGGAGCGACCGACATCGAAGAATTGGTTACCGTCTGTAGAAAACTGAAACGGGACAACAAGCTGGATTTTGTAGTCGTGGACTATTTGCAGCTTTTGACCACCAAACGTAGAACCTCCAGCCGGGTGGAAGAAGTATCCCGAATCTCCCGTCAGCTAAAAATGATGGCGCGGGAAATGCAAGTTCCGGTTTTGGCGCTGTCCCAGCTGTCGCGTTTGGTCGAACAACGGGATGACAAACGTCCGGTTCTGTCGGACTTGCGTGAATCCGGAAGCATCGAGCAGGATGCTGACATCGTCATGTTCTTGCATCGCGAACCGACCAAGACCGATGAGGATACCACCAAGAAGACTCGCAATGCGAAAACCGAACTGATCATCGCCAAAAACCGTCAGGGCATCACCGACAGTATTTTCTTGATTTTCAACGGCGCGCATTCTTTGTTCAGCAGCACCGACGAATCACGAGAATGGGAGTGAAAATTTGTTTGAAAGACTCGAAATGATGGAAAGTCAATATAACCGGATCAATGAAGATCTCCAAAAAACGGAAATTACCGCCAATGTGAAAAAAACGACGGAATTGATGAAAGAAATGCGGTCTTTGGAAAAAGCGGTCATGGCTTACCGGAATTATAAAAAACTAGAAACGGAGATCGCGGATCTTTCCGAACTGGCCAAAGGCGATGATCAAGAAATCGCGGAAATGGCCGACGAAGAACGAAAAGAAGCGATCAAGAAACAAGATAAAATCATGGAAGATTTAAAAGTATTGTTGATCCCGAAAGACCCGAATGACGAAAAGAACGTCATTTTTGAGATCCGCGGAGCCGTTGGCGGCGACGAAGCCAACATTTTCGCCGGCGATTTGTTCCGGATGTATTCCCGATATGCTCTTTTGAAAGGCTGGAAGATCGAAATCACGATGGCCGAAGAAGGCGCGATGGGAGGATTTTCCCAAATTGAATTCATGGTCTCGGGAGAAAACGTTTATTCGCAGATGAAATACGAATCCGGCTCGCACCGGGTTCAGCGGGTACCCAGCACCGAATCCGGCGGCCGGATCCATACTTCGACCGCGACCGTTTTGGTCATGCCAGAAGCTGACGACGTCGATGTGGAAATGAAGATGGAAGATGTTCGGATCGATATTTTTTGTGCATCGGGACCGGGAGGACAAGGCGTCAATACCACCAAATCCGCCATCCGCGTCACGCACATTCCGACCGGATTGGTCGCTTCATGCCAGGACCGAAAGTCCCAGAAAGAAAACAAGATCAGCGCTCTGAAGATCCTTCAGACCCGCTTGTATGATAAAGCTTTGCAAGAAAAACAATCCAAGGAACAAAACGAACGGTCTTCGAAGATTGGGACCGGCGACCGGAGCGAAAAGATCCGGACTTACAACTATCCTCAAAACCGAATTACCGATCATCGCATCGGATTTACCATTCAACAGCTAAGTTCGGTCATGGAAGGCCGAATGGATTCCATCATTGAAGCTTTGGTAACCGAAGATCAGCGACGGATCCTATCCAAAGAAGAATAAATCAAGGGAGGAAAGCATGATCAATCTGCTCTATCAGGAAATCGATCTGAAAAGAATGGCTGAGAATTTCGAAGCCATCAAACGCAAATCGAAAAAAGACATCATTGCGGTCGTAAAAAGCCGCTGTTATGGCTTGGGCGATCGTCAGATACCCAAATATCTCGAAGCGCTCGGATGCCGGATCCTGGCGGTTGTGGACATATTTGAAGCTTCCCGTCTGCTTGAGGAAGGGATCCGAACCGGCATTTTGGTTTTGAACAGCGTCGAATATGACGCTTATGCTTATGTGAATGAGTTTCCCAATCTGATCCTGTCGGTGAACAGTCTTCAGGATGCCCGCCAGTTGGCGGATTATCGTTTTGATAGAACCGTCAGACTGCACATTCAGATCGATACCGGGATGAACCGGTTGGGCTTTACCGACATGACTAGTTACTTGGAAGCCCTGGATGTTCTCCAAACCAACCCCAATTTGCGAATTGAAGGAATTTATACGCATTTTTCTTCGCCGGAAAACCGGGTTCTTCAAGAGAGCCGTTTCCTTCCCTATTTGGATTCCTACCCATATCTCATGATTCACTGCGCGGCCAGTTCCACATATGAACATTCCGCGATTGGAAACTTTGTTCGGGTCGGGTTGGACCTTTACGGAGACGGTCGCAAAGACTATCTCAAACAAATCGTAAAAATCGGATGCCATCCTTTGACCATCAACCGAGTGCCAGCCGGAGAAACGATCGGATATGATCAGGAATACCAAGCCCAAGAAGACGTGATCGTCGCGGTTCTTCCGATCGGGTACAGCAACGGGTTCCGCCGGAGCCTCGGGGGATTCCCGGTCATGGCCAACCATCAGAAGTATCCGACCATCGGCAAGGTTTGCATGAATCATTTGTATGTTTTGGTTGACGAAAGCGTCAACATCAATACCGAATTTATTATCACCTCAGCGGACTTTCCGATCCGGGAAATAGCAGATTATCTGAAAACCACCCCGCACGAAATTTACTGCATGATGAACATTGATAATAAGATCTACCTGAAGTGAAATCATGACTTACCGGGAATTTTGGAAGCAGAAGCAAAAGATTGCTCTTTTCTTAAATAAAGAAACCAGCGCCGTCAAGATCCTGATCGCCGAACTTTCGGGCTTTGTTGCCAACGATCTTTATTGCCACTTTGATGACGAGATTCCGGTTGAAGTGGAACTGAAGATCCTTCAGGCTTTGAGCAGGTATTTTGAAAGCGGCGAACCGGTTCAGTACATTCTGGGATACAGTTATTTTTTGGGGCTGAAACTTAAGGTCAGCCCCGCCGTTTTGATCCCAAGGCCGGAAACCGAACTGCTGGTGGAAACCGTTTTGGAACGTCTTAAAGACTTTCCAAGTCCGACCGTAATCGACATCGGGACCGGCAGCGGAGCCATTGCGATTGCCATCAAGGATAAACTTTCCGATTCCAAAGTGACCGCGGTTGACATATCCAAAACCGCTCTGGCCATGGCTAAAGAAAACGCAAAAGCTTACCAGGTTTCGATCAATTTTTTGGAAAGCGACCTGTTTTCGTCGGTTTCTGGGACTTTTGATGTCTTGATCTCCAATCCCCCTTACATTGGGATGGATGAGAAGATCGATCCTTTGGTTCGGAACAACGAACCGGCGGGGGCCTTGTTTGCTCCGATGGAAGGACTGTATTTCTACGATCAGATCCTGAAGCAATCCCAAACCCACCTGAATCCAAATTTTATCATTGCTTTGGAAATCCCCGAGAATAAAGATGAAAGATTAAAGGAACTTGGGAAAACAAATTTTCCAAACGCCAAAATTGGAATATTGAATGATTATGCTCAGCGCTCGCGCATCATGATCATTACCAACAAATAGAGGACTTTTATGAAAACTTTCCTGATTTTACTGACATTGATAACGACTTCCTTCGTTTCCGAGTTTACCGATCAATTCGATTCGGAAGTCAATTCGGCTTATTCGGCTTACGCAACTTTTGACGAATACGAAAATCCGAATTATTCCCTGAAAGTCATTTACGGAGCCATGAACGGAGAGGTCCGTTTTGGGATCTGTTTTTACAGCTTTCAAGCCGGGGATTATCTGGTTAAGGTCAGTTATCTGGGAAGACAATATTCTCTTCCCAAGAACGGACGGGGCGATGTCAGCGCCGTGGCCATGGATTTCCAAGCGGGTGAGACATTTTCCGTGCTGGTTTTTGACCGCGAGGGCCATTATCAGTATTCCGGCCGTTTCCTTGACATCGAAGCCATGACTTTAAACGATTTCAATGCTTTAACCTTCCCGGTTGAAGGATTGGGAGCGGGATCGGAATTGACCAAGCTGCAATCCCATCGCGCCTCGGATCCGCTTTCGATATTTTACTTTTCCCTGTTGGGAATCGCGGCTTTGTGCGTGGTCGCCATCATCATCATCTATGTCCGCAAAAAAGGAATGTTCGATCCGAAAGTCAAATCGGAAACCGAGTTCAATTTCCGGGAATTCCTTAATCAAGACAATCGGGAGCCGGAAATCCAACCAAGTTCCGAAGACTCCGAAACTCTTCAAGAATCAGCCCCGGCCATCCCGACCGCTGATCCGACCGTCATTCCCGCCGGATCCATCAGAAATTATTCATGGGTCCGCGATGAAGAAGAACATAGCGGATTCAATGTAACCGAATATCTGAAAGACCTAGGATACATCACCGACTACGCTTTGGACGGGGAAGACGAGAAAAACCGGATCATGTTGGAACTGATGAAACTTCGGGATCAAAAAAAGATAACCCATGACGATTACCTTGAGGAAACCACCAAATTATGGAAAAAATAGATTTGCAATCGTTTCTTAAACTAAAAAAGAAAGACTTGCTCGGAAAGATCGTTTGCTTTCCCACCGACACGGTTTACGGAGTCGGAGCCATGTTTGGCGATCAAATCGCCATAGACAAAATCTATGCCATGAAACACCGGGACCGAAACAAACCGCTGGCTAACCTGTGCAGTTCGGTTGCTCAGATCGAAAAACTGAACATTCCTATCAGTCTCCAGGCGCGGGCGCTCATGGACAAATACTGGCCCGGCGGCTTAACCATCATCCTGAAAGGAAATGATAAGACCATATCTTTTCGGATGCCGGACAGTTCCATTGCTCTTGGCATCATTCGCCGGTTTTCATTGATGACCACCACTTCGGTTAACGAAAGCGGCGAACCTGAACTTAATTCGGTAACGGAGATCGAAAAAGCTTTTGGCTCCGAGCTGGATTATCTCATCACCGACGAAGCGGCTTTTTCAAAAGTGCCTTCGACCGTCGTTGACGCCACCGGGGACAAGCTCGTGGTTCTCCGCCAGGGGAAGATCGATGTGCTTTCGTAACATTATCAAATTGCGTCATTTATTCTTTGATCATACCGACCAGCCTTCAATGCTGGCCTTTTTTTAGGCTTGACCGCGGATGCTTTTTAAAAATGGCCCCGGGGGCGCGCTTTTTTTAACTTTTATGAAAATGAGGTTGGAATTTCCCAGGGAATTATGTTATAATAAAAAACCAGAGGTGAACAAATGATTATCAGCATCGCCAGCGACCACGGAGGGTTTGCCCTCAAATCACTACTGATCGGAAAACTTTCCGAACGGAATTACCAAGTGATCGATCGGGGCTGCTTCAGTCTTGATCGGGTCGATTATCCCCAATACGCCAAACCGGTTTGCGAGGACGTTCTGAACAACCGTTGCGATTTTGGGGTGCTCATCTGCACGACCGGCATCGGGATGTCAATTTATGCCAATAAATTCAAAGGCATCCGCGCGGCTTTGGTAACCAATTTGGAAAGTGCCCGTTTGGCTCGGCAACACAATAATGCCAACGTCATAACCATGGGCGCCCGTTTCACCGATCTCGATGCGGCTTTGGCCTATGTTGAAGCCTTCGGAACGGAAAAGTTCGAAGGAGGAAGACATGAACGCCGGGTTTGCATGATTAGTGACAAGGAGAATGAAAAATGAACGGAAAACTTGTAGTTTTTAACCACCCGCTGATGCATCACAAATTATCGCTGATTCGCGATGAAAGAACCGGAACCAAAGATTTCAGACAAACCGTTTCCGAAATCGGGACCCTGATGGCCTATGAAGTAACGAGAGAACTCCCGACCAAAAAAGTTTTTATCAAAACCCCTTGCGGAATCGCCGAATCCTATACTTTGGCGAAAGAAGTGGTCATTGTTCCGATCTTAAGAGCCGGACTTGGGATGGTTGACGGAATCACCGCCCTAATCCCGACCGCCAAAGTCGGACATATCGGTTTATACCGCGATGAAGTGACCATGGAACCGCATCAGTATTACGCGAAGTTCCCGAGCATCATCAAAGACGCGGTCGTCCTGATCGTCGATCCGATGCTGGCTACCGGCGGAAGCGTGGCCAAAGCCATTGACATCATCAAACAAACCGGAGCGACCGACATCAGTTATGTTGGCATCGTCGCGGCTCCCGAAGGCATTAAACGCATTCGCGAATCGCATCCGGACGTCAATATTTTTGTAGCTGTCGTCGATGAAAAACTAAACAGCAACGGTTATATCGTTCCCGGATTGGGAGACTGCGGAGACCGTCTTTACGGAACCAAGTAACAAAAAATTGGGGAACAAGGCCCCCAATTTTTATTTTTTTGGAAACGTGTGAGCAAAAGTGAATTTTGTTGTTTTTTTTTCTTTCGCATAGTATAATAAAGACCACGAACTTATAAGGGGATAAATATGTTCAAAAAGAAATTAATGAAAGCCTTTGTATTGGTGCTCGTCGATGTCGCCATTGTTTTTGGTGTATATTTCTTGGGAATGGAATTGATCGTCCGCGATAATCCTTATGTGGGGTGGACCATGATTTCCATTCTTGCCATCATCCTGGCCATAAAAATACCCATTTATGTTTTTTTGAAGTTATACCGGTTCTTGTTTGACCATGTTGGGGCGGCCGAGTTTTTCAGAGTGATCATTGCCGTTACCATATCCAATATTCTCATTTATCTGGTTTTATACCTGACCAGATATGCAGCCATTAGTTGGTATGTTTTCTTTTATTCGACCCCTCTGGAAATATTATCCATGACCGCGGTCCGTTTTTACCGGCGCATTACCAGACGCATCATGGCCACGACCCGAATCGGAATTCAGAACAAATACATCAACACCATCATCGTCGGGGCGGGATCGGCCGGGAAACTGGCTTACGACGAGATCGAGAAAAACAACCATTTGCATAATCGCGTCGTTTTATTCGTGGACGATGACCCGGATAAATTCCGAAAAGAAATGAACGGGGTCATGATTGAAGGGCCGGTTTCGAAAATTCCGGAATTCATAGACAAATTTGACGTCAAAGAGGTGATCATTGCGATTGCCAACATTGATAAGATCCGACTCAGCGAGATCATCGAAATCATTACTTCGAAAAGCGTCAAGATCAAGCGGCTGCCGCTGATGCTTGAAGAGCCGACGGACAATCACCGCCGAATCGTCGATGTCAAGATTGAGGATTTGCTCAACCGCGGCGTCATCCAGCTTGACAATCAAGGCTTAAAAGGCTTCATCGCCGGGAAAACCGTTTTGGTCACCGGAGGCGGCGGTTCAATCGGTTCGGAACTGACCGAACAAATATTGAATTATGACCCGAAAACCCTGATCATTTTCGATATCTACGAAAATACGACTTATGAGACCCAAGTCGATCTGGCCAAGCGGATTCAAAACGAACACCGCGATACGGAATTGATCGTTTTGATTGGCAGTGTCTACAACGACCGCCGGATCGAAGAAGTATTTGAAAGATTTCATCCCCAGCTGGTTTTTCACGCTGCGGCTTACAAACATGTTCCGCTCATGGAAGACAGCGCGGTCGAAGCCGTTCGAACCAACATTCTGGGAACTTACAATGTTTCCCGTTTGGCGGACATTTATCATGTTGAAAAAATGATTCTGGTTTCCAGTGACAAAGCCGTGCGCCCGACCAATGTAATGGGCGCGACCAAAGCGGCTTGCGAGCGGATCATCCAATATTTCGATTCCATCAGCCAAACCAATTACGCCGCCGTTCGTTTCGGAAACGTTCTTGGCAGCCATGGCAGCGTCGTTCCGCTGTTCGTGAAGCAAATTGAAGACGGCGGGCCGATCACGATTACTCACCCGGATATCACCCGATTTTTCATGACCATCCCGGAAGCAGTCAGTTTGATTCTCCAATCGGCGGTTTACGCTCAGGGCGGAGAGATCTTCGTTCTGGATATGGGCGAACCGGTCCGAATCGTGGATTTGGCCAACAAGATGATCCGATTGAGCGGACTTGTTCCCGACCGCGACATCAAAATCGAATTTGTTGGTTTGCGTCCGGGCGAGAAACTTTACGAGGAATTGTTGCTTGACGTCACCAAAAACATCAAGACGGCCAATGACAAGATCTACATCGACCATCGCAAAGACATTTGTAACGTTGAAGAATACATCGCTTTGGTCAAGGAAAAACTTGATCACGCGAACAACGAGGACATGAAGAAGTTGGTCCAAAACCTCATCACGGCTTACAAGATCGACAACAACCATAATCACAACCATAACAATCATGACCAGGAATCACAATGATCCTGGTTTTTTTATTGAGGGCTTGTTTGCATAAACCGACGGTAAATGATATAATTGAAAAAAACGGAGGAATTGGATATGAAAATATATACTCGGACCGGGGATGACATGACCACCAGCCTCATTTACAAACGGGTGTTCAAAAACGATGAAGCGGTCGAATGTTTGGGAACGATCGATGAACTGTCATCGCATCTCATGCTGGCCACGCATTACGCGGAGGGAGAGGTCAAAAAGACGCTCATATCGCTGGCCGAGGACCTTTTCGATTTAAGCGCCGATCTGCTTCGGGCCAAACCGGACCGGCTCATCACCGAAAAGAAAATCGCCTGGCTGGAAAACACCATTGACGGTTTTTCAGCCCAGCTTCCGGAACAGCACGGATTTGTGCTGCCGGGGGGAACCCTGGCCAGCGCGGAGATCCATGTTGCCCGAACCGTAGCTCGAAGGCTGGAAAGAAGAATGGTGACATTCGGCCTGAAAGAAACGCTGGAACCGGAATTGTTTCGTTATGTAAACCGACTGTCCGATCTTCTGTATGTTCTGGCCCGGAATTCGGAGTGAAGCATGTTTGAACAAATCATCATCACCTGGTTTTTGGTCATTTTCGTGGCCTTGGTCCCGATCAACTACCGGGCGCTTCAAGCTCTCAATTTTGGGAATTTGTTTCAGCGAAGTTCGACTTGGCAGATCAAATTTCTCATGATCGTGATCAGCATTTCGCTGGCCTTTCTGGTCGCGTTTGCGGTCTTGACGATTTTTCGGGAGATCGCCGGAATATTTTGATAAAAAAGCCTTGGAACCGATGCGGTTCAAGGCTTATTTTTTTAAGTCGATGGTTCTTGACTGCACAAACGTGACCAAAATGAAGTAGACGTTGGCAGCGAGCATGATCGGAATGACGCGGAAGATGAGATCGGTGTCAAAAAAGAAAGCCGCGGTTTTCGAGATCACGAAGCTGATGATGTCGCCGAAAAAGATGCCGACGGTCACGATCAGACCCATGTAAACCAAAATTTTAAGAAATTTCAGATGTTTGAAGAACAGCACCGCCGCATTCGCGAAAAAGAAAACGGTGAGGTTGGCGGTGAAAACAAACCAATGCGTCGAAGGCGCCAGATAAGGAAAAGCAAATTCGTTTGGAATCCCGTCTTTCAAAAAGACAAAATTGATCAGGGCGAAGATTCCCCAAATGACCGCCGAATGCGTCAAAGCATTGAAAAAGGAAAAGATGAGACTGCTTTGGTAGAATCCGAAGCGGTTGGTCTTCAGGTTCAGGTAGTGGTAACATAAACGGCTGAATTCGTAACTGCCGATCAAATACGAAAACAAACAGGAAACGGCGATGATGACGATGGCCAGATAATACGGGGCGCCGGGAAGACTCTTTAAAAGGAGAAACCCGAGTCCGACCAATAGCGCTTCGAAGATCCAGAAGGCCAGATACATCAGCCGGTAAGCATAGAAATGAAGTTTGAAGGGTTGCATCAAATTCATGTCAGATCCCCCTCATTTCCCGAAGGTTGATCAGATAGATGAAGACTTTCTGGATCGGAACTTCGGATATTTTGATCAGATACTTCTGATATTTGCGAATTTCGTCTTTGGTTAGTTTTTTGCGAATGCAAACGGTGAGGTTGTTGTCCCGTTCTTCGACGCCGATGACTTTGATTCCGGTGATCAGCGACTTCAGGACTTCGTTTTTTCCGCTCAGGTATTTGAAACTGTTCTTGATCTCTTCGGTTGTGAAACTTTCAAACAGCCGGCCTTTGTCTAAAAACAGGACTTTGTGGACGATGGACTCGATTTCGTCGATGTAGTCGGTGGATAAGATCAAAGTCCGCGGATATCTGGTATGATGGGCATACATGAAATTAAAGAAGTCGTACCGGTCTTTGACGTCAACGTTATCCAATGGATTTTCAAAAATGGTAATGTTGGCTCGGGAAGCCAGACCCAAAATGCCAAGAAGCAGTTCCTTTTTGTTTGATTCCAGGGCATAAAAATGCGATTTGGAGCGGATCTCGAAATGATCCATCAGTTCGTAGGCATAGCCGTTATCCCATTTCGGGTAAAAAGCCGCCATCAAACGGCAGATCTCGGAGACGGTCAGATGTCCCGGAAAGCTCATTTTTTTGGAAATGAAGCAAATCCTTTTGGCCATTTGGACGTTATTGTAGAGGATCTCGCCGTCCAGATAGACATTGCCGCCGTCCGGTTTGGTCTTGGTCGAGATCAGATTCAAAAACGTCCCCTTACCGGAGTCGCTTTTACCGATGACCGCATAAATCTGGTTATCCAAGAAATTGTAACTCAGATTGGTGATCGAGGGTTGCCGTTTATAGATTTTTGTGACGTTTTCGCATACCAATACCGACATAATTGACCCTTTTCTCTGTTCGTTTTGATAGTCTAAATATACGCTATTTTCCGGAAAAAGTCAATAAGTCAGGAGGTATTTGCCATAATCTCTTCAAAATAAGTCCTTTTAGAGGAAATAAGTCCAATTTTGGACGATTTTTTGGACTTTTCTGGTCAAAAACACCGCCGGATCAACAAAAAAAGCTTCGGTTTTACCGAAACTTTACCCGTCGGTATCTTTAAAAAAACAGTTCCGAATTTGGTCTTTTGGCCATGGAGAAATCAATAAACCGGGAATTCTTCATTTCTTGGCAATTGGCTTTGCCTTCCGGCTCCCCCTCGCGGGTGTAATTACTCCGGTTTGGGTCGAAAATGAATTATGGGGCAAAATTCCGCGGTATTTGCCCGATCCGGGAGCCAGTTTGGAAAGACCGGCCTTATTTTTCATTTGTTGTTATTTTTATCTCGTTTCGGGTGGCGTTGACCAAAGCCTGAGTGATTTTCAGCCTTTCGTCTTCGGGAATCAGGTACGACATTTTCACGGTTTCCTCGAAGTCATGCGCCATTTCTTGGTGATTCTCCAGGACTTTTTGCACAAAATTGAGATGCGGATACCCAAATTCCAGTTCCAAAACGGTCATTAAGCGGATTTCTTGAAATTCCGCCTGCTCAATGGCTTGGGAAACGCTGGATCCGTAGGCCCGGACCAAGCCCCCCGCCCCGAGCTTGATGCCCCCGAAATATCGGGTCACGACCGCCAAAACATTGGTCAGACCCTGTTTTTTCAAAATCCCGAAAATGACTCCGCCGGCGGTTCCCGACGGTTCCCCGTCGTCGGACTGTTTGCCTTCGGAACCGTTCGCTCCGATCAGGTAACCGTAGCAGTTATGAGTGGCATCGGCGTATTGTTTTCGGACCTCTTCCAGCTTGTCTTTGGCTTCCAGGATGGAAGTCACGGGAAAAAGCTGGCCGATGAAGCGGCTTTTGTTGATGGTTTGTTCGAAGATCACGGCTTTTTTAATCGTATGCATCATATCACCAAACCAATTATAAACAAAAGCAGGAATAATTAAAAGAAATATTTCTGAAAAAACAAAAACCCAAATAAATATATGGCATTTTATGGGGTATTATTATATAATGAAGTATAATAGATTGAACCATGAACAAAAGAAAAGGAGCAATTGTTTGCAAGTGATTACTATGGAACAATATTTGGAAAAAGGCAAAGAAGTCCTGAAAATACTTATCAACAACGGTTGTGAAGCTTATCTGATCGGGGATGCGGTCTGCAATACCATCCTCCAGCTTCCTTTTGATGAAATCGAAATTACCACCAATGCCACTCCGGACATGGTCAAAGGAATATTCTTCCAGGCCAAGGTCGAACCGGAAGCCGACGGACGGGTCCGTCTGTTTTACAATGGCTACGAGTTTGTGGTTTCGACTTTCAAAACCGAAGAGAAACACCGCGACAACCGCGCCCCTTTGCGAACCCATTATTCGAAAGATCTTCACGACGAGCTGGCGACCCGGGATTTTACCATTTCCGCGATTGCCATGAGCCATGGGGGAAAACTGACCGATGCTTACGGCGGGTTCGAAGACATTCAGAAAAAACGGATCAAAACCATCGGAAATCCGCGGATTCGTTTCGGAGAAGATCCGATTAGGATGCTTAGAGCCATCCGATTAGTCAGCGAACTCGGATTCAAGATCCATTCTTCATCGGCCAGCGCCATGCGCCTGCGGGCCAAACTGCTTTCGAAAGCCACCCC
>Ga0247842_10001832_pt1 | contig 33553 bp, 38 predicted proteins | sample LaCruzMarch2015__3_FD_192411 | JGI IMG/M metagenome (GOLD analysis project Ga0247842, IMG submission 192411) | Freshwater microbial communities from meromictic Lake La Cruz, Castile-La Mancha, Spain - LaCruzMarch2015_19m | ecosystem: Environmental > Aquatic > Freshwater > Lake | place: Spain...
AGTGGCTGCATGGGAAAAAGAACGAAATAACAACACGAAAAATATTGTCTGGCAATTTACGACATCGGACGCTCGGATCAAACTGAAGCGTCTTTATCCGAACTTGTAAAAGTTACATGGTACTAGTCCGGATCACCATCTTTGGATAGGATTGTTTTACTTCACGTTTATCTGTACGAAAAAATAGCGTAAGATTATTAACGGTCAGTTTAAGCGGACGGTTTTCAGTGGCCGAAGGTGCGGCTTGCGATCCGGGGGGATGCGGAACTCCGGATAAATCCCAACCGTTGGCATCCTGATGATAAAAAAATGCTTCGAGATTGTTCGCCTCCACGCTGCTTACGGCTTTGGGAGTGAGTTTCCCTGACAGGAGATAATTCAGAGGGCTGATTCGGGCCGTAATGTCTGCTGCTTTAAGCCATAAGCGACTATCGGCTCTGGAAATGCTGATATCCGATGCCCTGATGCTGAAAGGAAATACATAGTGCAACCCCCCGATTGTGCATGGCAGTCCATATCTTTGTTGAACATGAGCAATGAGGTCAGGTGATTTGTGGCTTACGTACCTGTCAAGCGCCCAGGTGGCATAAATCAACCCTCCCAGGATCAGAAGCCCGGCAAGCAAGAGGGGTGGTTTTATGAAGCGCCGGACGTGATTCCATGACGCTCTTAAGATGCCGGCCATGAAAAGCTACCTTTAAAAAGTCATGTGATGGAATATCCTTACCGCATTCCGCTGAAGACGGTCAATGGAAATCCCAATAATCATGTCGTAAAACAGAATGATGCCGGTGCTATATTTTCAGAAAATCAGCCTCCGGGAGATGAACAAGATTACCAGGGAATAGGGCACCCGGGAGGCTATGGCGGGCAGGCTCCGCCTTTTCAATTTTGGCTGAAATAGTTCTCTTGCCGTTTTGACACTTCACCGGACATTATCGGCTAAAAATGAGGCGGATCACGAGCACTCGATGACCGCGTATGTATTTAATATTACACATAAACTCCGCAGAGCATAGTGCTACAGCCACGTCCGTTTTCGCTTAATAATATCATATACTTAAACCTTTCCAGAGTCTGGAAAGTTCTCTGTCCCCCCCCCTTTGACAAAGGGGGGAAGGGGGGATTTTCATGCTTCGTTGCGCCCACCTGCGAGCATGGATGTTAATGGATAAAGCGTAATCTTTCGTTCGCGCCTCTCCATCCCTGACATTCTGGTCTTGATATCTTGGCCAGTCTTGACATTTTGCAGGTTTATTAATATAATACAGTAAAATTTCATCGAGGAGGACCTGATCATGGCCGCAACGTATGTCAAAGGGAAACTCTACAAACTTAAGATTGCCGATCTACTGACAGATCCTTCGCAAGCGCGCAAGTTTATGGATCCCATAAGCCTTAACGAACTCACCGAATCCATAATAAAGTACGGGGTCCTTACGCCCATTCTGTTCTGTCAAAATGCCGAGGTAAAACCGGTTATCGTCGCCGGCCATCGCCGCGTTGCAGCGTCCCTGAAGGCAGGGCTGACGGAAATTCCCGGGACTTTCACCGATGGCGACACACGCCTCCAGGGGTTTGTTGAAAATATACAGCGGGAAGGATTGACACCCATCGAAGAGGCCGAGGAAATGGATGGCCTGATGAAGGAATATGTCATGAATAAGTATCAGCTTGCCGACGCTCTCGGCAAGTCGAAATCTTCCATTTACGATAGCCTGACGCTGAATAAATTACCCGAAGACATCCGCAGCGCCAGCCGCTCGAACCCTAATATCGCCAAGAGCTTGCTTCTCGAAGTGGCCAGACAAAAAACTGAATCGATCATGCGCCGCAAATTCGAGACTTTGATGACGAAGGCCGCTAACGCAGGTAGAGTAAAGACGCCCACGACTTCCAAGCCGCTTCCTTCCGCGCAACGCCTCCTGATCACAAAGACGGACGAGTTGACCGGTGAATTCATGGAAGTACCCTGGCAGGAATGGTCGGAAGATGACCGGAACGATCTGATCAACGCCTTGTATGGCATTCGCCGGCAGACTGACAGGCTGCTTGTGGATATGGATGCTCCCCCGCAGGAAGGAGAGCAGGAGACGACCGGCGGTGGTAACCTCGCGTAATATTATTCCTGGCTTTACCACAACCGTTGCTCTGCGTAAATTGCATGCGAAGTGGCGGCTTCCTTAGAAGTCGGTTAGCGGTAATAAGCGGCATAGACAAGAGGTGTTTTTGTAGCAGATATCTCATGGTAATGCGCAATTCTGATCAAAGAAATAATGAAATTTGCTGGTTACTGTCTCCACCTACAACTGTGCACTGGTGGGTATCCATAGGATCTGAGGATTACGGATGGAAAAGAAGTAATCGTGCGAATCATCCGTAGCGTAGCGATCGGCTGGATTGTCTTGATAGACTAAATATTTAACTTATACTTGGCTCCTTCAAATTTACACAAAAGATTATACACTACCAGTTATTGCTGATCTTTCGCCCTGAAATGTATTTTCTAAGCCTAGTCTTTGCATCTCGTGAATTACTTCCTCCTGAAGAGGGCTTCTTTCGATAACATTTTTAATTTCATTTACTGCTGTTCGAGCAATTTCTTGTTCAGATAGCGGAAGCTTCTTAATATTATCATCCTTAAAAAATAAATTAACCAAAGTAGCAGTAGCTGACGTAGAGTCTGTACCTAAAACCATTGGAATTGTGTAAGAGGTATTAGAGAGACTTGCAGAGTAGTTCTTCCAATGCACAATTTGATTATCCCATTCACTAGGTACAAGATATTGATCGTCAGGAAAAGCACCTATAAATTTCTTCGCACCCATTGATATTTCTTTCATATATTGTGAACCCTCAACAATCCTTTGTCCTTCGCGAAGAAGTCTGCATGCCTCTGTTTCAACCTTTCCAATTTCTGAGAGAAGTTGGTTTTTTTCTTTGATTCTTCACTCACTATTTGCTCCTCATAATTTATAACAATTAATATGCTTAGTTAGTATTTCTCGAACTTTCGTGCAATCCTACTTTATTCCATGAAGAATAAAAAGAGAAAATTACATTATAAAATGAACACAACTGAATTTTCACTATGGGTATTTTATGTTAATAAAGACCAAAAACCAAGTTGGAAAACTTGGGATAAATGGCAAACAGCTCATAATAAATGCCGATTGAAATAGCGCATGTCCTCGAAAATTGTCGAACGCTCACATTCAGAAAGCTATGTGCTCACTATACGCTTCACATTTTCCTAATCATTTTTTGTCGGATCTTTTCGACTATGATCTTTCGTGTATGAGATCTGGTTTACTTCGAGCCAGTTAATAGCGATCTTTTCAAGTTCCTCTTGTCGAAAACGATACCAGTTCTCCTCAATGCCATTCATCTGGATGGCATCTTTAAAACGACTGAAAGCTCCTCGACCTCTGATTTTGTCCAAAAGACTCTCTCTTATCTTATCATTCTCAACCGAGAGACAAAATCCCTCTATGATGTTGTATTCATGTATGTCGAATTTGCTCGGAAGCGACAGATAGTCATCAGAGCTGATAACTTCTTTTGCCTTAATGATCATTTCCTGTTGCCATTTGGGGTAGTCATCTACGTTGTCATCTTCCTCTGCTGCTGATATTTCTTCACTGGAAAGGGTTACCAGTTCTCCGGTGTGCTGATTGAGGAATGCTGAATGCTCATCACTTGGGACATCCATTTCGTCGACGACATCTTTTATTGAGACAATAGCTTTCATAATGGAAAAGCCGTTACATCCTTGTGCCAATATCCATATAAACCGATTTCCGGTGCCTAATGCCAAGAATCCAGACCTCGGACTCGACCACTTTGAAGACGACCCGGTAATCACCCACACGGAGCTTCCAGTAGCCTTTCAGTGTCTTTCTTAAAGGTTGCCCATATTCGTGTGGTGCGGCCTGCAATCGTTCTTCGATAGCCTTGCGGATTCTGTCTCTTGTTCTGCGATCGATAAGAGGCAAATCCTCAAAGCGAACATCGGGATGATAGTGCAGTGTAAAAGACATGAATCATTTCCACACATCTTCATTCGAAAGCGCCACTTTTCTGTCGAATGACTTCATGCGTCTATCGGCAAAAGCTGCAAGGGCGACGTCTTCACGCAAGTCAATAGCCTCCCGGATAAGGTCACGGGCAATTGTGGACATGGAAATGCCCTCACTGGTTGCAAGGTCATGCATAACACTATACAGTAGCGGCTCAACAACAATGTTTACTCTCGGATTTTTTGTGGGCATTGGTCTTTCTCCTTTTTGGATGAGTGTAACACTTATGACGCACCATGTCAAGCCGAAAACCCAATTGAGATCAAAAAATGCTTATCGATCGAAATGTTGGATATCTGTCAAAATTGCCGTACGCTTGATTACAGGAAGTTGCAAATGCCACCGACTGCCAGAAAAATAACCTTCTATAAATAGCATGTTACAACCCATTATCATCAAAGACTCGGAAAATCCAGTAAATTGTTTTTAATAGCGATTTGAAAATCAGCGATTATATTCACTGGCTGCCCAGAAGTTGCCGTTTTTGACTGATGTGCCTGATTTTACCTCTCAGTTAACGTCGTCCATTGACATATTGAGGTGATTTCTTTTCTGTCGCTTTTTTCATCATTATTTGCTACAAGAATTTACACATCAATATTGCGTAAAAAGAGGTGTAAATATGCTCTCATCATTACATCAGGAAAAGGTGCGGATTAACATCCAACTCTCGACGGATATCAAAGAACGGCTCATCAATGCATCATCCCGGCAGGGCAAAAAGGTTTCGGCACTGGTGAGGGAGTCGATTGAGGAAAAATTGAATTACCTCGACCAGCAGGTCTTCGCGGAACAGATGAAAGCCGCCTATCAGGATCTGGCCGAGGAAAACATCAGTATCTGTGAGGACTTCAAATTTTCTGATGTCGAGAATCTTCCCGAGGTCAGCCTATGACCACGATCCAAGTCAGAAGAGGAGAAATCTATTATGCTGATCTCGATCCAGTAGTGGGGAGCGAAACCGGCAAAACCAGGCCGGTGCTGATTATTCAGAACGATGTCGGCAATCTGTACTCGCCCACGACTATTATCACTGTCATCACCGAATATTCAGAAAAAAAGGCGAGTTATCCTATTTGCGTGGCCGTCGGCAAGGACGTCGGTGGCCTGAAAGAGGATTCCATCGTCAACCTCTCACAACTCCGCACTATCGATAAAAGAAGTCTGATCGGACCGAAGCTTGCCGAGCTGCCGGACGACCTCATGGGAAAAGTGGACATGGCGTTAAAAAGTAGTCTGGCGCTCAAGTGAAGGTTACAACCTGGGTGCCGTTTTTATCGAACAACTGCCTCCAAGGCATCCACCGGGGTCAATATTTTTACCCCTTCTAATACCTGGCCGAACAGGTGGCCGAAATCGCGACGGTCGCCGGTGACAAAAATATCGACCTTCCCCTGGAGAGCCGCGGCAAGCACGGGTGCATCCTTTGCGGCCAAGGGTAACCGCTCTGCCCGGGTGACCCATAGAGGATGCGGTTCCGGAAGGATGTCCACCTGTTGCATCAGCATGGTCAGATCCGCGATTTTGTCCGGCGCCTTTTTTTGTATATTCCTGAAGGCCTCCTCATGGGCAAAGGCGGATGTGCAGAGAGCACCTTTTCCTGACGCAGCCAATCGGAACAATCCCCGTGACAGACCTTGGGTGCTGCATGCGGCTGTGAAAATTACGTTGGCATCGAGAAACAGTCTCATTTTTTCAGGGTACGATTGAGCAAGGCAGACTGCTCCGGCGTCATCCTGTCTTCTTCCAGGAAGGAGGCGATCCGTTCATCGCTATAGATCTCAATGGGATAGACGCCCACCTGCCTTAAGACAATGGCGCCGTCATCCGTAGTATCCACCAGCAGCGGCGTTTCGCCACTAATACCCACCTGCTGTAGAATCGCCTTGGGTAACGAAACCTGCCCTTTTTTCCCTAATTTGACCAGTTGCATCTCTTTTCTCCAGGAAATACGTTTTCCGGATATCCGGAATATGGGTAATGATACCCATTGGGACGTCTCATTGCAAGAAGATTATTGCGTTGAGCTTATCTTTTATTCAATCTCCGCATCGGCACAGCTTTACCCTTTTACCTTGGAATTGATTCACAAGACATAGTGATGCAATTCAATTTATCCGATCAGGATCTGGCCGATGGAATGCTGACTTCTTTTTTCTCGATCTCCTGCATGGGATAAGGCTTGATATTGCCCGTGATCAGGATGGCCTTGTTGACAACGCAAGTGGCGGCGATGAGGCAATCGTCCAGTTCCAAATGATGGCTCTTGATCGTCCGGCGATAATCCCCCGCCAGGGCCGCAATTTTTCTGTCCACGTCAATCACCGCCAGGCTGTTCAGCAGTTTTAACGTCTTCTCCCGCTCCTCGTCCCTCATGCCGGCGTGAATCTCGCCGATAGTAATGGCCGAACAGCACAATAATGAATCCTGGGCTGCCTCTCTGAGCATCTCACGCACCGATTCGTTACCGCGAAGATGAAGGATCAGCACATCCGTATCAACGACGATCTGACGCATCGGCACGTTTTCCCCGTGTGGATTTTCTGACATTTCTGATAAAGTGATCTACCCCTGCCGTTAGCTCAGGGTGTTCCCCGTCTTTCCAAGCGCCGAAGGTCTCATCAATGGCTGTTAGTTGGCGCAGCCGCTGGAGTTCCCGCTTAAGCGCCTCACTGACAAATCTGCTCAACTCGCCTTTGCCTACGGTTTCACGAAGTTGATTCAGCAAGTCTTCAGGAATTTGAAAGTTGGCCTGCTTCAAAGCCGTACTCATGAACATCCCCTCCCTTTCTATGTAGTGACATAGGTATATTCATAGATAAGCCGGCAAAAGTCAACTGAATAAAATAACAAATTATCGAGCCACGATATGGAACGGTTAGGCGATCATGAAAAGAGCATTCCAGAAATGAGGCGCCTATGTTATGGTACCGCTTAAAAAAAGGGGGCAGAATTTGAAGATGCCTGTTGTGAAACCAGTTAAGCAGGTAAAAATATACACAGACGGTGCATGTCTGGGAAATCCCGGACCGGGAGGATATGGGGCGGTGCTGCTTTATGGGACACTGCGGAAAGAGTTGTCCGGTGGATTTCGTTTGACCACGAATAATCGGATGGAACTCATGGCGGCGATTGTAGCTCTGCAATCCTTGAAGACCATTTGTGACATTACCCTGTTTACAGACTCTCAGTATGTGGTCAATGGTATTAACAAAGGCTGGGCGCGGCGCTGGCGGCAACGTAGCTGGATGCGGAACAAGACGGAGAAGGCCGTGAACCCTGACCTTTGGGAATTGCTGCTCAATCTGTGTGAACGCCACCAGGTGACGTTCGTCTGGGTCCGTGGTCACGCCGGCGACCCGGAGAATGAACGTTGTGACGAGTTATCAAAGCAGGCGGCAACAGCGAGAGACCTGCCCCCGGATAAGGGCTACCTTCCGTAATTTCTACAAGGATCTTGCGGTGTCTTTTTCCCGGATCCCCAAAACCCATCCCCACCCCAGCCCTCCCCTTGAAGGGGAGGGAAGTAACCGGTGATGAACGGGAGGGAGAAGGTTAGTTTTGCGAGTGCGGCAACAATGCAGGCCGCTGTTACACTTCGAAATGTGTCAGCGGGGGCTTGCCGATCGGATAGACGTTAAAGCCGATCTGAAAGCAACGTTGGTGGTCGAGAATATTTCTCCCGTCAAAGATAAAAGACGGTTTGTCCATCTTTTCATAGATTTTCTCATAATCGAGGGAGCGGTAGAGGTCCCATTCCGTCATGACGGCGAGGGCGTGACAGCCCTGGGCCGCTTCGTAGGGATCTTCAATGTAATGAAAGGCGCCGTCGATTTTGGCAAGGTCCAGGCGGGCATTGCCCAGGGCCTTGGGGTCGGATATGACCACCTCGGCGTGTTCTTCGGCGAGACGCCTCGCGATAAAGATGGCGGGGCTCTCCCGGGTATCCCCCGTATTGGCCTTGAAGGCGAATCCTAACAGGCAGATGCGCTTTCCGGCCAGGGTGTTGAACATGGCCGTCAGCATGCTCATGATAAAGCGTTCCTGCTGGTAAACATTGATCCCGACGACCCGTTCCCAGTAATCTGCGACCTCCTCAAGGCCATAAAACCGGCAGAGATAGACAAGGTTAAGGATGTCCTTCTTGAAACAGGAGCCGCCGAAACCGACGCTCGCGTTGAGAAACTTGGCGCCTATCCGGCTGTCCATGCCGACGGCGCGGGCTACTTCCGCGACATCCGCTTCGGTTTTTTCACACAGGGCGGAGATGGTATTGATGGATGATATCCGTTGGGCAAGGAAGGCGTTGGCCACCAGTTTGGACAGCTCACTGCTCCAGATATTGGTGGTGAGGATTCTCTCTCTGGGGATCCAACGGGCGTAGATCTCCAGAATGGCGTTTCTCGCCCGTCGCCCCCGATCCGTTTCCCGGGAACCGATCAGGACGCGGTCCGGGTTTTCCAGATCCCGAATGGCCGATCCTTCGGCCAGGAATTCCGGGTTGGACAGGACATCAAAGGAGATGCCGTTAGCCTGGCTGTTCAGGATTCTCTCCATGGCCAGCGCTGTCTTGACGGGTAAGGTACTTTTTTCAATAACGATTTTGGAAGACTGGGCGTTTTCCAGAATCTGACGGGCCGTCTTTTCCCAATATTGCAGATCGGCGGCCATTCCGGCCCCGGCTCCGAAGGTCTTGGTCGGGGTGTTGACGCTGACAAAGATGATGTCGTTATCCCTAATGGCCCCTTCCACATCGGTGCTGAAAAAGAGATTTTTTCCCCGGGTTGCCCGGATCAGATCATCCAAACCTGGTTCGTAAATGGGCAGGTTGTCGGAGTTCCACGCCGCGATGCGCTGGGGGTTGATGTCCACAACCGTAACCCGGTAATCGGAGCACTTGCTCGCTATCATAGCCATGGTGGGTCCGCCTACATAACCGGCGCCGATGCAAAGTATCGTCTTGTTCATGTGATTATTTCCCGTCCTTGATAAAATTGTCCTCTATAAGCCTGGCAATCGCCAGGCAGGCAGTGAGCCCGGGGGATTCAATCCCGATGAGATTGATGAATCCGGGGTAGCCGCAGCTCCCCTCTTCCCGAATGATAAAATCCATCACCGGATCGCCGGGTCCCTGAACCTTGGGACGAATGCCGCTCATATCCGGATGCAGGGCTTCCGTGTCAAATTCCGGCAGATATTTGCGGATTGCATTACCGAAGGCTTCTTTACGGTCTTCATCAACCTTGTACAGGTTGAGTGCAGATTCACGGGGTAGGTCATTGCCGTTTTGACTACTGGTCAGGCAAAGGATTTCCTCTTTGTCCAGATAGCGACTGTCCGGACCGAACCGGACCCGGCCGGTTAGATCCAGGGTGGCGTGGATACCGAGACCGACGTTGTTTTTCATCGGTACGGGGTAGACAAGACGTCTCAGCCTTGGGGCGGGGGAGGCGCTGAAATAGTTTCCCTTGCATGGTTTCAGACGATATCCCCGGGCGTCAATGTCAATTCCCGTCAAGGCGGCGATTTGGTCGGCATGGAGGCCAGCGCTGTTAATGACGGTTTTCGCCTGAATCCGGTACTCCCCGTTATTGATCTCCAGGTCATAACCGGCGCCGTCAAATCTGATTGCCGTGACCTTTGTCCGGCAGGACATCACCGCCCCGTTGTCCTCGGCGGTGAGGAGCAGCGACTGCATGAGGCGATGACTGTCAATTATGCCGGTGGTCGGAGAGAGCAGGGCGGCCAGTGCTGAAATCTCCGGTTCTATCGAGAGGAGCTGCTTTTTCCCCAGCAGTTCCAAGCCCGGAACGCCGTTTTGTTCTGCCGAGGATCGGATGACTTCTAATGAGGATGCCTCTGCTTCGGTTGTTGCGACAATGAGTTTGCCAGTCCCGGCATGGGGAACTTTGTGCTCCCGGCACCATGCGTATAGCAGGCGGTTTCCCTCCACGCATAAGCGGCTCTTCAGGAACTCCCGGGGGTAATAGATGCCGGCGTGAATGACCTCGCTGTTTCGCGAACTCGTTTCCTGGCCAAAGCTGTCATGCTTTTCCAAGACCACCAGTTTCCGGTCCCCACGGGCAAGCTTTTGGGCGACAGCGAGGCCGACGACGCCGGCGCCGATGATAATCACATCGAACGTCATGTCCGGGGAGGTTCTCATAGGGAGTTCAGTGCGCCTTTAAAGTACTGAATTGTCTTTGCGAGGCCATCGGCAAGTTGTATCCGGGGCGTCCAGTGGAGCAGCTCTTTCGCTTTGGAGATGTCCGGTTGGCGCTGGGTCGGGTCATCCTGGGGGAGGGGTTTGAAAACAATCCGGGAAGACGACCCCGTCAGGCGGATGACGTTTTCGGCTAATTCCAGGATCGTAAATTCCGAGGGATTGCCGATATTCACCGGACCGGTGATATTATCCGGCGTTGCCATCATCCCCATGATTCCTTCGATCAGGTCCTCGCAATAGCAGAAGGAACGGGTCTGGGAACCGTTGCCATAGACGGTTATGTCTTCCCCTTTGATCGCCTGGACAATAAAATTGCTTACCACCCGACCGTCGTTGACGGCCATACGGGGTCCATAAGTGTTGAAGATTCTGACAATCTTGATCCTCACGCCGTTCTGGCGATGATAATCCATCATGAGGCACTCGGCGGCCCGTTTCCCCTCGTCGTAACAGCTTCTGACGCCAATCGGGTTCACCCGTCCCCAGTATTCTTCCGGCTGGGGGTGGATTTCCGGATCGCCGTACACTTCGGAGGTCGATGCCTGGAGGATCTTTGCCTTGACCCGCTTGGCCAGCCCCAGGGTGTTGATGGCCCCCATGACGCTGGTTTTGATGGTTTTGATGGGATTGTACTGATAGTGAACCGGAGAGGCGGGACAAGCCAGATTATAGATTTCGTCAACTTCCAGAAATATTGGCTGAATGATGTCGTGGCGGATGAACTCGAAGTTGGGATGGCCGATAAGATGACGGATGTTGTCTTTGCTGCCCGTATAAAGATTGTCCAGGCAAAGGACGTCATGCCCTTCGGCGAGGAGCCGGTCGCACAGATGGGAGCCGAGAAACCCTGCACCGCCCGTAATAAGAATGCGTTTCATTTTCATGATGGTAATCTCAATAATTTTGCGATATATAGATCGCCGCATTTTTGCTGTCAAGAAAATTCGGGCGTCAAAGGGATGGAAACAGGATGCTTTACATCGTGGCAACACCGATCGGCAATCTGGAGGACATCACCCTGCGGGCCATCCGGATTTTAAGAGAGGTGGATGAGATTGCCGCAGAAGATACCCGACATACGAAGAAACTGCTGAAGGCCTATGATGTCAATACTCCCATTACGAGCCTATATGACGCCGTAGAAAAGAAAAGGAGTGGCCCCCTGATAGAAAAGATGATGTCCGGAAAGGACATCGCCTATGTGTCAGACGCGGGAACGCCGGGAATATCAGATCCCGGTTTCCATCTCATCAGAGAGGCAATCCAGGCAGGAATCCGTGTGGTCCCGATTCCCGGCGTGTCAGCAGTCGTGGCGGCCCTGAGTGCCTCGGGGTTGCCGATGCAAAATTTTGTATTTAATGGCTTTCTGCCCTCCAAGATCAAGCAGCGCCGTGATATTTTGAGGATGTGCGAAGCAGAAAAGCGGACGATGGTCTTTTATGAGTCGCCGCAAAGGCTCAAGGCATGTCTGAAGGATATACGGGAGATCATGGGCCCTCGCCGTCTGGTTGTCGCCCGGGAATTAACGAAAATTCATGAAGAATTCATCAGGGGAGCCGTAGATGAAGTTGAAAAAGAACTGGAAACGAGGAACATCAAGGGAGAGATTACTCTGATCATTGAGGGAAAGACCAATAATTCCAGAGACTATTCTGATAATGAGATCCTGGGCAGGCTTACGGAATTGGCGGGCGATCCCCTGCTCAGCTTGCGGGACAGGGTACGGTGCGTAGCTGAAATAACGGGGTGTTCCCGAAAAAAGATTTATCAGATTGCATTAACAGGCAAATTTCCTTGAACTATCCCGGCGGGTATGGTAGCAGGGGCGGTAAAAGTGAGGGAGGCAACGATATGAGCGAACGGGTCATGCGGCCGGGAGAGGAGATCTATGATCTTGTCGATGTCGTTGAAGAAGGAATCAGGGAATTTATCGATGTTCCTGAAAAACGGACCAGGGTCGCCCTTGTAAATCCCAACATTCAGGAAGAAATGATCAGGAAGGTGACAGAAACAACAGAGAGGATAGCAAGGGAAATGTTCCCGGCCATTGCCGAACGAATCATCAGGGAAGAAATTGAAAAACTTAAACTATGAAGGAATATGTAATAAAAAAGCTATGCCCCATGATAAAAGCAGACGGATTTTAAAATATTATCCCTTGATCTTGATCCTGCTGACGTGTCTTATGTCAGGTTGTGCGAAGAAAATTCCTCACTTTCTTGCTCCGGAGTATGAAAAAAGGGGAATAAGACTGGTTGCCGTACTTCCGGTGTCTAATCAGTCGAAGAATATAGAAGTTTCAAATTTGTTTCGCGACAAGGTGCTTGAGGCCATCTATTTCAAGGGTTATCCGAAGATTCCCCTGAATGTTATCGATGAGAAAATATCTAAAATGTATAAAGATTATCAGCAGCCAAGCGTGGAAGCAGTTTCCCCCAGAAGCGTGGGTGAACTGCTCGGTGTTGATGCGGTCCTTTATGTTACTATCAAAGAGTGTGACACCTCCTTCGTGCTTCTTTATGCGAAGACATCAGTCTCTGCGACTTTCGACTTGCGGAGCGCCCGCACGAATGACAGCTTGTGGAGTACCAAGTATAGCGTTACGGAAAGAAACTTCGAGATTACCAAGGAACGGCTGAGGATGAGGAGCTGCCAAGTCTTCGAACCGGCCATGCAGGAAATTTTGAACCAGGTAATGCAGACGCTTCCCGAGGGACCGGATGGATAAAGTAAGGAGGTCATTCATGAATAGAAAACTGATCTTTTTGCTGTTGTTGTTGACAGTAAGCTGGATCTCTTCCGGTGATGTCCAGGCAAAAAAGTCCTTAAAAGTAAGTATTGACAAGGGTGAGGCCCGCGTCGGTTATCTCGATGGGACGGTCCGGGTGCTGCCGAAGGGAACACAGGCCTGGCGAATCGTGAATCTGAAAGATACCCTGCGGGGGGGAGATGAGGTAACGGTCGGGCGCAAATCACGCCTGGAACTGATATTGCCGGACCAATCACGCCTTCGCTTTGCAGATGATACGTGCTTCACGATTCTTCAATCCGGAGATGTAAATAATAAGGATGTCAAGGTCCATCTCGCTGTCGGCCGGACTTGGGCAAATGTAAGCAAATCGGTGGGAATCAAGAGAAAATTTGAGATTGCCTGTGATAACGCCGTTACGGGTGTGCGCGGGACGATCTACAGGATGAATGTCAATCAGGATGCCTCGGCGCTGGTCCGCGTCTATGACGGCGAGATAGCCGTTTCCGGGGCAACGAAACCCCTGGAGGCCCCGAAGGCAATCGGTCCTCCGACCAGGGTAGCCGGGCCGAAGAAAATTGCCGGACCAACGAAGGTTACCATGGAAGAGTGGACGGTGATCATCCGATCCATGCAGCAGATCATCATTGGGACGGACGGAGCGGCCTCCAAGCCGAGAGAGTTTTCGGAACAGGAAGACCGTGACGAATGGGTCGACTGGAACAAGGCAAGGGATGCGGAACGTTGATGGACGCGGGACGCATGAACATCCCCAATGCCCTGACCGTGATGCGAATCATTTTCGTCCCCGTGATCGTGATCCTGCTCATGCAGGGGGAATTCTTCAAGGCATTGATATTATTCGGTTTATCCGGGATATCAGATGGTCTGGACGGCTTCCTTGCCCGTATCCTGAACCAGCAGACCGAACTGGGCGCCTATCTTGATCCGATTGCCGACAAGGCCCTCATCATAAGTTGTTTTGTGACCCTGTCTATCAAGCACATCATTCCGGGCTGGTTGAGCGTAATTGTGGTGAGCAGGGACTGTATCATTCTCCTCGGTGTCGCGGTTTTGGCTATGATGTCTGTCTCGTTTCAGATCCGTCCGACGATGATCAGCAAATTGACAACGGTATCACAGCTTTTAACGGTTTTTCTGGTTTTGGTCGTCCATTCCCTTTCTCTTCAGGGGGACTTGAAAATGGTTCTTTTGGGATTTTATATTGTTACGTCAATATTGACCGTTGCTTCCGGGCTGAATTATATCTTTAAAGGTATTCGCTGCATCAATGCGACGACATGAAATATCGATATTTGCCTTGACATGAAAGGTTTTTCCTGTTAGATGGATGTCCCGTTCGCACAAGAGAAACATTTAGGCACGTAGCTCAGGGGGAGAGCGCCATCCTGACGCGGTGGATGTCCAGGGTTCAAATCCCTGCGTGCCTACCATGACATTCAGAAAGGGCATCAGCGAAATTGAACGTGATGCCCTTTCTTTAATTATCATAAAGGTAACAAGATGAGTGAAATAAACATCACCTGGCCGGATAGTAGCCGGGGAACTTTCCCCGGAGGGACAACGATCAAGGACGCTATCGGCTCGTGGAAGCCCGATGTTATGGGTTCCACCGTGGCGGCAAAGGTAAATGGAATGCCTTCAGATCTCGGGTTTCGTCTCGAGAAAGACGCTGTCGTCGAACCGATCGATGTTGCTACGAAAGAAGGTCTGGGAATCCTTCGTCACAGCACTTCCCATGTCATGGCCCAGGCTGTTCAGGACACCTTCCCCGGGGCAAAGGTCAGCATCGGTCCTTCCATAGAGGAAGGATTTTATTACGATTTCGAGTATGAAACCACCTTTACCCCCGAAGATCTTCAGAAAATCGAACAGCGGATGCAGGAAATTACGGCGACAGCGAATGACTTTTCACGTAGGGATATTTCCAGGGAGGAGGCCGTTGAACTGTTCCGGGGAAAGGGAGAATCCTATAAAGTCGAATTGATCAATGACCTCCCGCCGGAAGTAACGACGGTCAGTCTGTACTCCCAGGGGGAATATGTCGATCTTTGCCGGGGTCCTCACCTGCCTTCCACGCTGATGATCAAGGCATTCAAACTCCTTAACGTCGCCGGCGCCTATTGGCGGGGAGATGAGCGCAATAAGATGCTGCAGCGGATTTATGGGACCTGCTTTGCCACGCAGGAAGCCCTGGATGATTATCTCCGGATGATTGAGGAAGCGAAAAAGCGTGATCACCGCCGCCTCGGAAGGGAGTTGGATCTCTTCCAGATGAACGACGAAGCGGGACCGGGACTGATCATTTTTCATCCCAAGGGAATGATGCTCAGATACATTATCGAAGAATGGGAACGTAAAGAGCATTTAAAGCGCGGATATGACATGGTAATGGGTCCCCAGATTCTCAAGGAGGACCTGTGGAAAAGATCGGGTCACTTTGATCACTATCGGGAAAACATGTACTTCACGGAGGTGGAGGGGCAGGGATACGGAATCAAACCTATGAACTGCCTGTCCCACATGCTCATCTACAAATCCCGGATTCGCAGCTACCGTGATCTGCCCCTGCGTTACTTTGAGCTGGGAACCGTTCATCGTCATGAAAAGACCGGCGTCCTTCATGGTTTGTTGCGAGCCCGTCAGTTCACTCAGGATGACGCCCATATCCTCTGTACTCCCGATCAGCTCAATTCCGAGATACGGGCGATTGCCGACTTTGTGGCTTACGCGATGAAAATATTCGGTTTCGAGTATGAAGTGGAATTAAGTACGCGTCCGGAAAAATCTATCGGCTCCGATGCCGATTGGGAGCTGGCGACCTCCGCCCTGGAAGGGGCGCTTAAAGACGGCCGGATGGTATATGAAATAAACGAAGGTGACGGGGCGTTCTACGGACCCAAGATTGATTTCAAGCTCAAAGACGCCCTGAAGCGGAAATGGCAGTGTGCAACCATCCAGTGCGATTTTACCCTGCCGGAACGTTTTGATCTCTCGTACATCGGTTCGGATGGTGAAAAGCATCGTCCCGTAATGCTCCACCGCGTCATCCTCGGGGCCATTGAGCGTTTCATGGGTGTCCTCATCGAACACCATGCGGGAGCGTTTCCTGTCTGGCTCTCCCCGGTTCAGGCCTCGATCCTGACGGTAACGGAGAAACATATCCCCCATGGAGAAAAAGTTTATCAACAACTCCTGGATGCCGGCGTTCGTGTAGAAAAAAGTTTTTCCAATGAAAAACTGGGCTATAAAATCCGGGAGGCCCAAATGCAGAAAATACCCTACATGTTGGTTATCGGTGATCGTGAAATGACCGAAGATGCCGTTTCTCCCCGACAGCGGGACGGAAGTAATCTTGGTTCCATGTCCGTCGCTAATTTTATCAATATAGTTCAGGAGCGGAACCGCAATAACCAGTAACTTATTCTCCATATCTTCATTTCAGGGAAGATGGAGGATTATTGAAAAACTACCCGATAAGCAATGTGGGGCCATCTGTTTTAATAAGCATATAGCTGGAGGTGACGTATCGCTAAGGAGTTAAGCATCAATGAAGAAATTAAGGCTGCTGAAGTCAGGCTGATAGAAGAGGGACGGCAGCTGGGGATTATGACTCTCAGAGAAGCCCTTACCGTTGCTGCTAAAGCCGGTCTTGATCTCGTGGAAATCGCGCCTACTGCCAGCCCTCCTGTCTGCCGGGTCATGGATTATGGGAAGTTTAGGTATCAGCAGAGTAAAAAAATTCAGGACGCAAGAAAAAGTCAGACGACAATCCAGATCAAGGAAATACGATTGCGACCGAAGACGGAGGAACATGATCTCGAGGTGAAAATCCGTCACATAAAAAAGTTTTTACAGCAAAACGACAAGGTTAAGGTAACCATGATGTTCCGGGGACGAGAAATTACCTATGCCGACCTTGGGAAAAAGGTTATGGAAAAGCTTCGGGATGCCCTCATGGATGTGGGGGTTATCGAAATGCAGCCCCGACTTGAAGGCAGAAGTATGATCATGGTTATTGTACCGAAAAAATAAAATCCATTTATACCGAGGAGAAAATCAACCATGCCAAAAATTAAGACACATCGGGGCGCCGCCAAGCGTTTTTCCCTGACTGGTACGGGAAGGGTAAAGAGGGCGAAGGCCTTTGCCAGCCATATTCTTACGTCAAAATCATCGAAACGGAAAAGGAATATGAGAAGGTCGGCGGTTGCGGACAAAACCAATGAAGCAGCCCTTAAGCGTTTGCTTCCATATCTGTAAAAAACCGGTAATAAAACAATAAATCAAGAAGGATAAGATACGGCATTGCCGGCATCTGCAAGACCTCTGAAGGAGACAGAAGACCATGCCAAGGGTAAAGAGGGCCGTTACGGCCAAGAAAAAACGTAGAAAGATACTTAAATTAGCGAAAGGATTTTTTGGCGCCCGGAGCCGCCTGTTGAGGACGGCAACGGAGGCGGTAAACCGATCCATGAAATATGCGTTCCGGGATCGCCGGGTTCGTAAACGTGACTTCCGTAGGCTTTGGATTGCCCGGATAAGCGCCGCTGCCCGGATGAATGAGATCAGCTACAGTCGTTTGATCGACGGCATGAAAAAGGCGGAGGTGATGATTGATCGCAAGATTCTGGCCGATCTGGCCGTTCATGATCCCAAGGCCTTTACAGAGATCGTAACCATGGCTAAAGGAAAACTGCCTTCATGCTGAAGACCCTCGACGAGCTTGAAAAAAAGGCGATACTGGAGTTGCCGGGAGCGACTTCGGAGGATGCCTTGAACGAGCTGCGCACCAAATATCTGGGCCGCAAGGGTGTTTTGACGCAAATGCTCCGCCAGATCAGTAGTGTTACTGCCGAAGAGAGACCTCTCTTCGGGAAACGGAGCAATGAAATAAAAGAAAGACTTTCTCATGCCATCGACGACGCCTTGGATAAGCTTAAGGCATCTCGCAAGGATGATGTCCTTCTCAAAGAAACCATCGATGTAACCCTGCCGGGACGGGCCGTGGGACTCGGCCATCTGCATCCGGTTACCAGGGTCTCTCAGGAAATCTGCCGTATCTTTGCCCGGATGGGATTCAGCGTCGTCGAAGGTCCGGAAGTTGAGACGGATTACTACAATTTTGAGGCCCTGAATATCCCCAAGGATCATCCGGCCCGGGACATGCAGGATACATTTTATGTGGAAGACAACATCGTTTTAAGGACCCATACCTCGCCGGTCCAGATCCGGACCATGGAAAAGATGAAACCGCCGGTGCGGATCCTTTCCCCCGGGCGGGTTTATCGTCCCGATTCCGATGTGTCCCATACCCCCATGTTTCATCAGATCGAGGGTCTCATGGTGGACAGGGGTATAACTTTTGGGGATCTGAAGGGAACCTTGACCTACTTTCTGAGGCAGATCTTCGGAGCGGACATCCTCCTCAGATTTCGTCCCAGCTTTTTCCCCTTTACCGAGCCCAGCGCGGAAGTGGATATCCGGTGCGTCATGTGCGGAGGTAAGGGATGCCGGGTATGCGGGCAAAGCGGCTGGCTGGAAATTCTGGGCTCCGGGATGGTGGACCCGGCGGTTTTTGAAAATGTGGGATACGATCCGGAAGAAGTAACGGGATTTGCCTTCGGTCTGGGCGTGGAAAGGATTGCCATGCTCAAATATGGGATATCGGATATTCGCCTCTTTTTCGAGAATGATTGGCGCTTTTTGGAGCAGTTTTAGGATATGAAGGTAAGTCTCAAATGGTTGCGGGACTATGTTGACGTTGATCTGGAACCGTCAGCCTTGGCCGATTGTCTGACAATGGCCGGTCTGGAAGTGGATGCCGTCGAAGTGGCGGGTCCGGCTTTCGATCAGGTTGTGGTAGCCAGAATCATCTCGGTACGTCCTCATCCCCAGTCAGAGAAACTGTTTCTTTGCGAAGTGACCACGGGTACGGAGAGCCTGCCTATTGTCTGCGGCGCCCCCAATACCCGGTCCGGGGATACAGTCGCCCTTGCCAGAGTTGGGGCAACGATTCCTGGTGGATTTGTCATCAAGAGTTCCCGGATCCGTGGTGAGGTGTCGGAAGGGATGCTCTGTTCGGAAGAAGAACTTGGCATCGGTGAAGACAATACCGGAATCATGGTCCTGTCGCCGGATCTTACCCTCGGCATAGATCTGAAAGACGCCTTGGGGCTGAAAGATACCGTACTGGACATCGGCGTTACTCCCAACCGCGCCGATTGTCTCTCCATCATCGGTATTGCCCGGGAGGTGGCTGCAATAACGGGGAAAACCCTCCGCTATCCCAAAATCGATGTCATTGAGAACACTGAAGAAATCGCCGGCATAACCTCGGTCTCAATCATGGATCCGGACCTTTGTCCCCGCTACACGGCCCGGATCATCAAGAATATCACCATCAAGCCATCCCCCTCCTGGATGCGGGAGCGTCTGGAGGCCGTTGGGTTACGGGCGATCAACAATATCGTTGATATCACGAATTTTGTGATGATGGAATTGGGTCAGCCCCTGCATGCCTTTGATTACCGCTTCCTTGAAGAGGGCCGTATTGTGGTGCGGCGCTCCCGGGAAGGTGAGCATTTTGTTTCCCTTGATGAAAAGGACCGGGTCCTAAGATCAGATACCCTGATGATTTGTGATGGTGTCAAACCGGTCGCTATTGCTGGGATCATGGGTGGTTTGAACTCGGAAGTGAAAGACGATACAAACACGATCCTTCTGGAGAGTGCCTATTTCCATCCCCCGTCCATCCGCCGTTCATCTCGCTGGCTTGGTATGGGAACCGACGCCGCCTTCCGGTTTGAGCGGGGCATAGATCCGGAGGGGGTGGAGCGGGCCTTGAACAGGGCGGCGCAGCTCATGGCGGCCCTGGGGAACGGAACAGTATGCAGGGGGTCTATAGATCAGTATCCCCGACAGATCGAGACAGCCAAAGACATCCCATTGCGGCCAAAAAGGGTGAATGAGTTTTTGGGGACCGATATCCAGGCCGCAGAGATGGTAAAAATTCTGGAAAAGCTGGAAATGACTGTCTTACAATCGGATGATGCACATTATCTGGTTACGCCGCCGACCTTCCGTGTCGATATTATGAGAGAGATCGACCTGATCGAGGAGATTGCCCGTATTTATGGTTTTAACCATATCCCCGTGACCATGCCCGGCGCCGCCGGTGTGCTGGCGGGAGAAAATCCCGAGCAGATTCTGGAGGGGGCTTTGCGCTTTGTCCTGACCGGAATGGGCTATACGGAGGTTATTACCTACAGTTTCATAAACCCCGTGTCGGCCGAACAGCTCGGGTTAAAAGAAGGTGACCCCCTAAGAGACTTCGTGAAAATACGTAATCCCTTGACGGAAGAACAGTCCGTTTTGCGGACAAACCTTGTCTACAACCTCTTGGATGTGATGAACCGGAATGCCCGGACCGGTTGCGTCGACCTCAAGATTTTTGAAACCGGTCGCATCTTCTCCCGAAATCAGGAAGGGGAATTACCCGAGGAGAGGGTTTGTGTGGGAGGTCTCATAACCGGTAACCGTTATGACGGTTCATGGCATAACAAGGGGGTCAGCGCGGATTTTTATGATCTCAAGGGTTGCCTGGATGCCCTCTTTGCGGATCAGAAAATACAGCCGGTTCGATTTGTGGCAGATTCATCCCGGCCGTTTCTCCATCCCGGCCGTTCATCCCGGATTCTTGTCGGCCAGGAAACGGTAGGTTTTCTTGGCGAAATTCATCCTGATGTTCTCGAGCGAATGGATCTCAAAAACCGCGCCATTGTGTTTCAACTGGATTTGGAAACCCTGCGGTTGTACACGAAGGGAAAAATCGACTTCAGGGAAGTATCTAAGTTTCCAGCCAGTTCCAGAGATATGGCGTTTCTTGTTCCTGTTGCCATGGAAGGAGAAACACTCTGCCGAACAGGATACGAGCATCATGAAGTATTACTTGAAAATGTTGCAATATTTGATGTATACACGGGTAAAAATCTGCCTGCGGGGACAAAGAGTGTAGGATTACGCTTTACGTATCGATCCACCGAAAGGACCCTGACGGAAGAGGAGATTAACGTGGCCCATAACCGGATCGTCAAAACCATGGTTGAGGCGACAGGAGCAAAGATCCGGGGGGAATAAACAATGGTGGAAGACAGGAGGTAGAACCATGACGAAGATAGATATTATTCAGGACGTTTACGAGAAGCTTGGGTTTTCAAAGAAGGATTCGGCGAGGATTGTGGAATCGGTATTTGATATTATGAAGGACTGCCTGGGCCGGGGCGAAAAAATAAAGATATCCGGGTTTGGGAATTTTGTGGTGAAGGAAAAGAAATCCCGGCGCGGCCGGAATCCCCAGACGGGTAAAGAAATCGAGATTTCTGCGCGCCGCGTCCTCACTTTCAAATCAAGCCAGGTTCTGCGCAAGGCACTGAACGTTTAGTTCCGTATCGCAAACCCGGTAACGTGGGGTGACTGGTATGGACGTGTCGATTCCTGACAAGACCTATTTTCGAATTGGCGAAGTCAGCAGTATCCTCGGGGTGGAGTCTTACGTCGTAAGATACTGGGAGTCGGAGTTCAAATCGGTCAAGCCTGTCCGCACGCGATCAGACCAACGGTTATACCGGCGCAAAGACCTGGAAGAGTTGCTGATCATCAGAGATCTTCTCTATAAAGATCATTTTACGATCAGGGGCGCCAAGGATCAGCTCTCCAGAAGGGGATCAATCGCCGGTCAGAACGGAGCCGTGGATCAGGAAAGGCAACTCCTGACGGATATCAAGGTCATACTGAGACAGATCAGAGAAATTCTTTCCTGACAAAGGGAGTCCGTAACGATGGGGTACGGACTCCCTTTGTTGTTTGTATTATTCCAAATCTAAATCAGAGCGCTATCTTCATTGGCACCGGCAATCGGCTCCTCGACGTATGAAGAATACACCTGCGTCGCCTCTGCTTGCCGCCTTGATTTCATCTTTGATTTGGATTTGGAATGTTATTTCTTCTTTTTCGCTCGGCTTGCCCGCTTCGATGCCTTCAGCGGGTTTATTTTCTGAGTAGTCTCTTTTATTTCCAGCTTTACGTGGGTTGCCGTGACACAATTTCCGATGATCCACTTACTGGCAGGGTCCATATAGACCCTGCAATAACGGCCCGTCTCCAGATCGATGATCCGGTTGCATCCTTCGCACTTTTCAATAATGGTCTTGCAGGCGCCGTCTTTGAAATCACAGCCCTTATGCTTCATGAAGACACAATCTGTGCCCGTCCTGATGGTCTGACAAATCATCTTTCTCACCTCAAAAAAAAAGTTGAAATAACTAACAAAAAATCATACCTCTGTCAAGGATAAAGGGGAATGAATTGACTTAACAGGATTTTCGTGGTACGAATATAATGTTTGCAGGCCTGTATCGGCAGGGAGAGATGAGGGAGGATGAAGACATCGGATTTGGCCGGTTTTTTTTTACGGTCTCTTTTTATTATGGCGTCGTTGAATTTCCAGAGAATGCAAAACTTGGGATTCGCCTTTGCCATTCTGCCTCTTGCCCGAAGAATGGGAAAAGACGAAAAAAAGATCTCTTCCTTTCTTGCCAGACATCTTGAATATTTCAATACTCATCCTTATTTGTCCGGCGCCGTACTCGGTTCGGTTATCAAGTTGGAGGCCGATAATGGACATCACGACCAGACCGCGGACATATCGAGATTGAAAAAATCCCTCATGGGTCCTTATGCTGCCATCGGAGACAGCTTTTTCTGGGGAAGTCTCCGACCTCTGGCCGGCATCACCGCCGCCGCCATGGCCTATCAAGGTTCTGTCTGGGCCCCTTTTGTTTTGTTACTCCTCTTTGATCCCCTGCAAGTCTGGATCCGCATGAAAGGTTTCATGGAAGGTTACCGGCACGGCTGGCAGGGAATTACCTATATCCAGTCATGGGATTTGCCGCGATTGGCCCGTATCATGCGGTGGGGAACCGTTTTTTGCCTTGCCATTGCTGCTGCATGTCTTGGTCAGGGAATCGCCAGTGTCTACTCGGGAATATGGATGCAACCGCTTGTCAGTATCGCGGTGCTCGCGGCGGTGCTGCTGTCTTTTCTTGCGGTGGAGCGGGGCCTGTCTTCCATCATCATCCTTTATGGCATGACGGCCGGGTGTGTGGCGCTGATGATTTGACATGCAGGAGATAAGGATCTTAGAGGTCAAAAACAAGTTAGGAATCCATGCACGTGTGGCGGCAAAGCTCGTGGCGGTATCCAATCGCTTCAAGTCCCGAATTTTCTTTGAATACGATGGACAAGAGGTCAATGGCAAGAGTCTTCTTGGTATCCTTACGCTGGCTTGTTCCCGAGGCGGATTCATAACCTTAAAAGTGGAGGGCAGCGATGCCGTCGAAGCCCTGACCGCTTTGGAAAATTTGTTTGCAGGCAAGTTTGGTGAGGATTAATAAAAGGTAGAATCATTTATATGGTACCAGAACAAAACATGAAAAACATTGTTCTCAAGGGAATTGGCGTATCGCCGGGGGTAGTGACCGGTAAGGCCTACCTGTTTGATCGTCGGGATTCTCAGATTTCTTTTTACAAACTGGGGAAGGTCAGTCTGGTAACAAAGGAAATCAAGCGGTTTAAGGATGCGCTACGGGCCTCGGAAGCACAATTGCGGGAGGTAAAGAGCCGCCTCAGTGAAGTGGCTGGGCTCGAACCGCTATATATTATGGATGTCCATATTATGCTCCTCAAGGACCGGTCCTTCGTCCGCAATGTTGTGCAGCGTATTCGGGAGATGTCCGTAAACGCCGAATGGGCCGTCAGCATGACCATTGACAAGTACCGGGAACTGTTTGAAAAAATGGAGGATGAGTACCTCAGGGATCGTTTCAGTGATATCCGTTATGTGGGGCAAATGATCCTCAGGCATCTCGCCGGCAGGCGGCATGAAACCATCTCTCCTCTGGGGGAGCGAGTCATTGTCATTGCCTCGGATTTGTCGCCGGCCGATACGGCCCAGATGATGATAGATAAGGTTCTCGGTTTCGCAACCGATATCGGGAGCAAGACATCCCATACCGCTATTGTGGCCCGTTCCATTGCCATTCCTGCTGTTGTCGGCTTGGAGAAGGTCACCCGTCTGGTGCGAACCAACGATGATATCATTATCGATGGCGCCGCCGGCCTGGTCATTGTCAATCCGGATCCCGATATCCTCCATCGTTATGAAGAAAAGAAACGTCTTTATCAGACGGCCCGGGAAATATCCCTGAAATATGCAAAATTTCCGGCGGTAACAAAGGACCGCTATAAAATTCAAATCGGCAGTAACATCGAATTTATCGAAGAAATTCCTTCCGCCATCGCTCATGGGGCCGAAGGGATCGGTCTGTACCGCACCGAATTCATTTATATAAATCGTGAGGAGCTACCGACGGAAGAGGACCACTTCGCAAATTACCGGCGGGTTATTGGTATTGACTCTCTGCAATGGTCCACTATTCGCACCTTTGATCTGGGGGGGGACAAATTCTTTTCCGATCCAAAGTTAGCCAAGGAGATGAACCCCCAGATGGGATTACGGGCCATCCGTTTCTGCCTGCAAGAGGTCAACCTGTTCAAGGTGCAGCTCCGGGCGATCCTGCGGGCCAGCGCTTTCGGCAAGACAAGGATCCTCTTTCCCATGATTTCGGGGATCGAAGAAATTCGCGCCGCCAAAAGGATTCTTTCGGAGGTCAGGGACGATTTAAGGATGGAAGGGAAACCCGTGGGGGAGGATATCGAAATCGGTGCCATGATTGAGGTGCCTTCCGCGGTGGTCATTGCCGAGGTCCTTGCCAAGGAGGTGGATTTCTTCAGTATCGGTACAAACGATCTCATCCAGTATGTTCTGGCGATCGACCGGATCAATGACCGCGTAACCTACCTCTATGAACCCCTGCATCCAGCCGTCCTGAAGATGATCAAGCAGGTTGTCGATATCGGCCATCGGGCTGGAATCCATGTCGCCATGTGTGGTGAAATGGCCGGTGATCCTTTGTATGCAATGATTCTTCTGGCCCTGGAACTCGACGAACTGAGCATGAACCCCTTAGCCATTCCGAAGGTCAAGGAAATCATCCGGGCAACGACCCTGAGAGATTCTAAAAAACTCCTTAAAGAGGTAATGAAGATGTCCTCAGCCACGGAAATCCGGGAGCTTGTGGAAAAGACCATGCGAGAAAAATTTCCTGCTGCCTTTGCCGGAAACGGTTCATAGGTTTATGCATAAAAAGATGGTTACATACAGTACATGATACCGCTATTGGGAAAGATAGAAAGATGGATACAGGAGTCTCGTAATTACAAGCGGGAATGTTTGTATGCCGAGGGGAATTTCCCCTTGAACTGGCTCGTTAAGAAGGTCCTCTCCAAAATACCGTTCGATATGGAGGCCGTCGACTTTCTAAAGAGACTCCATAGCGAGGGACTGGTCATCTATGTCCTGAAGGATCGTAGTCAGCTCAACAGTCTTATTATCAGGGACCTGGCCTTGCGCAAAGGTATTCCGATGCCCGCCTACAGCCATGACGTCAACATGAACCTGTGGCAGCCCTTTCCCATTGCCTTACGTGTTATGGTGTCGCTTCTTTTTCACTCTTTTTGCCGACAGAGTGAAACGGAAGAGAACAAAGGCAATCCCCTCCAGAGTCATCTTGCCGCCGGTCATTCTTTGATCATTCATCTTGGCGGGTCTGAATTCTTTGAGAACCGGAAGGTTGAAGAAGCCTTGCTATCGCTTGTGGAGGCGCAAAAGGCCCTTGACAGGCCGGTATATCTCGTTCCTGTCCTGGTGACGTATGGGAGGAGAAGAGAAAAAGAAAAAGAGAGCCTGCTGAACATCCTTTTCGGTCAGACGGATAATACCATGTTCTTTCAGCGCTTGATCACCTTTCTCCGCTATGCCAACAAAATTTTCGTGATGCCCACGGAAGCAGTGGAGTTGTCACAATTTACCAGGGAAAGTGCAGAAATGCCGGCTGTGGATTCGATTCAGAATCTACGCCGGGAGCTGATCGAGCGAATTGACGAAGAGAAAACCGTTCTGGTGGGATCTTTTCTCAAATCGCGTCAGGAACATATCAGCATGGTCCTCAAAGAGCCGGAGCTTATCGGTTACCTGGAAAACATGGCCGCCGAGGGAAAAAAGAATTATCCGGCCCTAGTTAGGGAAGCACGGAAATATCTAAATGAAATAGCTGCTGATTATAGTAACGTGCTTATTGAGGTGTGGGCGCGGATTCTGTCCTGGCTGTGGAACAATATCTATGACGGTGTCATAGTCGACCGGGAAGGAATGGCAAGAATACGCAATATATCCAAGAAGATGCCCTTCGTCATCATTCCCTGTCACCGCAGCCATATCGATTATCTGCTGCTATCGTATATCTTTTATGAGCATCATATCCAGTTGCCTTTCGTTGCTGCAGGGACCAACATGGCCTTTGGCCCCTTCGGGTATATCTTTAGAAAATCCGGGGCTTTTTTTCTGCGCCGGAGTTTTCGCGGGAATCCCCTTTATGCGGAAGTCTTTGCAAAGTATCTGGAAATTCTGATTAAAGAAGGACTGCCGATCGAATTTTTCATTGAAGGCGGGCGTAGTCGTACCGGAAAGATGGTGATGCCGAAATACGGCCTGCTGTCGATGATCATTCAGGCTTTTCAGCAACAAGCCACGGAAGATCTCGCTGCCATTCCCATTTATATCGGTTATGACCGCGTTATCGAAGAAAAATCCTATTTGAAGGAATTGGGAGGAGCCCCCAAAGAACAGGAAAAAACGACGGATGTAATTAAAAGTTCCAAAGTGCTGCGCAAGCGTTACGGCAGCGTCTATGTGAATATTGGCGATCCAATATTTCTGAAATCCTATCTGGAGAGTCAGGATAAGGCATTTGCCGACATGAACATCGAAGAAAGGCAGCGTCTCTACCGGCGGATAGGTTATGAGATCGCCCTGTCGATCAACAAGGTATCCGTAGTCACACCCTTTGCCCTCATTTCCGCCGGTCTTTTATCCCACGATCGTCGCGGTGTCAGTCACGATGAGCTGATGGAGATCCTGAAGGAGTTTTATGAATACTTGATACATCGGAAAGTGAGTCTGGCCGCAACCTTTGTCCACCGGGGAAAGGCTATCCAGGACGCCTTGCTCCTTTTCGACCAGGCAGGGCTGATTTCCAGAATGGGGGAAGAGGAGGGGGAAGAAGCGGACCTGGAAGAAATCGTCTATAGCCTCGACGACGACAAACGCCTTAACCTCGAATACTATAAAAACAACATCCTCCATTTCTTTCTGCCCCTGAGCTTTGTGGTCACCTCCATGCTTGCCCATCCCGAAGATAACATTCCCCTCGGATTGATTCTTGATGATTACAGGTTTCTCAAACGGCTTTTCTGGAATGAGTTCATCTTCGATCAGGAACGGGAGGATGGAGAGGATGTGAACAGCGCCCTGTCCTATCTCCATAGTCGGGGGATGATTGCTGTGGAAAGGCGGGGCGACAACGGAGACGCATGCTTTGAAGTGAAGGGCAGAGGCAGGACAAACCTGCGACCGTTTGCCGGTCTGATCGAAAACTATATCCAATCTTACTGGGTTGTCATCAGGGCCTGTGCCTACCTGCGAAAAGGGCCGAAATCAGAAAAAGAGTGGCTGAAAAACATCCACAAGCTCGGGTCGAAAATGTTCAAAAAAGGGGAGGTCTGCCGGGCTGAGGCCCTTTCCCAAGCCAACTACCAGAACGCCATGGTCGCCCTCCAGAAAGCAGGGATCCTGAGTCTGTCGGAAAGCAGGGACAAGAAGGACAAGAAGGAAGGAAAGACATATTCCCTAACCTCTGACCGGCGTGCCCAGGAATCCCTCCGCCGCCGCTTATTCCGTTTCTTGTAACCGCTTTTTATCTGATGCTGTAGAAAGCACCCTTGCCGCGATAGACGGCGGCGTCTCCCAACTCCTCCTCGATGCGCAGCAACTGGTTGTATTTGGCTAAACGTTCACTCCGGGACAGGGAACCACTTTTGATCTGTCCGCAGTTGGCGGCGACAGCCACGTCGGCCATGATGACATCTTCCGTCTCTCCGGAACGGTGAGAAATCACCGTGGTGTAACCGGCCTCTTTAGCCATCTGGATTGTCTCCAGGGTTTCCGTCAGCGTGCCGATCTGGTTGAGCTTGATCAGGATGGAATTGGCAATTCCTTTGGCAATACCCATTTCCAGACGCTTCCGGTTCGTAACGAAGATGTCGTCGCCGACGATTTGAATCTTGCTGCCCAATGCGTCCGTCAGGAGCTTCCAGCCGTCCCAGTCATCTTCCGCCAGGCCGTCCTCGATGGAGATAATCGGATATCGCTTTACTATGTCTTCATAAAATTTCACCATCTCCGCTGCCGTTTTTTCCGGTTTTTTCTCTGCGGCCAGGATGTACTTTCCTTTTTTGTAAAAGGAGCTTGCTGCCGGGTCAAGGGCGATGAAGATGTCTTTACCCGGTTTATATTTGGCCTTCTGGATAGCCTCCATGATGACCATCAAGGCCTCTTCATTGGATTTCAGGTTCGGCGCGAAGCCTCCTTCGTCGCCGACGGCCGTGTTCAGTCCTTTGCCTTTCAGCACCGCCTTCAGGGCATGAAATACTTCGGTGCTCATACGGAGTCCCTCCCGGAAGTTGGGGGCGCCGACGGGCATGATCATGAATTCCTGAATATCAACATTGTTGTCGGCGTGTTGTCCGCCGTTGATGATATTCATCATGGGGACGGGGATGTCCTTGGCGGAGACGCCGCCGATGTAGCGATAAAGGGGAAGATCCACCGCTGCCGCCGCCGCCTTGGCGCAGGCAAGAGAGACACCGAGGATAGCATTGGCCCCGAGGACCGATTTGTTTTCCGTGCCGTCCAAGTTGATCATGGCATAGTCGATCGCCCGCTGGTCGAGGCAGTCCATACCGATAATTTCCGGGCCAATCTTGTCGATCACATTATTCACGGCCTTCTGAACACCCTTGCCGAGGTACCTTTTCTTGTCGCCGTCCCGTAGCTCCAGCATCTCGTGCTCTCCCGTCGAGGCGCCGGATGGAACGGAAGCCCGGCCCGTGGTTCCTGAATAGAGGGTTACTTCCGCTTCCACCGTGGGGTTGCCCCGGGAATCCAGAATCTCTCGTGCATAGACATTTATTATCTCTGTCATAAAAACCTCCTGATGATGTTCTTCTTCGCGAAGAAGTTGCTTTGGCAAGCGGTTTATGACATAAATCGGTAGCAGTTTGCAAGGAATTATGAAGGATAAAGGAGCGAAACATACCTTGATCGAAACGGATTTCTCATATAAGCTTACAGAAAGTCACAATGATAATAATAATCGAACCGGTCCGGTGGCGCAGAGGCGATCCAAGTTATATCTGCACCTGAAAAAATGGCTGGAAAAGGCCATCTTGGATTACGGAATGATTACCGAGGGTGACCGGGTCCTCGTGGGGGTATCGGGAGGGGCTGACAGCTTCGCCCTCCTCGATCTCCTCAATTCGCCCATGATCTTTGTCCCGAAATTTTCCGTAATGGCGGTCCATATCGATCTCGGCTTTGCGGGTGGTGAAGGGGATGCCGATCTTATCGAGGGGGAACTAAAAAAAATGGTCTCCGACTACGTCATCGAAAAAACGGACATCGGCCCCCTGGCCCACAGTGAATTCAACCGGAAGAACCCGTGTTTCCTGTGTTCCCGCCTCCGCAGGAAGCGCATCTTCGAGATTGCCGAAGCCAAGGGGTGCAACCGCATCGCCTTCGCCCATCATCGTGACGATATTATCGAGACCCTGCTCATCAATCTGTTTTATGGGCGGGAGATTAGTACGATGAAACCCGATCAGTCCATATTCAAGGGGGCGCTTCATATTATCCGTCCCCTGTCCTATCTCCGGGAGGGGCTGATCAAAAAATACGCCGGGGAGCGCGGATTTAATGTCGTTGCCAACCGCTGCCCGACAAGTAAAACTTCAAAGCGGATTTATATAAAGGAACTTTTGCATTCCCTGGAGAAGGAAAATCGGCAGATCCGTCATAACATCTGGACGGCCATGCATCATGTCAAGACGGATTATCTCCTGTAAGGTTAAATATCTATGACGGCGAAAGAAAAGAGTGCGGAAAAGATCATTGCCCAGAATAAAACGGCGCGGCTCCACTATTTTATCGACGAGACCTATGAGGCGGGCATCATCCTGGTGGGGACGGAGGTAAAATCCCTGCGGGAAGGACGGGCCAATCTCAAGGACAGCTATGCCGTGGTCAGAGAAGGGGAAGTTTTTCTCCATGAACTACACATCAGTCCCTATACCTTCGGAAACCGCAATAATCATGAACCCCTGCGGGTCCGGAAACTCCTACTCCATAATCGCGAGATCAAGCGGCTATATGGAAAATCCCGGGAGAGGGGCTTAAGCATTGTGCCCTTGAAACTGTATTTCAAACGGGGAAAAGTGAAGGTGGAAATCGGCGTCGGCCATGGCAAGAAGCTCTATGACAAACGGGAAGAGCTCAAGAAGCGAGATGATCGCCGGGACATGGCCAGAGCCATGTCGGAGAAGAACCGGTAGGCGTTCCATCCGTGAAGACCCTTTGTCTTGACTTTTCCCGATTCAGGGTTTAGTATGTAGCCGTATTTATGTTTTGCTCTTTGGCATCAGACCACTCCACAACGTGTATTCATCATACCATTATGGGGGCGTCACGGTTTCGACGGGGATAGTTGAAGCTGTAGCAGCGTACCGAGGTTCCTACAGGCCTCGTTAAACAGGTAGGAAAACCATAATCGCAGACAACTACGATTACGCCTTAGCCGCGTAAGACGGCTAACGTTCTCCTGACCATGCCTGCCGGGTCAGACAGGGCGCAATACAGGTAGGATAGCTGAACTCCCAGGCCTGGGGGGAGGGAGGCGAAATCTCTCAGGATAGTCACGGTTCATCCTGCCTTTGGGAGGGACTGTTGGCGAAAGCAAATCAAAGGCTATGTACGTAGAACCTGCAGTGGAATATTTCCGGACGGGGGTTCGATTCCCCCCGCCTCCACCAAGACCCCATCCAAGGTAGTCCAAAGAAGTGCAAAACCCGCTGAAAATGGCGGGTTTTTTCTTGCCATTTGTCCAGGGACATACAAAGAAACATTTCTAAATCGAGAGCAAGAATCCAGAAGGTGAGAGGACCTATGGAATAACTCTCCACCGTGCAAGTTTTTCAAATGCATCTTGAGCGGCCTTTAAGAGTACAGCAAGTTTGGCGGGCTTAATAAAGAAATCATCAAAGCCGGCAGCGCGGCATTCCAATAGGCCGTAACTATTACCATATCCGGTTAGCGCATGGATAATACTGATCCGATCCTCTATCCGTATTTTCTTGCAGAGTGCCACACCGCTCATGCCGGGAAGCTTAATGTCCAGAAACATTACGAAAACAGTTTGAATTTTCAGGATCTCCATGGCATCTTCCGCGCTCTCGGCGGTCAATACCGTATACCCGTATGATTCGAAAGCCTCTTTCATCATCTCCAAGATAGAAACTTCATCATCGACGACTAAAATATTTCTCTCCATAGAGACCTCTCTTAAATATGTTAATGGTCTTGATCGACACTCTTGTTAATGTCGACAATTCGGCTGAATCCCGCATAATCTTGAGTTTCGTAATCTTTTATCATCATTAGCTTGTTCGTGATGGAGCCCATCCTTTCAATCTGCCTTCTTATCGTGGCAAGTTTCCCATGGATGGGATTGTTTTCCGAAATATTCGTTAACAGCAGCTCGGAATATCCGGAGATGATCTGCAGCGGTTGATTCAATTCGTGGCAGATGGCGCCGGACATTTCCAGAACACCTTGGAGCTTTTCATAACGCTGTTTTTCTTCCTCCATCCGCTTACGTTCCGAGATGTCTCTTACAAAGGTCATGGCGATGCCTTTTCCTTCGCTGCTGACGATTCTGACGTTCACCTCCACCGGCACGATCGTTCCGTCTTTATGGATATTCTCTCGTTCGAAAATTGCGTGTCCCATGAGAATAAGCCGTTCCAGATCCTCTTGGACGGGAAGTCGTAGCTGATCGTCAACTGCCGGCGTGGCGTTGGCAAGATCCTCACGTGCGGGAATGCGCCAGTTATTATCGATCTTGGCAAGATTACTCCCGACAAGTTCCTCAAGGGCATACCCGAGCATCCGGCAGGCATTGTGGTTCACATCGATAATGTTTCCCTCGAAATCATGAATATAAATGGCATCATTGTTGTTCTCCACGATCATCCGATATCTTTGCTCGCTTGCCCTCAGAATCTCTTCCAACCGTAATGGACTATATCTTCTGAGTATACATACAAGCTATTAAATAAATAACTTATATACCAAGAGATGTCAAAAGGAAATTATGGATGGCACGATAGTTGTGAACAGGAGATTCAGAAAAGCGTCACCAAACGGTTTTCAAAATAAAAAATGTTTAATCGGGCCCGATAACAAGAATTTTCATAGAGTCACCTGAAGGTATTCCAGTCGTGGTCTTCATTACCCCAAGAACCGTCCTGGTTCTGTGTGTTGTATTAACTAACTTTAGCATACCGAAAACTAATTGTCGATTTGAATCTCCTGTATTGAATCTCTTGTGTTTACATGAGGGGGAAAATGGGTTAATATGCAACCTAAATCAGTAATAATTATGGAAATACAAGACCTTAGTCAAAATATAAAAGGATTCTGCCGCGCAGCGGGGGCCGATCTGGTCGGGTTTGCCCCGGTGGAGCGATGGGTTACGGAAGGGATTGTTCCTGACGAATTTTGTCCCCAGGCGATCTGGAAACCCGCCCGCACCGTCATCGTCATGGGGATGGGTATGCCCCTGCCGATTGTGGAATCGACGCCGTCCGTACTTCACATGGAATTGTACAAGACGGTGAACATAAAGCTGGATGCCCTGGCCTATGACACTACCCGGTACCTGAACCGCCTTGGCCACGGCGCCACGTTTTTCAGCCGTGACGGCTATAACAGCCTGAAAGCTTTTCGAAAATGGCCCGGTGCTCCCTTTGGCCATGTCATGGCGGCGAAATACGCCGGACTTGGCAATATTGGACTCAGCCACTGCCTGTTGACCCCCGAATTTGGCCCCCGGATCCGGGTTGTATCAGTGTTTACCGATTTGGCCTTGCCGCCGGACCCCTTGATGGTCAAGGACCTCTGCATCAAATGTGAGGCCTGTGCTAAGTGTTGCCCCAAGGACGCCCTCCGGGTTCGGGATGATTGCCTTATTGGCGATTACGATAAAATGGCCTGTCTCGAAATGGCGGAAGAACTGACAAAAAATCGGTCTTATCCTTGTGGAATCTGCACCAAGGTCTGCCCCATCGGACAGGATCGAAAACTCTATAAAGAACCGGGGATTACAAAAAAATATCTCCGGGAAAAGG
>Ga0247842_10001840_pt1 | contig 33488 bp, 31 predicted proteins | sample LaCruzMarch2015__3_FD_192411 | JGI IMG/M metagenome (GOLD analysis project Ga0247842, IMG submission 192411) | Freshwater microbial communities from meromictic Lake La Cruz, Castile-La Mancha, Spain - LaCruzMarch2015_19m | ecosystem: Environmental > Aquatic > Freshwater > Lake | place: Spain...
AACCGGCATCAACATTCAACAGTTCTGCCTTCAGTTCAACGAAAGAACCAAGGACATGGTCGGCAATATCGTCCCGGCAGTTATTTCTGTTTATGAGGATCGTTCTTTTTCTTTCATCACAAAGACTCCACCAGCTTCTGATTTACTGAAAAAAGCAGCTGGAATTACAAGCGGTTCCGCTAATTCAAAGACAACCAAAGTCGCAACAATCTCGAAAGAAAAAATCTTAGAGATCGCAAAAACCAAATTGCCTGATTTGAACGCTTATACTGTTGAAGCCGGCGCCAAAATCATTGAAGGAACTGCAAGAAATATGGGAATTGTTGTTGAAAAGTAAAACTAATCTTATCAACGAAGTTCTATTACAAACAAACTAAGTTGTTTTACTACAACTTAAACTGTGGAAGGAATTTCCGTTAGACCACATTTAAGGAGGAAAAATAATATGGCTAAAAGAAGTCGCAAATACCTTGAAGCTGCGAAATTAGTCGACCGCAACATTCGTTACTCGTTAACCGATGCTTGCGATTTGGTTAAAAAAACCAGCATCACCAAATTCGACGCCACCGTTGAGTTAGCCGTCAGACTGAACCTCGATTCTCGTAAAGCCGAACAAAACTTGCGAGGAGCGATCATTCTGCCAAACGGATCCGGAAAAGATCCGAAAGTCTTGGTTTTGACCAAAGGCGCAAAGCAGAAAGAAGCAGAGGCAGCGGGCGCTGATTTCTTCGGCGACACTGAATATGTTGAAAAGATCAAAGGCGGATGGTTTGGCTTTGATGTCATCGTCGCCACCCCGGATATGATGGGCGAACTCGGAAAACTAGGAAAAATCCTAGGCCCGAAGGGTTTGATGCCTAATGCAAAAACCGGAACCGTGACCATGGATGTTGAAAAAGCCGTTCGTGAGATCAAATCAGGTAAAGTAACCTATCGCGTTGACAAAACTGGTAACGTTCAGGTGATCGTTGGCCGCGCAAGTTTTGAAGCTGAGAAATTGGTTCAAAACATTCGGACCGTTTACGCCACCTTGATGCGTATCAAACCGTCGACTGTCAAAGGCATTTATCTGAAGAACGTCGCGGTCTCTACAACTATGGGTCCTGGAATCAAAATCAATCCAGACTCAATCATCATAAAATAATTAAAACAGTTTACCCAAAAAATAAAATAGTAATGAATTATTGCCGTAGACAGTAGGAGCGAAAGCTTAATTTCCTACCGAGGTTAAAAGAGTTATAGTGATCTCTTTTACCTTGATTGGTAGAAGAGATTTTATTATTTCCATGGAGGTGAAAGAATGAAAGAAGCAACATTAAACAAAAAAGTCGAAGAAGTTGATTCCTTAACCGCGAAATTCAAAGAAGCCAAATCTTTAGTCTTCGTTGATTATTTGGGATTAACGGTTGCTGAAGTATCGGAACTCCGTAATTTATTGTACGATCAGGGCTGCCACATGTTTGTCATCAAAAACAACATTCTCAGACGGGCGGCCAAAAAAGCGGGATTCAAAGGATTGGATGACGTTTTGGTCGGACCAAGCGCGGTTGCTTTATCAAAGGATGCCACTGCGGCATCGAAAGTGATTTTTGGCTTTGCCAAGAAGAACGAAAAATTGGGAATCAAAGTCGGCGTGGTTGAGGGAACCGTCCTGAACAAAGCTGATCTGAAGATTGTTTCAGCGTTACCGGACAAAAAAGGTATGGTATCTATGTTACTCAGCGTATTGCAAGCCCCGATTCGCAACTTAGGTGTTGCCATTAAGGCTGTTGCAGAAAAAATTGCATAATTGCATAAGGAGGAAATAAAAATGGAAAAATTCAATGTACAAGATTTTTTGAAGGCATTAAAAGAGATGTCTGTATTGGAGTTAAACGAGTTGGTTAAGGCCATCGAAGCTGAATTTGGTGTTACTGCCGCCGCTGCCGTTGCTGCTGCCGGCCCAGAAGAAGCCAAGGAAGAAGAAGGCCCTTCGACTTATAACGTTATTTTGGCGGCTTTCGGCCAAAACAAAATCGCGGTCATCAAGGCCGTTCGTGAATTGACCGGACTTCCTTTGAAGGAAGCCAAAGACCTAGTTGACGCTGCTCCAAAAGCTGTTAAGGAAAATGCTTCGATTGATGAAGCAAACGCCATTAAAGCCAAATTGGAAGAAGCTGGCGCGACTGTTGAATTAAAGTAAACTAAAGAATTAACCCCGCGAGGGGTTTTTCTCTTAGTTTGCGATTGACTTTTGACGGTCTTTAGACTATAATAAGTCGTATTTTTTCAAAAATATTTGGTGCTTTTTGCATAACAAGGAATTGGGTGAGAATCCCAAGTTGTCCCAGCAGCCGTAATGTTGATGAAATCGATGAACCACTGTGTTAATCATGGGAAGGGTCGAGAGTAAAGTGAAACTAAGCCGGAAGACTTACCAGATATAAAAAAATATTCTCCTGGGGCTGGGGATGGAACGACCGAAGTCTTTCCGTTCTTTGCTACTATTTTGTTGAAAGGAAAGACAAAAATGAAAAAACTTTTTTTATTGCTGGTTCTGATTTTTACTCTTGCGCCGCTGATGTTCGGATGTGAAAAAGATTCCGATTCCATTGGTGAGATTACCGTGATCGTCGAAAACAACGCAGGCGATGAAGTGCTTAATGAAAAAATCGCTTTTGGGGAGGATGACACTTTGCTTGGTTTGTTACAAAACCACCCCAGCATTGCTTTGAAAGGCGAAGAACAGACTTTTGGATTTTACATCACCGAAGTTTATGGGATTGACGCCAACGATTACGAAAGAACCTATTGGAGCATTTCCGTTAACGGCGAGTACTCACTGGTCGGAATCGGCGATATTGAACTAATCACAGACGATGTAATAACCTTCTCGATGCTGACATACTAAAATGATCGTCTAGTAACTTCCAACTTGGTTGTTGCTAGACTTTTTATACTAAAAAAATACCAAAAAAAAGGAAATAATCATTCAGTAAACTATAGACTTGGAGGATTAAATGTATCCAGAATTCATCATCCGAATCAACGAGGCTCTGGAACCGATTGGCTTGGACACTTTTGTGATTTTTGTCGGCATCGGCGTCGTGGTGATGCTTAACTATATAATCAATGCTTTGGAAAGAACCCTTGGTTATTCCCGAAAAGATACCAACCGACTGCTGATATTTTTCGGGATCGGATTGGCGGTCACCTATTTCTTTTCCTACTTCTTTGATGCTTTGTTCCATTATTTGGAAACCGGGGTTTTCGAAGGCGGAATTACCTTCATTGCGGGGTTCGTCGGCGGAGTCATTTGCTTTTCGCTTTTGATTTACTTCTTCATGAAGCCGGAACGGAAAAACATCTTGAAGATTCTGAACGTCATCATTCCTGGAATCCTCCTTGCCCATGCCTTTGGAAGGCTGGGGTGTTTCTCGGTGGGGTGCTGCTACGGAACTGAAACGACCGGAATTTTCGGAGTCTTTTTCCCGGAAGGGACGAACCCGTACGCGGATGGGATTCGAACGGCGATTCATCCGACCCAATTGTATGAAGCTTTCTTTCTGTTTGCGATGTTTTTTGTTTTAAAATATGTTCCGAAAGTCAAGGAACACCGGTTCTCGGTTTATTTGATGAGTTACGGAGCTTTTCGCTTTTGTCTGGAATTATTTTTACGAGGAGATAGCCGCGGAGTTTTATTCGGGCTTCCGCCATCGGAGATCCTGTCCGTGTTGATGTTCATCGCGGGGGCAATCATTATCATTTTTGAGTTTAAAAAGAAAAAAGATCTTGTTCCCGTCTAAGGTCTTTTTTCCATCTTTGGAGAGAAAAAATGAGCCATTATTTTATTAATGATCGCAATCTAAAAACGGCGATCCAAACTCTGAATTATGACTTCCTTGGTCACAAAATGGAATTTAAAACCGATTCTGGGGTGTTTAGCCGCGCCCGGATCGACTTCGGAACCAATCTGCTACTAAGTGCCCTGGCCGGTGAAAGCCTTGATGGAAAGGCATTTTTAGATTTGGGATGCGGTTATGGGATCATCGGCCTGGCTTTGGCCAAGGCTTTTCCGAACGCAAAGGTGGAAATGGTCGATGTTTTGGATCGCGCAATTGAGCTTTCAAAATCCAACGCGGAACTAAACGGCCTAAAAAACGTCAACCCCCATCACAGTGATCTGTTTTCTTCGGTTGATTCCTCTTTTGATGTCATTGTCTCCAACCCGCCCATTCGGGCCGGAAAAGAAACCGTTCATGGCATCGTGACTTCCGCCCTTTCCCATTTGGAAACCGGCGGAGCCCTTTGGATGGTCATTCAAAAGAAGCAGGGAGCGGATTCGCTGCTTCGGAAGATGGAAACGACCTTTGGAAACGCTCGCGTGGCGGAAAAGAAAAACGGATATCAGGTCCTAACTTGCCTGAAAAATGATTAATAAAATTATTGACAATTTGACATAATAGTGGTATCATAATAAAATGCGAAAGAATGTGAAAAGATATTTTCCATTCGTCTTTTTTGCTACAAATAATGTGAGGTGGAATATTTTGAGCTGGAAAAACGTGGTTTATGGTAAAAATCGTGAGAGAAGAAATTACTCTCGGGTACAAACCAATGTGGAACTTCCTGATTTAATCGAAGTCCAAACCAAATCATTTGGCTGGTTTATAACAACAGGTATAAAAGAATTGTTTAAAGAGTTGTCACCGATTCGCGATCATGGTGAGAAACTCGAACTCTATTTTGAAGACTTTGAATTTGATGAACCGAAATACACGATTCCCCAAGCTAAAAGAAACGATGCGAATTACTCACGTCCGTTAAAAGTAGATGTTCGTTTGGTAAACAATGAAACCGGCGAAATCAAAGAACAAAAGATTTTCTTGGGAGAGATCCCAATGATGACTCCTTGGGGGACTTTTGTGATCAACGGCGCAGAGCGCATCATTGTTACACAAATAATCCGGTCCGCAGGAGTTTTTTATTCAAGCGAAGTCGATAAGAAGAGCGGCCAAATTCAGTTCTATGGACAAATCATTCCGACCCGCGGGGCCTGGATTGAATTTGAAATGGGAACCAAAGACATTTGGTACGCCAAACTTGACCGTTCCAAAAAGATCCCGCTGACCACTTTCCTCCGGGCTTTGGGATTGAATAGCAACAAAGAGATTGTTGAACTTTTTGGCAGCAATCGTTTTATGATGAATACTTTTGACCGTGACGACACCTTCGGATCTGACGATGCCCTCGAACAATTGTATGATAAACTGCGGCCGGGCGAAAAAGCCACTCCGGACGGAGCTCGAAATTATTTGGGAAGCCGTTTGTTTGACACTCGCCGTTATGATTTGGCCAGTGTCGGCCGTTACAAAGTCAACAAGAAACTTGATGTGATGGAAAGACTTCTGGGCATCGGACTTGGCAAATGCCGTTTGGTCAACCCGATCGTCATTGAAGGCAAAGCCAACGCCGAAACCGGCGAAGTTTCCGACACCGTCATCATACCGGCCGGAACAATCATCGACCAAAACATTTTTGATCTTCTCAAAAGCAACCGCGATAAATTGCGTGTAACCAAAATTTACGATCAAACCATTGAAGGCAAAACCGGCGATTTCAACATTCTGGAAATCGAATATGACAATGAATTCGGAACTCCGGAAACCAAACGTCTGGTCAATGATTTCTCGTCGATCCTCGCACTAGGATTCGGAAAATGCCGTTTGACCAAAGACATCGTTCAAGCCGATACCGGAAAAGTAATTTATGGATCCGGCACCGTGATCACTGAACCCGTTTACGATTTCTTGGTCAGCAATCCGTGGCTTCTGAAAGAAACCAAACAATATGTGGTCATGGAAATCCTGGAAATCGAATACGAGAAAATCCAGGGCGTCAAAGAAAAGGTCAAACTGGTCGGGAATGACCCAACCGAAGAAGCCAATCATGTTACCCTTTCGGACATTTTTGCGGCCGTCGGTTATTTCATCAACTTGCATGACGGCATCGGCCGGACCGACGACATTGACCATTTGGGAAACCGTCGTTTGCGTTTGGTTGGCGAATTGCTTCAAAACCAATTCCGGATCGGTTTGACCAAGATGGAGAAGAATGTCCGTGACCGGATGTCAACTTCCAGCGACAACCGCAACATCATTCCTCAGAACCTGATCAACATCCGCACCTTGACATCATCCATTCGGGAATTTTTTGGCAGCAGCCAATTGTCCCAGTTCATGGATCAAATAAACCCTTTGTCTGAATTGACCAACAAACGGCGTATCAGCGCTTTGGGAGCCGGAGGATTGACCCGTGACCGCGCCGGTTTCGAAGTTCGTGACGTGCATGTCTCCCATTACGGAAGAATTTGCCCGATTGAAACTCCAGAAGGCCAGAACATCGGTTTGATCAACTCCTTGGCTACTTATGCCCGCGTTGACCAGTATGGATTCATAGAGACTCCGTATTTGATTGTCAAACAAATCGAAGGCGGACGTCCGCTGATTACCCCGGAAAAGACTTATCTGACTGCAGACAAAGAAGAAAGATATTACATTGCTCAAGCTAACATCAATGTCAATAAAAACAAAGAGATCGTCGATGACATCGTCATTGCCCGGCACGCCGGCGATACGATTGAAGTCCGAAAAGAAATGATCGACATGATCGACGTTTCCCCGAAACAGATTGTTTCGGTTTCCACGGCTTGCATTCCGTTCTTGGAACATGATGATGCCAACCGAGCCCTGATGGGCGCGAACATGCAGCGTCAAGCCATTCCTTTGTTGCGCCCGGAAGCTGCTTATGTAGCGACGGGAATCGAAGCCAAGGCCGCCAAGGACTCCGGAGTTGCCGTTGTTTGTGAGAACGACGGTCTCGTCGAATACGTCGATGCGAAGAAGATCGTCATCCGCGAAAAAGCCGGAAACCTGAAAGAATATGTTTTAATCAAATATGAACGCTCCAACCATTCGACCTGCGTCAACCAAAAGCCAATCGTCAAGAAGGGTGAAATTGTCCAACAGGGCGACATTCTGGCCGATGGCGCTTCAATGGATCATGGGGAAATGGCTCTCGGCCGCAACGTCACCATCGCTTTCATGACCTGGAACGGTTATAACTACGAAGACGCGGTCGTCATGAGCGAAAGATTGGTTCAAGATGACGTCTACACTTCGATTCACATCGAAAAGTACGAAGTCGAAGTCCGCGATACCAAACTTGGAAAAGAAGAAATTACCCGGGATTTGGAAAATGATCGCAAAGATGCCATTGCCAACCTTGACGAAGGCGGAATCGTCCGTTTGGGCGCCGAAGTCAAAGAAGGCGACATTCTAGTCGGAAAAGTCACCCCGAAAGGGCAGACTGACCCGACTCCGGAAGAACGTTTGTCCCATGCCCTTTTCAGTGATAATTCGAAAGATGTCCGAAATACTTCCCTTCGTGTTCCGCACGGCGGCGGAGGAATCGTTCACCGCATCGAACATTTCCGCCGAAAAGACGGCGATGAACTGAATCCAGGCGTTAACGAAGTCGTTCGCGTCTTCATCGTCCAGAAACGTAAGATCACCGAAGGCGACAAAATGGCCGGACGTCACGGAAACAAAGGCGTTATTTCCAAGATCCTTCCTCAAGAAGACATGCCATACATGGAAGACGGCACTCCGATCGACATCATGTTGAACCCTCAAGGTATTCCTTCCCGGTTGAACATCGGTCAGGTATTGGAGATCCATCTGGGAATGGCAGCCAAAAAATTGGGAGTTTACGTCGCTACCCCGGTATTTGACGGGGTCAAAAACAGCGATTTGATCGAAATAATGAAAGAAGCCGGCATGGATGCTGACGGTAAGACCATCCTTCGGGACGGAAGAACCGGCAAAGTCTATGACAACCGCATTTCGGTCGGCGTCATGTACATGATCAAGTTGGCCCACATGGTCGACGATAAACTTCATGCCCGAAGCGAAGGACCTTATACGTTGGTTACCCAACAACCGATGGGCGGAAAAGCTCAGAACGGCGGCCAGCGTTTTGGTGAAATGGAAGTATGGGCCCTCGAAGCTTATGGGGCGGCTTTCACGCTGCGCGAAATGTTGACCATTAAATCCGACGACATCGTTGGACGAAACAAGGTTTACAAAGCCATCGTCGATGGCGAGAACATTCCGGCTCCCGGAATTCCGGAATCTTTCCGGGTTTTGGTCAAAGAACTCCAAGCTCTGGGCATCAGTGTCAAACTGATCGATGAGGAAACCGGCGAAGATGTCGCCAACAAGAGTTTGGTCGAAGAGATCGCCCAAGCCCAGCTTGCAAAAAAATCCAGTTAAATTTCCCCTTTTCTTTATAATTTGAGGTGATATTTTGGAAAAGAAAAAATACAGTTATATGCAAATAGGAATCGCTTCTCCGGATGAAATCCGAAGTTGGAGTTATGGTGAAGTCAAAAAACACGAAACCATCAATTACCGTACTTTGAAACCGGAGCGAGATGGCTTATTTTGCGAAGTAATCTTTGGACCGACCAAAGACTATCAATGCGCCTGCGGTAAGTCAAAAAGATCGCCAAAAGGAACAACCAAATGCGAGAAATGCGGAGTCGAACTGACCGAAAGCAAGGTTCGCCGCGAACGCATGGGCCACATCGAATTGGCCGCACCGGTTGTCCATACTTGGTTCTTGAAAAACAGCCCTTCAAAAATAGCGCTCATTCTTGACATGAAGACCAAAGAAATTGAGGATATCGTTTATTTGGCCTCATACATTGTGGTTGATCCGGGAACCGTCGGCGTTCTTTCCAAAGGAAGAATTCTGACCGAACAGGAATACAGCCTTTATCAGCGCGAATACGGCTCATCAAAGTTTAAAGCTTTGACCGGTGCCGAAGCCATCAAGAAACTTCTCCAGGAACTCAAACTTCCGGAGATCATCACCCAGCTTCGCCTGGAACTTAAGACCGCCCCGAAACAAAAACGCGATAAACTAATCAAACGTTTGGAAGTCGTAAAAGCTTTCAATGAATCCGGAAACAAACCGGAATGGATGGTCATGGATGTCATCCCCGTCCTTCCTCCGGATCTGCGACCGATGGTTCAATTGGACGGCGGGCGTTTTGCTACCACCGATTTGAATGACCTTTACCGTCGAATTTTGAACCGCAATAACCGTTTGCGCAAACAATACGAACAGCGCGCTCCGGGCTTGATCACCAAGAACGAAAAGCGTATGCTTCAAGAAGCCGTCGACGCTTTGATCGACAATGGCAAAAAGAACAAGAAGATCGTCGTTGAAAAGAACCGGCCTTTGAAATCATTGTCCGATCTGCTTCGCGGAAAACAAGGACGTTTCCGTCAAAATCTGCTCGGAAAACGAGTTGACTATTCCGGACGTAGCGTCATCGTCGTTGGACCGGACCTACAAATGTATCAGTGCGGAATCCCTCGCGAAATGGCTTTGATTCTTTTCAAGCCATTCATCATCAATGCCATCACCAAACGCGAAACCGATCCGAATGATGTCAACGCGAACAAGATCAGCATCAAAAAAGCCAAAGAAATGATTGACGCGGGCGATCCGATCGCCATGACCGAACTCGAAAAAATCGTTGTTGAACATCCGATCATGCTTAACCGGGCCCCGACCCTCCATCGTTTGGGAATTCAGGCCTTTGAACCGAAATTGGTTGAAGGAAAAGCCATCCGTTTGCATCCGCTGGTCACTCCAGCCTTCAATGCGGACTTTGACGGCGACCAAATGGCGGTTCACGTTCCGCTTTCGGAAGAAGCTCAAGCCGAATGCCGTTTGTTGATGCTGGCATCCAAAAACATTTTGGCTCCGAAAGACGGAAAACCAATCGTTACTCCGTCTCAGGACATGGTCCTCGGAAATTACTATCTGACCATTGAAGACGAAACCGATCCGCGAAACGGACGGGTCTTCAAAGATGTTGAAGAAATCGAATTGGCTTACGAAAATGAGGAGATTGGATTCCATACCCGTCTTCTGGTTCCGGCCAAGCGAATCAGCAATCCGCGCTTTACGGAAGATCAGAATAAGAAATATTTGGCGACCACTTACGGGAAAATCATCTTCAATACCATTTTTCCTCAAGAATCGCCGTTTGTTCCATTTGTTAACGAAGCCGAACTGAGCAATCTGACCACCAAGACCGCTGACCGTTTCTTTGTTGAACCGGGAACCGATCCGAAAGTCGCTTTGCTAAGCATTTCCGCTCCGCACCCTTTCAAGAAGAAATTCCTTGGGGTTGTTATCGCGGAAATATTCAAACAATTCAAATTGGCCGAGACCTCCAAGACGCTTGACCGTCTGAAAGATTTAGGCTTTAAATATTCAACCATTTCGGGAATTACCGTCGCGGCCTCAGACATTCATGTCATCGGTTGCAAGAAAGAAGTTTTGGCCGAAGCGGAAGCCAAGGTTGACAAATACGACAGCATGTACCGCCGCGGTTTCATGAATGGCAAAGAACGCCGAGCCAATGTCATCAACGTCTGGAAAGACGCCAAAGAGACATTGGAAAATGAAATCAAGAAAGAAGTGGCTGCCAACTACGCTACCAATCATATTTATATGATGAGCGATAGCGGCGCCCGCGGAAACATTGCCAACTTCGTTCAGTTGTCCGGTATGCGTGGATTGATGGCCAAGCCGAACGGCGAAAGCATGGATATCCCAATTCGTTCGTCATTCCGTGAAGGACTGACAATGTCCGAATTCTTCATTTCCACCCATGGAGCCCGTAAAGGATCCACCGACACCGCTCTTAAGACCGCCGAGTCCGGTTATTTGACCCGTCGTTTGGTCGACGTCAGCCACGACATCATCGTTCGCGAAGATGACTGCGGCACTGACAAAGGCATGAGAGTTTATGAACTGGCTGAGACTGACGGAACTGTCATCGTACCGTTGAAAGATCGTATTCGAGGACGTTTTGCCAGCAAGCCGATCCTCAACCCGGCCACCGGCGAAGTTTTGGTTGACCGAAACGTCTTCATTGACGAAGAACTGGCTGACCAGGTCGTCAAAGCCGGAGTCAAAGAAGCCTTCATCCGCACCCTTTTGACTTGCAACTCGCGCAATGGCGTTTGCGTCAAATGCTATGGAAGCGATTTGACCACAGGCGAAGTCGTTGAAACCGGCGAAGTTGTTGGAATCATCGCTGCGCAATCCATCGGGGAACCGGGAACGCAATTGACCATGAGAACCTTCCATTCCGGCGGAGTCGCCGGCGAAGACATCACTCAAGGTCTCCCGCGGATTCAGGAATTGTTTGAAGCCCGCGAGCCGAAAGGAAAAGCGATCATTTCGGAAATTGACGGAGTTGTTACCAATGTCCATCATGAACGAGACAATCGTTTTGAAGTAACAATCACTAACAAAGAAGTCCACGACGAAAAGAAATATCTGACCGACAGCGGAAAAGTCCCAATCGTTCATGAACGGGATAAAGTCAAAGCCGGAGACAAAATTACCGAAGGCTTGATCAGTCCGAAAGAACTGCTGCGCGTCAGCACCGGGGAAGCCGTCGAGAATTACATTTTAAAAGAAGTTCAGAAAGTATACCGGTCCCAAGGCGTTGAGATCGCAGACAAGCACATCGAAATCATTATCAAACAGATGATGCAAAAAGTCGCGATCATCCATGAAGGGGGAACCGATTTGCTTCCGGGAAGTTCGATCTCGAAGACCGAATTGAGCGATTATATCACCGATTGCGTCAAAAACGGCAAAGACGCTCCGATCGCCAAACCAGTTTTGCTCGGAATTACCAGAGCTTCTTTGAAATCCGACTCATTCTTGTCGGCGGCCAGCTTCCAGGAAACCACCCGGGTTTTGACGGAAGCCGCCATTCGCGGAAAGAGAGACATTCTTGAAGGATTAAAAGAGAACGTCATCATCGGCGGTCTGATTCCAGCCGGAACCGGATTGGTTGATGCTGGATACGGAGAAGTTCCGGATCCGGAGAGCGAAGAAGAGGAAATCTAATTTCCGAAAATAGCTCTTGACTTTTGGTTAAAAAAGAGTATAATAACTAACGTAAAAAACGAATTTAGTTTTGGCTTGTCCAAGACTAAATTTCATGCATTAATGAAACGCCCGGTAGTGTGGTAGTTTCAGGAAAGGAGAAAAAATGCCAACAATCAACCAATTAGTAAGAAAGCCACGGGTAAACAAAATCAGAAAGCCAAAGACTCCTCATCTTCGCGTTGAATTCAACACTTTGAGCAAGACTTATTCGGAAGTTGTTTCTCCGCAAAAACGCGGTGTGTGCACTCGTGTTGCGACTATGACTCCTAAGAAGCCAAACTCAGCGATTCGGAAATATGCTCGTGTTCGTTTATCGAATGGAATCGAAGTGAACGCTTATATTCCAGGAATCGGCCATCGGCTTCAAGAACATAGCGTCGTATTGATTCGCGGAGGTCGCGTAAAAGACCTGCCAGGAGTTCGTTATCATATCATTCGCGGCACTCAGGACGCGACTGGTGTCGAGAAACGAGTTCAAGGACGAAGCAAATACGGTGCTAAAAAAGCAAAAGAGTAACATCATTTTTTGAAAGGAGGAAAGAATCATGCCACGAAAAGGACACATAGCAAAAAGAAAAGTATTGCCAGATCCAATTTATAATTCACCGATCGTAACGCGATTGATTAACGGAATCATGATGGATGGCAAAAAAGGCGTCGCTCAACAAATTCTTTATGGCGCGTTTGAAAAAATCGAAAAGCAAACCGGAAGACCGGTTCTTGACGTTTTCAACGATGCCCTAAATAATATAACCCCCCAATTGGAGGTCCGTGCGCGTCGAATCGGCGGTGCCAACTACCAAGTTCCGGTAGAAGTGCGGCCAGAACGTAAAATGACATTATGCTTGAGATGGTTGACCCAATACTCAAGACTCAGAAAAGAAAAAACCATGGAAGAAAGATTGGCTAACGAAATCATCGATGCCGCCAACGGCGTCGGAAATGCCGTCAAGAAACGTGACGACACTCATCGTATGGCCGAATCCAACAAAGCTTTCGCACATTATCAATGGTAATAGGAGTTTAAGTTATGCCTCGTGAAATATCATTAAAAAATACCCGCAACATTGGAATCATGGCGCACATTGATGCTGGAAAAACTACAGTTACGGAACGCATTCTATTTCATACTGGAAAGATCCACAAAATTGGCGAGACCCATGATGGAGCGGCTACCATGGATTGGATGGAGCAAGAAATGGAACGCGGTATAACCATAACTTCCGCAGCCACAACTGCATTCTGGAAAGAACATCAGATCAATATCATCGACACCCCGGGACATGTTGACTTCACGGTTGAAGTCAGCCGTTCATTGCGAGTGCTGGATGGTGCAATTGCTGTTTTGGATGCCCAAGCAGGCGTTGAACCGCAAACCGAAACGGTATGGCGTCAAGCCATTGAATATCATGTTCCGCGAATTGTTTTTGTCAATAAAATGGACAAGACTGGCGCAAACTTCAATTTCTCAGTCCAAAGTTTACACAAACGCCTGGGTGCAAACGCTCATCCTATTCAAATCCCCATCGGCGCCGAAGCCGATTTTGACGGAATCGTTGATGTCGTTTCCATGAAAGCCTACCATTTTGACGGCGGGCAACATGAAGACTACGTGGAAATTCCCGTACCTGACTATTTGAAAGACGAAATGATGATTCGCCGCGATGAATTGATCGCCGCGGCTTCAGATTTCGATGATGAATTGATGAACCTTTATTTGGAAGAGGCTCCGATCAGTATTGAACAATTGAAAGAAGCCATTCGAAAGGCAACTCTTACCGTTAAATTTTTCCCGGTTTTGTGCGGTTCCGCTTTTAAAAACAAAGGCGTAAAACTGGCGTTGGATGCCGTCGTTGATTATCTTCCGGCTCCGACCGAAGTTCCCGACATCAAAGGCGAGGACAAAAACGGCAAGGAAATCATCGTTCGTTCTTCGGATGAAACCCCGTTTGCGGCTCTGGCTTTCAAAGTCATGACCGATCCGTTCGTTGGAAAACTGACGTTCTTCCGGGTTTACTCGGGAACTCTCACTTCCGGATCCTATGTCTACAATGCAACTAAAGGAAGGAAGGAAAGAATTTCCCGAATCCTGAGAATGCATGCCAACAACCGCGTCGAAATCAAAGAGGTCTTCGCCGGCGACATTGCCGCGGCCGTCGGTTTTAAAGACACGACGACCGGTGATACGATTTGCGATGAAAAGAACCTCGTTATTCTGGAATCAATGAATTTCCCGGAACCGGTCATTAGCGTGGCCATCGAGCCAAAAACCAAAGGCGATATGGACAAGATGGGCGTGGCTCTTCAGAAATTATCCGAAGAAGACCCCACTTTCAAGACGTACACCAACTCTGAAACCGGACAAACCATTATTTCCGGAATGGGAGAACTTCATTTGGAAATCATTGTCGACCGGATGCGCCGCGAATTCCACGTTGAAGCCAACGTCGGAGCTCCACAAGTCTCCTTCCGCGAAACCATCAAAGCCATGGGCGAAGTCCCAGGAAGATTCATTCGTCAGACCGGCGGTCATGGTCAATACGGAGACGTCAAGATCAGATTTGAACCAAACCCTGGCAAAGGATTCGAATTTGTTGATGCCATCGTTGGTGGCGTCGTACCGCATGAATTTATTGGCGCAGTCAAAAAAGGATTGGAAAACTCGTTGCCAAACGGGAACTTGGCCGGTTATCCGACCATTGACATCAAAGCTACGTTGTTTGACGGATCATATCATGACGTCGACTCCAGCCAGATTGCCTTCGAGATTGCTGCAAGTTATGCCTTCCATGGATCAAAAGAGAAATGCCAACCGGTTTTGTTAGAACCAATCATGTCTGTCGAAGTCGTTGTCCCGGATGATTATCTCGGAAACGTCATCGGCGATTTGACCGGACGCCGCGGGCGCATTGAAGGTCAAGATGGTCATAACAATCTGCAAAGCGTCAAAGCATCAGTTCCGCTAGCGAATATGTTTGGTTATGCAACTTCCCTTCGAAGCAATACCCAAGGCCGCGGAAACTACACCATGCAGTTCTCACACTATGAGGAATGCCCGAAATCAGTCGCAGAAGCGATCATTAAAAAACGCAATTCATAAATTATTAATTTTATGCTTGCAAAAAAAATCAAAATATAATAATATATATACATAGAAAATTATTAGGAGGAAAATTAAAAATGGCAAAAGCTAAGTTCGAACGTAACAAACCCCATGTAAATATTGGCACCATTGGTCACGTCGACCATGGGAAAACTACCTTAACATCGGCTATTACCATGGTTTTGGCTAAGAAAGGCCTTTCCAAAATCATGGCCTACGATGCAATTGACAGCGCTCCCGAGGAAAAAGCTCGTGGAATTACCATCAACACTGCCCATGTTGAATATGAAACATTAAAGCGTCACTACGCTCACGTTGACTGCCCGGGACATGCCGACTACGTTAAAAACATGATTACCGGCGCTGCCCAAATGGATGGCGCGATCCTGGTTGTTGCCGCTACTGATGGCCCAATGGCTCAAACTCGTGAACACATTTTGTTGGCCCGCCAGGTTGGCGTACCTCGTTTGATCGTGTTCCTAAACAAATGCGACGCAGTCGACGATGAAGAATTGCTTGACTTGGTCGAAATGGAAGTCCGTGATCTGTTAAGCGAATACGGATTCCCTGGCGATACCATCCCAGTCATTCGCGGATCCGCATTGTTAGCAATGCAGGGCGATGAAAAAGCTCAAGATGCTGTCATCAAATTGATGGAAACCGTTGACGATTACATTCCGACCCCGCTTCGTGATACCGAAAAACCGTTCTTGATGCCGATTGAAGACGTCTTCACCATTACTGGTCGTGGAACCGTTGCAACCGGAAGAGTTGAACGCGGTGTTGTAAAAGTCGGAGACAACGTTGAAATCGTTGGTATTCATGACACATTGGCAACCGTCGTTACCGGCGTTGAAATGTTCAGAAAATTGTTGGATCAGGCTCAAGCCGGAGACAACATCGGAACATTGCTTCGTGGTATCACTCGCGAAACCGTCCAACGCGGACAGGTTCTTGCAAAACCGAAAACCGTTACTCCGCATACCGATTTTGATGCGCGCGTATACGTTTTAACCAAAGAAGAAGGCGGCCGTCATACTCCGTTCTTCTCAAATTATCGTCCGCAATTCTATTTCCGTACTACCGACGTTACCGGAGTCATCGAACTTCCTCAAGGAATCGAAATGGTAATGCCTGGCGATAACGCTGACTTGAACGTTAAGCTGATTCACCCGATCGCCATTGAATTAGGAACTAAGTTCTCAATTCGTGAAGGCGGACATACAGTTGGTGCCGGCAACGTGGTCAAGATCAATAAGTAATTTTTGGATCCTTTTGGTAATCATTGGCCTTTAAGGCCAGGTTATCGAAACCGAAAATGTCAATTTTAAAAAAATAGGACTGGGCTTGCCCAGTCCTTTTTGCTATGCTTTTTTCTTGTTCAAAAATAACTTATTCCATGCTATAATATCCTCTGAGGTGTTATCGTGATTAGAAAGGCTGATTATAAAGACCTAGACGGAGTCTTGGCCGCCATCCAGGATGCCAAAGACTTATTTAAAAGCAAGAATTCTTTGCAATGGCAAGATACCGACGGCTATCCGAACCGGAAGACCATGGAAAAGGATGTCGCCGATGGAGCGCTGTATGTTAGCGTCATTGACGGGATTATTGCGGCGGTCTGCAGTTTGGGTCGTTTCGGAGAACCGACTTATGATCGGATATATGAGGGACAATGGCTAAACGACTGTCCTTATTATGTCATTCATCGCTTAGCCGTCAAAAAAGAATTCTACGGCCGCGGATTGGCAAAAGCCATTTTGGACCATCTGGAGGGGATTTCTCTTAGCGAGGGAATCTTTGACTTGCGCTGCGATACTGCCGCTGAGAACCAACCGATGAACGATTTGCTCATTGATCGCGGATACAAAAAATGCGGCGTCATTTACTTGACCCGCCCCGATGTCCTCGAGAAAAAACGAATTGCTTATCACAAAACTTCGCACTGATTTCTCGGTGCGTTTACTTTATTAGTCAGCGGTTTTATGATATAATAACTTAAAGAACAAGAGGATCAAAGGGTCATTAAACAAAAAGAGGATTATTAAGCGAGGGTGATGAAATGATCATTGATACGCACATTCATTTGTATGACCCGAAATATCGGGAAGACTTGAAAGAAATCATCCGAAAAGCCCAAGAAAACGGGATTGTGAAAATGGTGGTGGTCGGTTTCGACGAAGAATCGAGCCGCGCGGCCATCGAACTCTCTCAACGCTTCGATTTTCTTTTCGCAGCCGTAGGGCTGCACCCCGAAGAGGTCCAGAATAATCGGGATGCGGATCTTCACTGGCTTAAGATCATGGCCACCGCCCCCAAAGTCGTAGCCATCGGGGAAATTGGCCTGGATTATTACTGGGACAAAACCTATCAAAAAGAGCAAATTGCTTATTTTCAAAAACAAATGGTCATGGCTTCGGATTTAAACCTTCCCGTTTTGGTTCATAGCCGCGAAGCTTCGGCGGACACTTTCGAGATTTTGAAAAACCGAATTGGGCGAGGGGTCCTTCATTGTTATTCCGGAAGTTTGGAAATGGCCAGAGAGTTTGTGAAACTGGGATATTATTTGGGAATCGGCGGCGTTGTGACTTTCAAAAACAGCAAAGAGATCAAAAGAGTTGTGACGGAGATCCCGCTGGAACATTTGCTTACTGAAACCGACGGACCGTATTTGGCTCCGGCTCCGTACCGCGGGAAACTGAATAAACCCGAGTATCTTCCTTTGATCATTGAGGCCATCGGCGAGTTAAAGGGAATTGATCGCAATATTGTAGAAAAATCACTGTTTGAAAATGCCATAAAATTGTTTAATATTTGAGGTGCTTATGAAAAAAATTAAAATTGCCATTTTTCTGTTAATTTTTAGTTTTGCCTTCGTCGGGTGCACAAGTACAGCCGTCAATGAGATTCACAACAAATCTTATGACGTTACGATAAGTTTGACCGAATTCGAAGATTTGGTAGTGGCGGCCATTGAAAAAGCCGCTCCGGCGGTCATTGGCGTCAGTAATTACCAACGGGCGCTGGGATCGGTGCAAATGGAATTGGCAGCGACGGGGAGCGGAGTAATCTATGAATGCAAGGCCAAGATGAAAGACGCTACCATCGAAGATGACTGTTCGCTGACCATTGACAGCGATCAGGTCGACACCTATGTGTATACGGCAGCCACCAACCGGCATGTCATTGAGGACAGCGATGCGCTCAAGGTTTACATCGGCGAGGAACGCTTAAAAATCGAAGCCGTTTTGCTTGGGGCCGATGACAAAGTCGATTTGGCGGTTTTACAATTTGAGCATTACAAATACATTCAGCCATTGGAGTTCGCGGATTCCGATACCATTACCAAAGGCAGCTTCGCGATTGCCATCGGAAATCCATCCGGGTACGAATACTATGGATCAGCGACTTTCGGGATCGTTTCTTATCCGAAACGCTATTTGGCGGATGACACCGACGGCGATTCCGTCGCGGATTGGGAAGCGGAATACATTCAACATGACGTAGCCATCAATCCGGGAAACAGCGGCGGGGCCTTGATCGATACCGAAGGAAAATTGCTCGGGATCAACACTTTGAAGATGATCTCCGAGGACATAGACAATATGGGATTCGCCATCCCGAGCAACGTGGTGGCATATACCGTTCCCTACTTGGCAACCGGCGGAACTCCGGTTCGCCGGACTTTGGGGATCACGATCATTGATTTGTTCGTCATCCTGAATCCCGAAGATTATTCCGATACTTATGTTCCCCTGGCAGATACCATTCCGGAAGGCGTGACCAACGGATTGTACGTTGATGATGTCGATTTGGAAAAACTGGCCGCCGGATTGCTATTTGAGGGCGACGTCATTGTTTCCATTAACGATGTTGACATTTTTTATGCTTATGAATTTCGAAAAGAACTGAATCTTACCCCAGACGGCGGATCCGTGATTTTGGGCGTCTATCGCGATCAAGTGCTGATAGACGTAACCATCACATTTTAACGAGGAGATTAATTCATGAAAAACACATTTCAAAAAATACTTTTGGCTTTGATTTTGGTGATTGGCAGTTTGACTTTTTCGGGTTGCTCAGATTGGTTCAAGGATCGAGGCGACCCAATCGTCATTGATGTCAACACTCCGACCGGTGTGACCATCGTCATCCCCGGGAATCAATCCATTCTTGAGGTCGGGGATGCTTTGCAACTTGATGCCAATGTGGCTCCGGATACGGCGGTGCAGACGGTGACCTGGTCCAGCAACAACACACTGGCGGCCATTGTTGACGCCAATGGACTGGTAACGGCCATGGGGGCGGGAAGAGTAAAAATAACCGCCACTTCCACGGTTAACACCGAAATTTCCGGTTATGCTTACTTGACCGTGGTTATTCCTCCGGTGGTGGTTACCGGAATCGCCATCAGCGGTTCGGAAACCGTCCATGTTGATGAGACCATAAAACTTAATTACGCTCTCACTCCGGCTGAAGCAACGGCGACCGTCACTTGGTCGGTTGACAATCAGGCCATTGCCACAATCGATGAAAATGGCCGTCTGACCGGAGTTTCGGAAGGAACGGTTTCCGTAACGGTCTTAACGGACAATCAAATATCCGATTCTTTGAATGTTACCGTTTTGCCAAGAGTCGGAACGCCAACCGAAATAACCATCATGGGACGATCAGAAGTGGAAGTCGGACAAAACATCCGCTTGGTCATTTCGGCGCTTCCGCTCGAAAGCATCAATTCCGTGGTTTGGTCTTCATCCGACCCGATGGTTGCGGCCATTGATGAAAATGGAACCATAACCGGTCTTTCGGAAGGCGAAGTTGTGATTTCGGCGGTTTCAACCATGACCGCCGCGGTTTTTGCCTCATTTAACATCACCGTCATTGACAATTCCATCAGTACCGATCTGCAACAGAGCATCATCGATGTCATTGCTCAGACCAAAGGATCGATTCTGGGCGTATCCAATTACACCTTTGATTCGACTACGCAAAAATACACGAAGTATGCTTTGGGAAGCGGCTTTGTTTACAAGGCTTGGTTTGTTCTGAAAGACGGAAGCGTCATTTATGATCTTGACGAAATCATCACTTTCGATGAAGTTGATAAATATTGCTATTATTTGGTCACAAACAAACACGTGGTTGAAGGATCAGACGCGGTCAAGATCTACTTGTGGTCGGAAGACATCGAAGTCCCGGCGACTTTGATGCAATACGATGATAAAGTGGATTTGGCGGTCGTTTACTTCGAACACAACCGTTACATCGAACCTTTGGCTTTAGCGGATTCGGATCTGCTTCAAAGCGGGGAATTTGCGATTGCCATTGGAAATCCATCCGGATACGAATACTCCTCATCGGCCACATTTGGGATCATTTCCCATCCGAAACGTTATATTTCTGACGATACGGATGACGACGGAGTCAATGATTGGGACGCTGAATACATTCAGCACGATGTTGCCATCAATCCGGGAAACAGCGGCGGACCGCTTCTTAATCTTCAAGGCGAAGTCATCGGCATCAACACCATGAAATTCGCGGCGACCGAAATTGACAGCATGGGATTTTCCATCCCGAGCAATGTAATTTCCGGATTGGTTGGGTTATTGGAACAAGGACTTAAACCGGTTCGAGCTCGATTGGGCGTGACCGTCATCGAAGTTTTGGATCTTTTGGATTTTCCTGATCCGTTATATCCGATTCCGGAAGGCGTGACTTACGGGTTGTATGTCACTGAGGTCGGCGTTGGCAGCGTCGGAGCGGCGGGCGGAATTTTGGCCAATGACATTATTTTGAGTTTCAACGGTGTTTCTTTGTACCGATCCTTGGCTTTGCGAGCCGAACTCGGAAAAATCATCGTTGGTTCGGGCCAACAAATAGAAGCCGTAGTCTTGCGAAATGGCGAGACCATCACCTTGACTTTGACCTTCTGATAAAAAAAACTTACCGGGAATCCGGTAAGTTTTTTGTTTGGTGGTCATTCATTATATTTTAAGAAGTCAGCGATGATTCTCCACTGATCCCCAATTTTCGTTTTGGAATTATTGATCGGGCCGATGGCAAAGAGGTGATCGTGACTGGTTTGAAAGTTGTTGTTGGTTACCACCGCTTCACAATCAATAAGGACGTCGGTGCATGAAACAGCATCAATATTCGAAAAGATCAGATAATCAAAACTATTGCCATCGTCAAGGTGATAGAGGTCAACCAAAAAGCGTTCCTGGCTTATGACGAGATGATTGATTCCCTCAAAGAGAGAACTGGGCACGGGCCGATCGGTGAGAATGATTAAATCGTAGTGCATAAACTTCCTTTCCCAATTTTTTACATTAATCTTCTATATTATACTCGTTAAGCGTGGATTCAGCAAGTGCAAAAACGCAAACATTCCAAAAAGGGCTGTTAAAAAAGCGAATTTTATGGTAAAATCTAAGCAGATAAAATTGGATGAAAGGAGCATAACAACCGAATCATTCGGCTGTTATAAACTATAAAAATGGGACTAACCGCTGGAATTGTGGGATTGCCAAACGTCGGGAAATCAACGTTGTTCAATGCCATTACCAAATCGCATGTTTTGGCTGCAAACTATCCTTTTGCGACCATTGATCCCAATGTTGGGATCGTGGAAGTCAAGGATTCGCGGTTGGACCGGATCGTCGAGATCGTCAAACCGCGGAATATCGTTCGAGCCACGGTTTCCTTTACCGATATCGCCGGACTGGTAAAAGGCGCTTCGAAAGGCGAAGGCTTGGGAAATCAGTTTCTCTCGCACATCCGGGATGTTGATGCGATATGCCAGGTGGTTCGCTGCTTTAATGGGACGGAGGTTCTCTCTTATACCGGAAAAGTCGACCCGATTGAAGACATCGAAACCGTCAATTTAGAATTAGTTTTGGCCGACTTGGACGTCGTTGAAAAAAGGATTGCGAGAGTCGGGAAACAAGCCCAATTAAAAACCGAAAAGGACGCCGAAACCGAATTTTCCGCCCTTTCCAAGGTCAAAGCGGTTTTAGACGAAGGAAAATTAGCCAAAACGGCCGCCTTGACGGATGAGGAAGCCGCAATGATCAAAAACTATAGTTTTTTGACCATGAAACCGATGATCTATGTCTTGAATATTTCCGAGAAAGATCTGGGCCAGGATAATGTTTTTGTAAAAACCGTCAAAGCTTATGCTGAAGAAAACCACATTCGCACCGTGGTCATCAGCGCCAAAATCGAAGAAGAAGTCAGCGGCCTTGATGACGAAACCAAAGAGATGTTTTTGGCCGATCTGGGAATCAAAGAAAGCGGCCTTGATCAGTTGGTCCGTCTGACCTATGATTTGTTGGGGCTGGCTACTTACTTTACGGCGGGCGAAAAAGAAGCCAAAGCTTGGACTTTTCGAAAAGGGATGAAGGCTCCGCAGTGCGCGGGAATCATCCACACTGATTTTGAACGAGGATTCATTCGCGCCGAAATCATTGCTTATGATGATTTCATTGCTTACGGAGGGTTGTTGAAAGCCCGGGACGCGGGAAAGATGCGTTCCGAGGGCAAGGATTATTTGTTTAAAGACGGAGACATCGCTTTGTTCCGCTTCAACGTCTAGAAAAGAGTTGCCATGAAAGCTATTGTTCTTAACATCGGAAACGAAGTACTATCCGGAAAAGTTGTTAACACCAACGCAGCTTTTTTAGCTCAGGAGTTGGCGAAGATCGGCGTCGAAGTTGAAAAGACGGTCGTGGTTGGAGACTCGGAAGCGAACATTAACCAGGAGATCGACCGCTTTAAAGACGGAGATTGTGAAATTCTGATCACCACCGGCGGCTTGGGACCGACGCATGACGACCTTACCAAAGAAGTTTTGATGAAGAACCTTCATCTTGAGATGGAATTGAATGAAGGCGCCAAACTAATATTGGATAATTATTTTCATGGCCAAATGGCAGCCTGCAATTTGAAACAAGCGTTCTTCCCAAAAGACGCAGTAATCATTGAAAACCATCTGGGAACCGCGGATGGGGCCATCGTTGAGCAAAACCATAAAATTTACATTATTTTGGTGGGCCCGCCGTTTGAAATGATGCCGATGGTCAAAGAGACGGTCATCCCTTATCTTCAGAAAAAAGCCTCAGTTGGATTCATTTCCAAAGAATATATCGTCATGGGAAATGGTGAATCGTTCTTTGAAGAACGGTTGGCACCGTTTTATCAGGAATTTTCCGAATTATCTTTGGCTCCGTATGCCAGCTTGGGAAAGATCCGTTACCAATTGATTGGTTTGGAAAAAAACCGCGAATTGATGGGGAAAGCGGACTCCCGGTTTCGTGATCTGATGGCGGATTACATCATCAGTGATCAAAACGAAGAGATTGAAGAAGTCTTGGTTCATTTGCTTGAATCAAAGCATTTTACCATCGCTTTCGGAGAGAGCTGCACCGGGGGAATGCTGGCTTCAAAGATCATCAATGTTCCCAACGCCTCAAGAGTGATCCATGAGAGTTTGGTGACTTACAGCGATGAGTCCAAAGTTCGGTATTTGGGAGTCAACCCCAAGACGCTTCAGGAGTACGGAGCTGTCAGCACCGAAACGGTTTCGGAAATGGCGGAAGGATTGTTTAAAAACACCCAAGCTGATGTTTGCGTGACCGTCAGCGGAATCGCGGGTCCGTCGGGGGGAAGCGAGCGCAAACCGGTAGGGTTGGTCCATTATGCCATTAAACTAGGTCCAAAACTCTTCTTGGAAAACAAAGTATTCCAGGGATCTCGGGACTTGGTGCGGATGAAAGCGACCATGTGGATCCTGTATCGGGTTTTTAAGTTAATCCAAAATGATAAATGAGCGGAGATTTCTCTGCTTTTTTTATTTTTAACAACATTTTCCCAAGGAAAATCCGGTTTGAAGCGTATATATGATGTAAAGAAAAATATGGAGGAAAAAATGAAAAAATTATTATTGGCATTGACCCTGACGATTTCATTAATGGTTATGACTGGCTGCGATTCTCTTACTGGAGGAATAACACCTTTCGATTTTGAAACCAAAGATCAAGTTTATGCGTTTGGAGCTATCTCCACGACCAACCTGTTGCAACAAGAAACGGGAGAATTTGCGCCGCTTGGTGCAACCACTGGGGCGACCCCTTCCGCTTTGGGCGAAGAAGATACTTTGCTTGTTGAAGAAGAAGTCGAAGACATCAACAAGTATCTGAACATGATGGAAAAATTCTTGGGAACCAACAATGGTTTCAGTACTGAGACGATGGTTTCCGACCTGCCTGAGTATTCAACCAAAATTGTGTTTACCGCCAAGGACATTTTGGGAAACGATGTCATTTATGCTTTGTACCTTAACGAGACCGTTGTGTTGACTGATACGGAGACCGAAGTCGAAGAAGACGATGAACTTGAGGGCGAAGATCAGGATGATTTGGAAGACGTTGAAACCGAATCCACTTTAAACGGGTTATTGGTTGTTGGCGGAGTCAATTATACAATTGAAGGTTCCAAAGAAGTCGAAGAGGACGAAGTTAAGATCACTGTCATCTCCCAGGTTGATGAATTTAACTATGTGAAGGTAGTTTACAAGACCGAGGAAGATGAAACTAAGTTCAGTTACCAAGTTGTTGCCAACGGTTCGGTCACCAACAAAACCGAAGTGAAGTTGGAAGTTGAAGATGATGAAACCAAAGCCGAGCTGAAGTTTTTGGAAGGTAGCGCCCAGGGCGAGTATACTTTCAAAATGGAAATCGAAGACGGGAAACAAATCATCAAGGTGGAATATTACATCAATGACGGAACAACTGAAGAATCCGGAGAAGCCAAGATCGATATCATTGTTGATCCGATTACCGGCGAAACCACCTATGCTTATCATATCTCGAGTGATGACGATACCGAAAGCGAAGTAGAAGTCGATCGCCACGAAGAGAACGAAGAAGACAACGACGAAGAAGACAATGATGAAGAAGAAGGGGAATAACCATTCCCCTTTCCGTTTTTTAGTGCATGTCCAGGAAAAACGATCTTTTTTATGATATAATGACTAATCGAATAGTGAAGAAGGGAACCCATTATGGATCAATTAGAGCATTATATCGAAGCCTTAAAACAAAGGGATGAAACCGCCTTTGAATATATTTATAATGAAACCAAGCAAGGCACTTTTGCTCTGATCCTATCGATTGTCCGCGATCGTTCCTTGGCTGAAGATGTCATGCAAGATACCTATATGAAAATGATTGCTTCACTTCATCAGTATCAAAAAGGGAAAAGTTTTCGAAATTGGCTGCTGTCAATCGCCAAAAATCAAGCCATTGATTATTACCGGCGCCGAAAACATGAAACGCTGACGGCCGGAGATGATCTGGATGCTTTGGAAGGAAATCAAACATCGGGGAATGAGTTCCAGATAGAATTTAACGAGCTTTTGGATTTGCTTAGTCAAGAAGAGCGCGAGATCGTTGTACTTCGCATTGTTGAGAACATGAAGCACCAAGATATCGCCGAAGTTTTAAACAAAAAAGTCGGAACGGTAATGTGGCAATATCACAATGCGGTGCAAAAAATGAAGAAATACCGAAAGGGGTGACAAGAATGCGAAAAAAAGAAATAATCAAAATAATCCGGACTTCGGTCGTATCCATGGTTCCAGAGCAGAAGCCGCTTTTTGACTTAAATAAAATCGAATTTGAGCGTCTTCCCGTATCCTTGCCAAGCCCGCGTCCTCGGTATTTTTCCGGGTTGGCCTTGAAAGCCGTGATGACGGCCTTAGTGATCCTTCTTTCCACGACTTTCCTTTATGTTGCCTGGAATAAGGTTCCGGATGATCAAATTGATCCGGCGTGGGATGGAAAAGAACAAATTTATACTTTTTCCGCCGTTTCGGCGACCAATCTTCTTTATGCCTCTCTGAGTGAAACCGGAAACCTGCCGATAATGCAGCCGATGGCTCTAAAACCCCTCGATTCAAACCGCTTGTTGGTTATGGATTCTTTGGGTTCGCTGAACAAATACCTTAATACCATTGAAGACCTGATCGGAAAAAGAGATGCCATGTCCTTCGAAAGTCTGGAATCAGATCGCCAGGATTATCAAGTCAAACTGTTATTCTCGACGGTTGACTTACTCGGAAATCCAATTCAATACACCATGTATTACAATGAAACCATCGAAGATTCAGAAACCAGTGCTTTCTTGGGAATCTTATTGTTCAAAGGATCGGAATTTTTGCTTGAGGGAAGCCAAACCACCTCCGACGAAGAAACAAAAATGGAATTGATCGCCTATTCATCAGCCCTTAACAAAACCGATTATGTAAAAGTGGAACACAAAATCGAAAGTGAACAACAAACCTTCGAATATGAGTTTGTTTTGGATGGGGAAACCGTTCAAAGCAGCGAACTAAAAATCGAAAGCGAAGCGGAAGACCTGAAAATCGAATTGTCCATGGAAGAAGGAGAAAACTCCTGCTCTTTCGAAATCCGCCGAATTTCCGAAGCCGGGGAAGACTTCCTGAAAGTCGAATATGACATTCAGACCTTGGACGACAACGAACAAGGAGAAATCATGGTTACCGTTGTCACCGATGAGATCTCCCAAACTTCGGTTTACCATTACTTTGTCTCCTCCGAAGAACAAGAAGATGAGTACGAGGAAGACCGGATCGAAAAAGACGATGATGAAGAAGAGGACGACGACGAAACCGGCGAGAATGAAATCGAAAGCTGATTTTGACAAAGACTTTAAAGCGAGTCAAACCCCACTGATTGATGGGGGTTGCCCGCTTTTTTTCATTTTTAGCCCGTAATAAAATAACGAAATATCATTTGCCAATAAGGGCCAAAAGTGATATAATAATTATGTTAGAAAAAAGATGGAGGATAGAAAAATGGTAGAAAACAATTATATAAATGAACAGCTTTTGAGGAAAATCGAAGTTGAACAACATGTAAAAGTTAACCAGATTCAAGCCGTTCTTAAATTGATCGAAGAAGGCGGAACCGTCCCTTTTATCGCTCGTTACCGTAAAGAAGTAACCGGAGGATTGGACGAGGACCAAATTCGCGCCATTTATACGGAATGGGAATATGGCCAAAAATTAGCCGAGCGAAAAGAAGACATCATGCGGCTGATCGAAGAAAAAGGAAAACTAACTGAAGAGCTGAAGAAAGAAATCATTCAATCCAACAAACTTTCGGAATTGGAAGATATTTATCGTCCCTTCAAAGAGAAAAAGAAGACCCGTGCCACCGATGCCAAACAAAAAGGGCTGGAACCGCTGGCTAATTATCTGCTTAGTTTTCCGGTTGAAGGCGACGTTTTGGCGGAAGCTCAAAAGTACGTGACAACTGAAGTAACCGAAGAGATGGAAAAGAACAATTTGGTCGTCAAAGACGCCAAAGAAGCCCTTCAAGGCGCCAAAGACATCATCGCGGAAATCGTTTCCGACGAGCCTAAATTCCGTCGCTGGATCCGAAGTTTCTTTGAGAGAAGATCCGATCTCACTTCAACCGTCAAAGATGCGGCTTTGGATGAGAAAAAAGTTTATGAAATGTATTACGATTACCGCGAGCCGATCAGCACCATCAAAAACAAACTGCATCGGATCTTGGCAATCAACCGCGGCGAATCCGAGAAAGTTCTGAAAGTTTCCATTGATGAGGATGTTGAACATGTATTGCGCTTTTTACAACGCCAAATCATCACCAACGAAGAATCGATTACCGTTCCTTATATTAAAGACGCCATTGAAGACGGATACCGGCGTTTGATCAAGTCCTCGATTGAAAGAGAAATCCGAGCCGATTTGAAAGACAAGGCCGAAGATCAATCGATCAAAGTCTTCGCGGAAAACTTGAAACGCTATCTTTTGACTCCGCCGATGAAGGGGAAAGTGGTTCTGGGCGTTGACCCGGCCTACCGAACCGGATGTAAATTGGCGGTTGTTGATGCCACCGGAAAAGTTTTGGATAAGGGAGTAATTTTCCCGAACCAGAAGAACATCAAAGAAACCGTGTCGGACGAAAGAACGGCGTCTTCGGTTAAAATAATATTGGATTTCATCGCTAAATACCATGTTGAAGTCGTGGCCATCGGAAACGGGACCGCCAGCCGGGAAACCGAAAGTTTCATCGCGGAAACTCTGAAAATGGCAAAGCATGAAGTTTATTACATCATTGTTAATGAAGCCGGCGCATCGATTTACTCCGCAAGCAAAATCGCTCAGGATGAGTTTCCTGATTATCATGTTGAAGAACGTTCGGCGGTTTCGATCGCTCGCCGTTTGCAAGACCCGCTTTCGGAATTGGTCAAGATTGATCCGAAATCCATCGGCGTCGGACAATATCAATATGATGTCACCCAATCCAAATTGAATGATTCTTTGGACTTCGTGGTTGAGACCGCCGTTAACAGCGTCGGGGTCAACATCAACAGCGCTTCGGTCCCATTGCTTCAAAGAGTAGCGGGTTTGAACGCCAAAACCGCGCAAGCGATTGTTGACTTTCGCGACGAAAACGGAAAATTTAAAAACCGCACGGAAATCAACATCAAAGGCGTTGGGCCGAAGACCATGGAACAGGCGATTGGTTTCCTTAGAATCCCGGATGGCAACGAGAAACTGGACATGACCAGCATCCATCCGGAAAGTTATGAAAAAGCCATTAAAATTTTGGAAAAACTTGGGTTTTCCAAAGATGACATCGGAAGTCCGGAATTGGTTGAAGCCATTAATAAATGCGATCGCAAAGCTTTGATGAGCGGATTGGAGATCGGCGAATATACTTTCAACGATATTCTTGATGCTTTCATTGCCCCAATGCGTGACCCACGGGAAAAATTCGATAAACCGTTGCTTCGAAACGATGTCCTCCATCTTGAAGATTTGAAACCGGGAATGGAACTTCAGGGAACCGTCCGGAATGTGGTGGACTTTGGGGCTTTCGTGGATTGCGGAGTCAAAGAAGACGGATTGGTCCATCTTTCGAGAATGAGCAAAAAATTCATCAAGCACCCTCTGGACAAAGTCAGCGTCGGCCAAATCGTCAAGGTTTGGGTCGTTTCGGTTGATGTTGCCAAGAGCCGGATCGAACTGACCATGATTGAACCGCACGAATAAAAAAACCAAGCCAACAGTGAACTAATCTGTTGGCTTTTTTTCGATCTTATGTTATAATAAATAAATATTGAGGTGTAATTTTGAAGCAATATGAAGCCGTTGAAGCGGTTGCCAAGAGAATAATTGCTGACGGCCTAGCCCAAGCCCTGCTTCTGAAAGGATCGCTGGCGCGGAAGCGGTCTGACGAATATTCTGATGTGGATTTTTATGCGATTGTTCGGGAAAATGATTTGCCGGCTTTTTTGGAAAGACGTTTGGATTATCTTAATGCCTATATGCCGATTCTTTATCATTCCGAAGCCGATTTCGTCGGTCCGCAGATCGTTTGCGTTTACGAAAACGGGTTGCATTTTGATTTATACACGGTAACCCGCGAACAATTGAACAGTTTTGACCGAATCGCGGTCCTCTATGATCCGTTGCATTTGCTTGATGATTACCAACCGCTGCCACTTTCCCTAAGTCCCGAGGAGATCGGGAAACTCGTGGGATCGCTCTGTTTTTCCGCTTTGGAGTTTCATACGGCTTACATGCGTCAAGATGGACTGTTTGCCCTTCGTTTGGCCAACCATATCGCGGCGGATTTGGGAATGTATTTACGAACCGTTTATGATCCTGAGTTTGCGAAAATCGGTTTAAAAGGTTTCGGATCGCATTTGGAAGATGCCGTCAGAAAAAATTACCTGGAGATCCTTAAAAAACTAAAAATGGAAACCGTTTTGGAGGCCGTTCAATTGATGTTCGTGCTTCTGGACAGTTACATCAGCAACCTGCCGATCAAGATCGCTGAGCATTTGAATTTTGATTTTTATTTCTATATAAAAAGACTTATCATGGGAATGGGAAAGTGAAAAATATGAAACATTTGTTTGTTATCAATCCAGCTGCCGGCCAAAAAGACCATACCAAAGAGATCACCAGCCAAATCGAAACGCTGTTGGCCGAAAAGGACTATGAGATCTATGTAACCAAAGCCACTTTTGACGGGATGAATTTTGTAAAAAAATATTGTATGGAGCATTCGCAAGAAGAGGAAGTTCGGGTTTACAGCTGCGGCGGGGACGGAACTCTCAATGAAGTTGTTAACGGAGCATATGGCTTTCCGAACGTTTCCGTGGCTTGTTATCCTTCCGGATCGGGAAATGACTTCATTAAAATTTTTGGTCCATCGGAAGATTTCTTAAAAATGAGTCAGCTGATCAAAGGCCGAACGATGGACATCGATTTAATCCGGTTTGGGAACCGATTTGCGATCAACATTTTGAATATGGGATTTGACGCCGATGTGGTTGAAAGAATGATGAAATATAAACGCCGTCCATTAATGACCGGAAAAGGCGCGTACATCTTGGGAGTATTGGTCACTTTTCTAAATAAAATGGGACATCATTTCGTGGTTACCGTCGACGATCATCTGATTTATGACGGAAAAGGATTGCTTTGCGCAGCGGCGAATTCCATTTGTTACGGCGGCGGATTTTATTGCGCTCCTCTGGCCAAGATCAATGACGGAATCATCGATGTCTGCTTTGTAAAAAAAGTATCCCGTTTTTCTTTCATCCGCATGATCGGGACCTATAAGGCCGGGAAACATTTAGAAACGCCTTGGGTGGCCAAGAAAATTGTCTATGCGAAAGGCAAAAAAGTGACCATTGAAATCGATCGGCCTATCAACTTTTCCATCGATGGCGAAATGGGGAAGGCTTCTTCGATAACATTGGAGATCGTTCCGAATGCCATTAAATTCGTTATTCCCCAAAGTGTGTCCATTCCTGAGTAGCCCAAAAAGTTATTTTGATTGACAATTAGCCCTTGTTTGTATATAATATAAACTAATTTAGGAGGTTCATGATGATTTTCGAAAGAGTTAAGAAACTAATTGCAAAAGAATTAAATCTAAAAGAAGAAGACATCAAACTCGAATCCAAGATCACTGAGGATTTGGGAGCGGATTCTTTGGATGCCGTTGAATTGATTATGGCCATCGAAGACGAATTCGGCGTCCAAGTCAGTGACGAAGCCGCGCAAAACATTCGTCAGGTCAGCGACATTGTTGATTTATTGAGCAAGAAATAACATAAAACGACTTTAAGCCCTCGGGTTTAAGGTCTTTTATTTTGCTTTTTTTATTTCCATTCTCAATAAATTAAGAATATAATTAAAATAATTAATAAATATATTAATAAAAATGATTTAGTGCTTGACAAAATAAATGTTTTGTTATAGAATATTGTCAAGAGGTGCAACGATGAGCTTAAAAATTCTCAAAAAAATCGAAAAAGGACTGCTCACCGCGGAACAGGGATACGATTTGCTTTATCGCCCCCAGCGGCGTCCAGCTCGTTATATCAGTTTGCGGATGGACATCCAAGAACAAAAATGGGTTTCGTCCTTAATCAATCTACTCTTTTTCCTTCCGATCCCGATTGTCTTGGGAGAAAGATTCATTTGGAAAGCCGCCCATAAAAAAGGCATGGATATCGATTACCCGACCTTCAAATCGCTGATTGCTTCCAGCGGGGGAACCGTCATCAACGTCATCTCTGAAGAAGCTAAAATTAGGATTACCATTTTTTAGGAGGAAATAAAATGAAAAAAGAAGCCATTTCCAAATGCCCGATTTGCGGCGACGAATTAACCATTACCAGGCTTCACTGCCACAACTGCGGCGTGGAGATCAACGGTGATTTTTCCCTTAGCAAATTATGCCGGTTATCAAAAGAACAATTGACCTTCGTGTTGCTGTTTTTAAAGAATCAAGGGAACATCAAGGCCATCGAAAAAGACATGAATATCTCGTACCCGACCGTAAAAAAGATTTTAAACGATGTGTTGGTAAATCTCGGGTATGATGTGGGCGATGAAGAAGTTGGAAAAACGGCCGTCCAACGCCAGGAGATTCTGGATAAATTGGCCAATAAAGAATTAAGTTTTGATGAAGCCAATCAAATGCTTAAAAATTTAAAATAGAGGAAACCATGATAGAAAGAGAGAAAGTCTTAAAAATCCTTAAAGACGGAATCACGATCGTCTTTGGTAATGACCGAGACGACTCTCCCCATTGCAAAGAGACTGATCCTTCGAGACTGCCTGAAGAGGTTGAAATCGGCAACGAAACTGAAACTGCCGACATTTATCGTTTTTCGTTAAAACGGGACTGGTTTATCGGCGAATGCCGATAAAGCCACAGAGATCAATTATTAAGACATAAACTAAAATTGAAAAGTGAGGAAAAAAACATGGATGAAAGAGAAAAAATCTTACAAATGTTAAAAGATGGAGTAATTACCGTACCGGAAGCAACCGCATTATTGGATGCGATCACGGATGATCCCCGCGATGCCAAAAAGTCTTACCGAGAAAGAAACAAAGACTTTCAGGAAGCACAAGAAGAGTTACGGGAAAAGCTCAAAAAAATGAACGAACGGCTGAGCCGGGTCGGAGAAGATGTGACCATCGCGGTTAGCGATGCCCTTAAAAAAGTGGACGCCAAATTAAACAAGAGAAATAGAAATTTTGGAAACAAGGAGTACGAAGATGAATGAAGAAAGAATGAAAATTTTGGAAATGCTTGCCAATGGGGTCATCAGTGCCACCGAGGCCAACGAATTGCTGTCAACTCTCGATAAAAACAAAGTCGAGGTGAATGGCAAAGAATTAAAAGAGGTTGATGCCTTAAAACAGAATTCCTCCCGTTTTTTGCACATTAAGGTATTGTCTTCCGACGGTGACAAGGTCAACATCAAACTTCCGGTCAATCTAGTCAAAGCCGCCATCAAAAGCGGAAATACTCAGGGGATGTTCGGAAAGATCCAAGTTAATGGCATTGACAATGATTTCATGAAAAACTCGATTGACTTTGACATGATTCTTCATTGCATCGAAAGCGATGTAATGGGAGACATCATTGACGTCGAATCCAGTGACGGCGACGTTGTAAACATCTATATCGATTGAGATCCTCCCCATCCAAGTTGACGGCCCAACAAAAGCGACCGTCAATTTTTATTTTTACTTGTTAATGCCATCAAAATAGAGTAGAATATACTTAAAAAGAGGACTATTGTTATGAAACAGGTAATCGCGCGATTGTTCATAAAGGATTTTAAGAGTGTCAACAAAGCCAAAGTTAGAGTAGCTTATGGGAAAATGGCGGGATTTGTTGGAATCATTTCTAATCTGATTCTGAGCATTGCAAAAGTTTCCATTGGAATAATCATCGGCAGCATTTCCATTTTGGCGGACGGA
>Ga0247842_10001841_pt1 | contig 33485 bp, 25 predicted proteins | sample LaCruzMarch2015__3_FD_192411 | JGI IMG/M metagenome (GOLD analysis project Ga0247842, IMG submission 192411) | Freshwater microbial communities from meromictic Lake La Cruz, Castile-La Mancha, Spain - LaCruzMarch2015_19m | ecosystem: Environmental > Aquatic > Freshwater > Lake | place: Spain...
CGGTGAGTTTGGTCGAGCACGAAGGTTGGTGGCCCCGCATTCCTTCGACCTCCACAACGCATACATAACACGAGGTAAATGGTTCGAGGCGATCGTCGTTACAAAGGGTAGGGATTTCTATACCGTATCGTTTTGCCAGTGTCAGAATGGTTTCACCCGGAAAACCTTTTACTATATTTCCGTCAAGAATGATATTTAATGAGTTGTCAGACATTTTAAAGAATGATTTCAGATTTACGATTTATGTTTTTTTTTACGCGTCACGCGTCACGAAAGCAATATGGATTCAAACTTGCATTTTGAGAAACACACCCCGCATTTGGTACAGATCTCCTGGTTGATGAAATGTGTTTGTTTCCGCTCGCCCGTGATGGCTTTCACAGGGCAATTCCGCAAACACACCATGCAACCGGTGCATTTTTCTTCATCCACTTTATAGGTTAACAGAGGTCTGCAAACTTTGGCCGGGCATTTTTTGTGATTGATGTGGGCTTCATATTCATCCCTGAAATACCTGATGGTCGTAAGAACCGGGTTCGGGGCGGTTTGCCCGAGTCCGCACAACGAATTATCCTTGATCTGGTAAGCCAGTTCCTCAAGTTTTTCAAGATCTCCTTCTTTTCCATGCCCCTGGGTGATGCGATCGAGAATCTCCAGCATGCGCTTGGTTCCCATGCGGCAGAAGGTGCATTTCCCGCAACTTTCCTTGCAGGTGAAATCGAGGAAGAACTTAGCCACATCCACCATGCAGGTGGTCTCATCCATGACAACCATCCCGCCTGAACCCATGATGGCCCCTGTGGCATTAACCGAATCATAATCAACGATGGTATCGGATAAAAATTCGGGGATGCAACCTCCCGACGGGCCGCCCATCTGGACCGCCTTGAATTTTTTATTGTTCTTTATGCCGCCACCAAGCTTGAAGATCACATCCCGGATGGTCATTCCCATCGGAACTTCAACCAGCCCCGAATGGCGTACCTTGCCGGCTAGTGCAAAGACCTTGGTTCCCTTGCTCTTTTCAGTTCCGTATTTTGAATAGGCCTCTGCCCCATGAATGATGATCCATGGTATGTTTGCAAAGGTTTCGACATTGTTGATATTGGTCGGCTTCTTCCACAATCCTGAAACGGCCGGGAACGGCGGACGTTTACGAGGCATCCCGCGCTCCCCTTCAATTGAGGCGATCAGCGCCGTCTCTTCACCACACACAAAAGCCCCTGCCCCCTCCTTGATATAGATATCGAGGTTAAATCCTTCGATTCCAAAAATATTTTTTCCAAGATAGCCCCTGGAGTGTGCCTGTTTGATGGCGATGTTCAGCCGTTTGATGGCCAGCGGATATTCAGCCCTGCAGTAGATCACGCCTCCCGTAGCTTCAATTGCATAAGCTGCAATGATCATCCCTTCAAGCACTGAATGGGGGTCTCCTTCAAGCACCGACCTGTCCATAAAGGCACCGGGGTCACCCTCATCGGCATTACAAATCACATATTTATCGCTCGATTTATTTGCGTTGGCAAATTTCCACTTCATGCCTGTCGGGAAACCTCCGCCGCCACGACCGCGCAATCCCGATTTCAGAACGGTATCAATCACCACTTCACGGCTGATCTTATCGGCAGCAATCTTTTTTATAGCCTCATACCCCTCCCTTGATTCATATTCGTCAATGGATTCGGGGTCCATGTAGCCGCAATTGCGCAAGACAATCTTTACCTGGGCGCCAATAAATTCATTTTCCGGAGCATCAAACAGGTCGGTATACACGATGTAATCGCGGATGGGATCCTGCTGATTGATGTGTTTTTCGATAACCTCCACAGCACGGTCGGCATCAACCTCTCCGTAAAGATAGGTTCCTGTTTCATCGGTAATCTCGACCAACGGTTCACGGTAGCACATGCCGACACAACTGGTTTTCTTAAGTTTGAAATCAAGTTTATCGGACTCTTTAATTGCTTTAATCTTCTCATAGGTCTTATTGGCTCCCGCAGCGATCCCGCAGCTTCCAAGTCCGACAGTTACAATGGTAGGCATATTGATTTACGATTTACGATTTACGATTTACATTTACGATTTACGAATGAACAATGACCAATCTGATGTTCCACGTAATTTTTAATTCTTAATTTTTAATTTTCAATTACTCTCCGCCAGCCTGATGCTTTTAACGATCTTGACAGCTTCATTCCCGGTCAGTTTTCCATAGGTCTGGTCGCCGATCATCATCACCGGAGCAAGAGAACAACAACCAAGGCAGGCTACCGATTCGAGGGTAAATATCCTATCCTCGGTCGTTTCACCATCTTTCACCTTCAGCATCTCTTCCAGTGATTCGGTTATTTCCACGGCATTCTGAACATGACAGGCAGTGCCATGGCATACCTTGATGATATTTTTCCCGACCGGGCTGAGGCGAAACTGGGCATAAAAAGTAGCCACCCCATACATATCGCTCAGGGGGATACCTGTTTCGCGCGCGAGTTTATCAAAGGCAGCCCTGGAGATAAAACCATACATTTCCTGAGCTCCCTGCAGCAGGGGAATCAGATTTCCCTTCTTTCCCTTGTGTTTGGCAATAAGCGGATCCAGCAGGCTGAGATCCTGGTCATCACCGTTGGCAGACTTAATGGTGGTGTTGATTCGTGCGATACGCATAATTCAAATTTTGTTGTATGTTATTAATGAAATTAAATCTCAAACTTATTCACCCCATGTCACCACAGAAATGCGTTTCTTACCGTCCATCCTCACCGACAGGGGTTTTTCAAACCTGACAATGGAGAAATATTCGGTCTTCCTTAAATTTTTCTGCGATTTCAACACATCATAACGAATATAACTGTCAGAAAGTTCAGGCTGAACACAAAAATATCCAACATTCATGGAGGTGACATTATGGAAGAAATGGGATCCCGAAGAAGCATCAAGCGGGAATCCCTCCAGGCTTGTTTCAACAATGACTTTGGCATTGCTGATCTGGGGCCAGACAACCGGGATCCCGATCCAGCGATCGCGGGTTCCCCATCGTCCGGGGCCGATGAGAATATACTTCTTCCCTTCCCTCCCCATCTCGGCATTGATCTGATCGATCTCCGCCGCCATCTCAACTGTTTTGCCCTTGTCAAAGGTGTCAGGATCGACAAATACCACCTCATCAATGGTATCGATCAATCCGTTACCCATCTCCTTCTCCGAATAAAGCAGGATCTCTTCAGGGTTAATCTTCGCCATATCTACATCATAATCTGCCACATTCCCGATCAAAGGTTTGATCTGGAGCAGGTAAAACGAGGCTTTGTAATCATCATCCTTGTTCAGGTCGATGGCAAATTCAATTTCAACCGGCGAACCGAGCGCCTCTTTCACCACGTCAAGAACCACTTCAATGGTCTTGGCCATGGGGATGTAGTTGTACTTGAGGATATCAGCAAAATTGACCACCCTGGGACCGGCATCACGCAGCCCGGCTGAGATGCGTTCGTTTTCAAGAGAATATACCGATGCCAGGTGTTTCAGGGTCCCATGCATTTCAGCGTCGTAGATGTCAAGCTTCCTTAACCCTGCATCCTCACCTTCAAGCAGATTCACATTTTTTTTCTGCAGGTCGACCGCATAAAAGTATACCTGGGAACCTTTGTACTGATCCTTGGCAGAATTGATTTCAAGATTCGGATACATCGGCGCAAAGCGAAAAGCCTTTTCACCCTCGACCACATAACGGCCAAGACCAAGGGCAACGACTGCAAAACCCTCTTCGGGCTTCATATGCGCAAATGGATAATAGTTGTATGATTGCGCCACTCCGCTGATGTGCGGATAGTACACATCTTCGTATTGATGACCGACCACCTCCTGGATGACAACGGCCATCTTTTCCTGTTCAATCCGGTAATTGACCGCTTCAATGTACCCTTTCGCTGTGGGTGAATAGACGGATGCGTAAACAAGTTTGATTGCATCCATCAGTTGTTCAAGCCTTTCGGCGGGATCGGGATGGTTGTTCGGGATGAGGTAGGTCTCAAATATTCCTGCGAACGGCTGATTCTGCGAATCTTCAAAAAGACCGGATGACCTGATGGCCATCGGTTTGGTGATATGCTTGATGATCAGCTTCAGCTTCTTGATCAGAGTTTCAGTCAGTTTGCCTTCAATAAACAGGCGCTTGATCAGGTTATAATCGGTTTCATGGACCGCCCGTTCACGCAACTTGTTGCGATCGAGAAAATATTCAAATTCATCGGTACCGATAATTGAGGTCTTCGGTGCACGGATATTGATGTTGGGAACGTGCTGTGAAAAGTCGTAATTGTAGATCAGGGTGTTTACGAAAGCCAGCCCGCGACCCTTTCCTCCCAATGCGCCTTCGGTCAGGGCAAGAATGTTGTGTTCATCCTTGATGGCTGTCTCTTCAAAGGGGATCACCTTCCCGATATTCTGCTCATTCCTGAAATTCTGGATAACATCGATCAGGTATTCACGCAAGGCTGACGGATCTTTGAAATCGGTGACCTTGGCCGGGTTGAGAATTTTGGCAACCTGGATCTCCCCGCGGGCCATCAGCCAGAGCGAAAAATGGTCCTTCCGCGCATGGTATAACAGTGACTCTTCAGGTATTGTTTTAAGAAGATCTTCAAACTCTTTCAACGATTTGGCAACCGCAATCTGTCCACCCTCCTTATCCCGGTAGATAAAATTTCCGAATCCAAGATAATGGGTAATAAAACTCCTGAAATCGACGAGCAGCGTTTCGGAATTTTTATTGATAAAGGAGGCCTTTAATTCATAGGCCTTCTGGGCATTGTCCTCATCCGACGATTGCAAAACAATCGGAAGGTCGTACAGCTCTTTCCTGGTTTGCATCACGAGGCTGAATCCTGCATTATCGTTCAGCTTGCCATCTTTTTTAAACTTCACATCCGAGATAAGGCACAGGATGTTGTCACGATATTTGTTGAAAATGTAGATGGCCTCCTCGTAAGTTGAAGCCAGAAGTATCTTTGGACGCGCTTTCAACCGCAATATCCGGTAAAGCTCATCGGTTGTCACATCTTCGATGATATTTTTCGTCTGTTCCAGCACAATGTTATACAGCATCGGCATATACAGAGAATAGTACTTCGATGAGTCTTCAACAAGCAGGATTACCCTGACCATCCCGATGGTGGTATCATTCTCCACATTGATTTTATCCTCCAGATAATTGATCATTGCAAAGAAAATCTTGGAATCGCCGTTCCATACAAATATCCGGTCGATCCAGACCATTTTTTCAGGTTCTTCCTCGTATTTCGCAATTTCCGTATTGCTGTTCAGCAGCAGGAAGACCGGGATGTACTGATACTGTTCCTTGACTGTTTTGCTTAATTCCAGGGGAAAATGTTTATCGGAACCGATCATTACGATGATGAGGTCATAATGTTTTGTATTGAGCTGTTCCATCACCTCTTCGATGGTTGAAACTCCCGTGATGCGTGGCATGGTGCTCAGGCTCAGGGAATAAAACTCACCAAGGACATGTTCTGAGAACCGCCCCTCCTTTTCAATGCTGTAGGCATCATATAAATTGGCAACCAACAGGATCTCCTTGACTTTAAAAGGCATCAGGTCGTGATAAAGATCGCGGTTGTAATTTGTTCTGTTTAGGAAGGTCTGCAACAGCTGCCTGCTGTATTTAACCGGCAGGGAGGTGTCGGGCGTTTGCTCCCGGTTGTCCCTCTGGCTCGTTTTCCGCAGGATTGCTTTACCTTTTACCGAGTTCAGGTATCCTGCGATGATATTTGCCAGGTTGACGATCAGGTGGCGTTCTTCCTCGAGGAAAGGACCTTCGAACGATGACTGAAATGCTTTCAGATAACAAATCTGAATATATCCCTGCTGGTTATCGATGGTTTCGAACCCCTGTTTTTGGGACCATTCCGTTTCACGGAAAGCAGGGGTTTTCACCTCAACATTTCCATATTTGATTCGGCATGCGGTGTATTCAGGGAATTGCCATGCTTTGGGAAGGATCAGGCATATCTGGTGAAGGGATTCTTCGATGGGCTTCCCGGTGCGGAGAATGGCCGTGGTCTGATTGATCGCTGTAAGTTCTTTGAGTCGTTCGCGGGTAATATACCGGCCTTCACGGCCCTTCACCCCATTCAGGTATCCCTCGATCAGGCTTGCCAGGTTTACAAGAAGGTTACGCTCCTCTTTCAGGAACGGGCCCTCCTCATTTTCAGGAAATTCCCGAAGATAAAAAATTTCGATAGTTCCCGAAAGGTTATCAATCGTTTCAAAAACCTGTTCCTGTTTCCAGGGTGATTCCCTGAATCCCTGACTGACAAACTCCATATCTTCAAACCGCATCCTGGCTACGGTATGGTCAGCGTGTTGCCAGGCTTTTGGAAGGATCCGGCAAATTTCGTCAAGCGTTTCGGGGATTGGCTTTCCGGCCTTGATGATGGCCGTGGTCTCATTAATTGCAGATAACTCCTTGAGTCGTTCCCTGTTGTCGTGTACCAGTTGTTTCAAATCAACCTCATCGGAAATGATATTCCCGGGTTTCTGATTGTCGTCGGAGAGCTGCATGAGAATAGATAAGTGAGGCTTCAAAATTAGAACAAACTTTTCATCTTTCAAACATCCTCAAACCTATTTTTCAATCACGATCTTTCGCGTTAACTGTTCATTCTCAAGTTGCAGGATCAGTGAATAGATCCCTCCCGGAAAGGCACCAAGGTCAACCACCCTCCTGACTTCGCCGGAAACCATTTGTGCCGGCATTCTCAATACCTCCCTGCCCAGCAGGTCAATTACCCTCACCGACAAATCTTTATTCCGGCCATCCGTCACCATCCTAATTGTGAATTTTCCGCTGCCGGGATTTGGATAAATAGTCAGATCTGCATTCATTTTTTCATTGACTCCGACCGCCATAGCATAAATGATATTGGATGTATCTGATAAACAACCCGACGGATATACCAGCACAAAATAATGTCCGCTGTTATTAACACCCTGCCGCTGGCCGGTTGCTCCCGGAATAGCCTGATTTTCGAAGTACCATTGGTTTCCGGTTGGGGCCGAGGAAACCAGCGTATCGGGAGGCACAAGGGTAATGACCGGAACAGGGGGATATGGGTTAACGGTGATCGCCAACGACGGGGAGAAAGGCCCGGGGCCACAGGAATTTGCACAAACGACAGAGATTTCTCCCGATTGGGCTCCCGAACCATAATTCACGGTGATGATCGGGGTATTGGACCCGTTGGTGATTACGGTTCCCGGTGGAAGGTTCCAAAAGTAACCTGTAGCAAGGGGAACCGGTGCCACACTGTAAACAACCCCATTCCTGGGCTTACAGATCTGCGTTTCTCCGGTCACTGAACCCGGTGCACCAGGGGCGGCACTGACGGTGACATTAAGGGTCCCTGGAACGGCTGAGGCACATCCATTGGAGGAGGTACAATTTACTATGACCGAATGGACCCCTGGTGTGGTCCAGTTTACCTGAATTTCACTGGTGCCCTGTCCGCTTGCGATGACCCCTCCCGATGAAATGCTCCAGGTATACGAAACCATCCCGGATTGGGTAATATAGGTATACGATTCCGGGGTGTTGCATGCCACTGTATTTCCAGAAACCGAAGGCAGCGGAAGTACATTGACGGTCACTGCTAGAGTGCCGGGAGCCGGGGCAGTACATCCGTAGCTGTTCGAATAGTTCACCGAAATGGATTGGGCGACGGGCGTGTTCCAGGTAACTTGAATGCTGTTGGTTCCGGCGCCGGAGGTGATAACTCCTCCTGATGTAACTGTCCAGGAATAGGTTGACATCCCGGCCTGGGTTGTATAAACAACTCCGGCAGTGCCGGCGCAAACGGTTGTTACACCGGTTATTGTCGGGTTCAGCAACCTCACCACAACATTTTTCAAGCCGGGCACTGCTGAAGCACAACCATTCGGATCTGTGTAATGTACTGTGATCACTTTTGTTCCGATGGTGCTCCAGGAAACCTGGATAAAGTTGGAGCCTGCTCCGGAAATGATGCTTCCGCCATTCCCAACTGTCCACTGATAGCCGGTCATACCTGCCTCCGTCAGATACCATGAAATCTGATTGACGCATACCGTGTCGTAACCGGTTACAGTTGGAACCGGCAACGGATTTACTACCACATTTTTGATGGTTGGGGTTGTCGCGGTGCATCCCGAAGGATTAATATAGTTTACGCTTACCGTCTGATTTCCGATGGCATTCCAGGTCACCGCGATGGCACTGGTCCCTGCACCGGAAGTTATGAATCCCCCGTTTGAAACAGTCCATGTGTAGGCCGACATCCCCGTTTCGGTTGAATAAACCTGGCTGACTGCGCCGATGCAAGCTGAACTCGCTCCATTTATGCCGGGTACCGGCGGGATCACCACATTGATGATTTTGACAGCTGGATTCGTTGCCGTACATCCGTTCGAATTCTGATAATTAACAGTAACTGTTTGCGGGCCTGTATTGATCCAGCTTACAGTCACCATGGAAGTATTGTTTCCCGAAATGATCGTGCCTCCTGGTGTGACAGTCCAGTTGTATGCCGACATGCCATTCTCAGTTGAAAAAATTGAGGTCGAATTCAAACATCCTGCGGCGGTTCCCGAAATTGTCGGGACTGGGAGCGGATTAACCGTAACCGTTTTCACAGTCGGGGTTGTTGCAATACACCCGTTGGCCCCGGTGTATGAAACACTGACAAACTGGGTACCTGGCAGATTCCACGAAACAAGGATTGAATTCGTTGTGGCGCCTGAAGTGATGGAGCCCCCGGCTGATACGGTCCATACGTAATTGGACATCCCGGTCTCGGTAGAATAAGGTACATGTGTGACGCCAGCGCAAAATGAACTGCTTCCTGTGATGGTGGGGGTTGGCCTGGTTTTCACCAATACCTGAAAGGAGGGTGAAACGGGATTGTTGCTGCAGGCATTGACGGCCCTGACCGTGATAATCCCTGAAGCTGCGGTTGCCGATGCCTCCAGGGTAATTGAATTGGTGTTCTGCCCCGAAGTTGGAGAAAATCCTGTAGGGTATGTCCATATATAACCGGTTGCACCGGTAACCGCGGGGACGGTATAAACATGCCCTGCCGTTCCCTGGCAAACGGATGATGGGCCTGTAATGGATGCGGGAGCCGGTAACCCTGTAAAATTCACCTGTCCGCCCAGGTAATAGGTCGATGCAGGAAAATCGATCATCACATTGCCACTCTCATCTTTATATTCACAGTCGGACGAATTTCCCGAGGTCGTATTGAAGCTGAGCGGAACGGAATTCAGCACATTGGTAAAAACCAGTTTGGCCAGGGTGTCGCTTGCTGAAAGCGATTTAGGGGAGGCATTGGACCATTGGATCATGATCTTGTTCAAAGCCGATCCTCCGCCCACCGGTGAAGAAGTTATCAGCATACCTGGCAGGACAGCAGGTTTGGCAGCAGCAGCAGAAACAAACGTAATGAGTGCCGGATCATATTCAATGCGGAGTGAAGCGGAGGTGATATTCGTAAAACCGTTTACCAGCACCGGGATGAAAATCTGATTCCCGGGACAGGCATTCACCGCAGGAATCAATGTGATCGGGGCATTCCTCATGTTACAAAAATCGGCAGGTAAAGTAACTCCCGGAATCGTGCACAGCCTCAGTCGGAATGCCTGTTGCGCTGCCCCTGCCGGTACCATAAGCACATAATCCATGGCGACTTTGGCATCGAGCTGGCTTTGGGTGGTTTCGGCAGTGGTAACCCAGGTTTCTGCCGGCACTTCGGGAGGGATAACATAATGACCATTCCAGTTGAGGTTGATCAGCGAGTTATGTGTTCCAATTCCATTGTAGGTTTTTCCGGTAACGCCTGTCGCGGTGATTGAAACGATGGACTGGTCAGCACTGACCAACAGCGAATTGCTATAAATGCGGTAGGATGAAGGGATGGGTCCTGAATAGGTTATTTTCAATACGGACCCTGTTAACTGGGTATTCACTGTTATGGCATCCTTGATCAGCAGGTAATCGAGAATCTCCTCCTCCGTTGCCATCCAGATGTTATCCAGCCCGTTTTTGCCGTACGTATTTGCCACATTGTTCATGACCGACTGAAAGGTGGAAAAATCATATCCATAGTTTGCATTGTTCACCGCATGTGTAAAATGAACCCCCCAGTGCCGGGCACTGCCCGTGCTTGCCGCGGCCATGGCATTCACAAGTGACACCAGTGTATTGCTGCTGTTGCCGACTCCCCGGCGTCCCATCATGATCTGGTTGTGATTCCAGTTTGAAGTAACGTTAAGGCTTGGATCACCAAGGGTATATCCTTCCCTGTAACATACCAGCGATCCCTGGGCAAACGCAACCGGGGTATAGGCCTCAGCACCGTTGGGATTTACAAATATGCTCAAAGATATACCACCGGATGTGGCCAATTGCGTCTTGAGTTTTACATAACTGTGATTGCGTGCAACATCGTAGGACAAATTGCCCGAAGAGGAGGATGTAAGACCATGGTTCGAAACACCCCAGTTATGCTGGTAAAGTTCATTTAATTCAGGCCATGTAACGTTAAGCAGCGCATATCCGCCATTTGGATCATGCATATCCGTCTCATTGCCTCCATAAGTACTAAAAGAAAACAGTGAAGTACTCATTTTAAAATTGAGATCATTTCCACATCCATCGGTAAATTTCAGCCCGGGAAAAGTCGTACCGGCAACAGTCCCTCCTTCAAAAAAGGGATAACCGTGTGAATAAATATCCTTCCCGCCATCGTCGATCTGAAAACTGTACGCAAATGACTTATTATAACGCAACGGAGCTTTCGTGACAGTGAATGTGGAGGGGGGTGAAGCAAAAGTTACCTGGATAACTATATTTTGCAGGCTGTCGATTTGTTGCGCCGAAGAGCTGATTTCAAAAAATACAGGCAGGAACAAAAACAGCAGAATGAATGATCTCATAGATTTTGATTTCAAACGATAACGCTAAGATAAAGATAAATTAGTGATTCATGTCATTCATATTTCATCAGTCCGATATTGAAAAAAAAGAGCATTTAATGATTAAGTAACCGCCTTACAGGGCCTTACGTAAATTACGTATAAACCATACGTACATTTCTTATTTAATTGAATCAGAAATATTTAACAAAAAAAACTTGGAAGTTTGTATTCTTCCTGTCAAAATAATTCATAATATTGTGAAATAATTCACACAATATTATATTACTATATTAAACATTAATTTAAACTTTCTACTATGAACAAGGACATGTTAAAAAAGCTGCTCGACGAATTCATGGCAAAGGTAATTGCCAAAAATCCGGGAGAAAAAGAATTTCATCAGGCTGTAATGGAAGTTGCAGAATCTTTGATTCCTTTCATTGAAGAAAATCCCAAGTACAAGCAAGCAAAAATCATGGAACGGATGGCAGAAGCAGAACGCACCATCATTTTCCGTATTCCCTGGCTGGATGATAAAGGCGAAATCCAGATCAACAGGGGTTTCCGTATTGAAATGAACAGCGCTATCGGACCTTACAAAGGGGGTATGCGTTTTCACCCGACCGTTAACCTCGGCATTTTGAAATTCCTTGCTTTCGAGCAGGTATTGAAAAACAGTCTGACCACATTGCCTATGGGCGGTGGAAAAGGCGGCAGCGATTTCGATCCCAAGGGAAAGAGCGACAACGAAGTAATGCGTTTCTGCCAGAGTCTGATGACAGAATTACAACGCCATATCGGTCCGGATACCGATGTTCCTGCCGGTGATATCGGTGTTGGTGGCCGCGAAATCGGCTTTATGTTTGGACAGTACAAACGCCTCCGCAATGAGTTCACCGGAGTTCTTACCGGCAAGGGACTTGAGTGGGGTGGATCACTGATCCGTCCGGAAGCCACAGGTTACGGACAGGTCTATTTTGCTGAAGAAATGCTCAAGACCCGCGGTCTTGACTTCAAAGGCAAAATCGTTTGTGTTTCCGGTTCAGGAAACGTTGCACAATACGCGACACAGAAGGCTACATTGCTTGGTGGCAAGGTTGTTACTTTATCCGATTCCGAAGGTTATATTTATGATCCCAAGGGCATCGATGCCGATAAACTGGCATTTGTCATGCACCTGAAGAATGTAAAGCGTGGCCGTATCAAGGAATATTGCGACAAATATTCCGAAGCTACCTTCATCGCCGGAAAACGCCCGTGGGAGGTAAAATGTGATATCGCCCTGCCAAGTGCAACCCAGAATGAAATTGATGTGAACGATGCAAAAGCGCTGATGGCCAATGGTTGTTTCTGCGTTTCTGAAGGCGCCAATATGCCATCAACACCCGAAGCCATCGAAGTGTATCTCGAAAAGAAGATCCTTTACGGACCTGGCAAGGCTGCAAACGCTGGTGGTGTTGCTACCTCCGGCCTCGAAATGTCACAGAACTCCATGCGCATGTCATGGTCACGTGAAGAGGTCGACAGCAAACTTCACAACATCATGATCAACATTCATAAAAATTGTGTGAAGTACGGCACTGAGCCCGATGGATTCATCAACTACGTAAAAGGCGCGAATATCGGCGGCTTTGTAAAAGTAGCTGACGCCATGATGGCCCAAGGACTTGTTTAATTTGAACTGACCAGTTCTATTGATTCAGACGGGGTCCCGGATTATCGGGCCCCGTTTTTTTTATTTCAGGGAAATTGGTTCTCAGATAGAAGAAACTTTCCTGGAAGGTGCCGGTTCAGGAACTCCGCCTCTTCCCGATGTAAAAAGAACCATGTTGAAAAAGGCATAAAATATAACTCCCTGCTGTATCTCCAGCATGGATTCAAAAAGGATATTCAGGGCAAATATCACCAGGAAGATGAGGTAGAGATCCTGCTTCATACGCAGTGCCCTGACAGCAGGAAAAACAAGTGTGGCCAGCAACAGCAGAAATCCCACCAGCCCCAGGGTAATAAAGGTCTGAAGGTACTGACTGTGTGCATTGAATTTATGTTCGAGGGCCGGGATGAAGTTGTGCTTGCGGTAGCCCTCCATCAGGGCATCCTTCACATCCCCTGTCCCCACACCAAAAATCAGGTTATTTTTAATAATTTCCCGGGCTGTGAACCAAACGGCCATCCTGTCGGCATTGCTTTCGGCATGAATCCTCAGGCCTGCCTTGTTCGTTACAACCTCCTCCGCTTTCGACATACGGGAGAATGCTTCCGGGGTTACAAAGTATTCGACTCCAAAAATGACAATACCTGCAGCAAGGATGGTCCCTGCCAACCTTACCCGTTTTAACCGGATGAAGGCATATCCTGACAGCAACATAGTATTTATGCCCAGGATGATGATCCCGGCTTTGGAGGAAAGCAAAAATATCATGTGAACCAGGAAAAGCGTAACAGCCAGGACAACCCCGGGCCTCCACGATTTCATGTTTTTACCGGTAAAAAGCATCAGTATTAAAAAAGCAACAGCAAAATTGTAGTACATTGACAAATAACTGGTATGAAAAAACCAGGCCAGCTTCATGTAGTAAAAGGAGTTGGGAATCCCGAAGGAAAATTTGTTCATCCCGGCATGTCCCAGCAGCATGAAGGTTCCTGCCAAACATCCGGCTACGAAAGCCCAAAGGATATACCTTGTTTGCCGTTCCGAGAACAAAGGCCAGCCATTTGTAGCAAAGATCAATGGAAAGATAAAAAGGGAAAATTTCACCTCAAGGTCAAACCATCCATAGTCAAAATTCGTGGTATAGAGGAGCCCGGCCAGGTATAGAAGATAAAATGAGGCGAAACTAAGGGTCCATCCTCGCTGTTTTTCACTGAAGAGAAGTGTGAAATTCCTGATAAAACGCCCGTCTATCAACCAATTCAAAATCATGATCCCAATAACGGGAGGTACCACTTTACCGGAAACGGGAAGGAAAAAAGCGATGGCAATGGATGAATACCAAAAGATCTGGTCATGAATCCGTTTTGGGGAATTGTTCATCCGGCCTGCAGTTTTTTACTTGAAATTAAAGCAACCAAAACCATAAATCCTGCATAAAGAAGGGAGGTGAGCAAAAGTATAATACTTGAAGCCACCATTCCGTTTCGCGGGACAAAAATAAGATTTAACACAATATTCAGGGCCACACAAACACCCATGGCAATGAGGATCCTTGATGACTTGAACACCAGCTCCAGGAATCGCTGGAAAAGCAAGGCCACCTGCCATAAAAATGAAGCCATCAGCACCGGCAGATAGATCAGCCAGAAATTCAGTTCAGGAATTTTTAAAAGATTATCAAACAGCATGGGTTTAAACACCATGAAAATGATAAAGACTATAATGAAAATAAGTATTTCAAAACTGATAGCCTCCTTGATTGTTTTCCATGCTTCTGGCTGGTGATGGGCATTCCACTGATCGGATATTTTAGACTGATATGAGATGTAAATGGGAAAACTAGCAAATGTGACCAGTTTGAACAGGAGGTCTTTTAATCCCGAATACATCCCCGCATCGTGGTAACCGAAATACTCCATGATAATAAATCGGTCTGCGGCCATTAAAAGATGTGAAAAGAAAAGCCACAAGGCAATTCCATAGCCAAATCCAATCACCTTGCCCGAAAAACGAGAATCCCAGTAAAGATGTTTCAGGTCAATGGTAAGTAAGCCCCTCACCCGGATGACCACCCGGAGCAGCAGAACCCCGGCCAAACCAAAAACCAGTGAACCAAAAATGACCGAAAAATTTCTCAGCTCGAAAAAAAACAGACCGGCCAGCAGGGCGATCAGAACCAGTATCTGGTCTGTTCCTTCGAGGATGGCGGTACGAACAGAACAGTGATAGGCCTCCAGGATCGCCTGGTGAAAAAGATAAAAATGAGTCAGAAAAGTGAAAAGTGCCACCAGTGCCAACTCTACCAACCCCAGGTGAAAATAGAACAACCCGATAAGGACGATGAGAAGTGTCGAAAAGAGGGCATTTAATGTGGTGAGATCGAAAAAACGGCTCATCACCACATTGGTTTCACGGGGCATACCGCCAAGGAACCGGCGTATGCTTACCTGGACCCAGTGAAAATCAAGGGTAATGACCAGCAATGCCGTATAAAGAAGCAATGAATATCTGCCGTATTCAACCGGGCCAAGATACCTGATCACCAGCACGATGAGTGCCAGGCTGACCAAGGCAGGGATCAGTCGTCCGGCTAGATATTTCAAGACTTCTTTTTTCATGCTAACGGGAAGGTCTTCTTACGATGGGTTTTACCTTTTCAGTTATTTTTCCTTGAGAAAAAATGGTTTGGGTCGTAACACCTTGTCAAAACTAAAATACTGGATGAGTGTAAAATCCTTGCCATCGTTCACCAAAGCATACAACCTGTCAAGATCATATGGCACCGGTCGGCCTTTCTGATCAGTCTCTCCATCCGTACTCTTTTTGTGGTAAGTTTTCATCGTTTTGGTCACACCGGAGGTATCGGTAACCGTGATGATAATGAATGGCTGGGAAGAAAGGATGGAGTCTTTACGCACCCTGTCCATCTCGTTGAGCAGGGTTTCAAAACTCAGGTTCCTGAACCCCGATAAAAAATTCAGCAGTTTCAGCGTGTCATAATCAGGGATTTCCTTGTTGTCGGACAGGGAGATCAGGGAGAAGCGGTTTTTCCCGTTATTCCTTACTTCGAAAGAATAATCGGGGGTCTCGGGAACCTCCACCCTGATGGTGGCAATCTCAGGAATGGTGGTCCTGAAAACGTTGTAATCTCTCCAGTATTTTTCGAAGGGGCTATATCTTGGTGAAACGAATCCCCTGAATCCGGGTAAAAAGATCATGAAGGGTTCCGATGAATTCTCCATCAGCATAAAGCAGGATTCATTGCTTTGGGTTGCCCCTCCCACGTAGTATACTTTTGTCAGTTTTTCATGCGGGAACCAATGGATGACCCCAAACAGATCGATCCTGTATACTTTCTGGTAAATCTCAACCTTCACTGAGTTGACTGCAAGCTCCTTTACGATGTTGTCGTGCGCCGCTTTGGCCACAGGCTGCTGCACCTGGATGGCAACCATGGTTTTCAGAAGTAATTCGACATTCTGTTTCTGTGCCGGATATTTATCATTTACTGTCCACTGACCGGGAGCAATCTTGATCAGTTTCACAGAGTTATTGTTTTTATCCGACATGTAAATCATGGTTACTTTAGACGAATCATCAAGCGAAAAATCACTCAGCGAACGCCTGAAGGTAGTCCTTGATTGGGTAAGCCACAGCATCAGTGCGATCAGCGCCAGGACGATGCATGCAATCAAAATGGATTTGTTTTTTTTCATGGTTGATGCTTTCGCACGGGGCGTGCATAGGTATATTTACGGAACCGGTATTTTCCTATCCCGAAAAGGATGATCACAAAAATGGGAAGCAGGATATTGAGCAGTTGCCAGTAAAGGCGATGGCTTTCAACTTTCGAGTTATCAAGCATTCTGAGTTTTAACTCACGCGAACGTACCGATATCAGGCCGGAATCATCGCACAAATAATTTACAATATTCAGCATCAGGTCTTTATTCCCAAAAGTCTGTTTCGTATACTGGTCATACCCTAGTGGCAGCACATAACCCTGGGAGAATTGGAACTGGTTTTTGGCGATATCTCCGTCGGCCAGGATGATCATCTTGGTGGGCTTGCTCTTTACACGAAATCCGAGGGAAGGATTATCAGCCAGTTCAGGGGGAATCCGGTATTGAAAAGAGGATATGAACTCACCTTCAAGCAACACAGCCACCGGCAGCGGACCGCTCCTGAACATCCGTTCATCCGGTTGCTGCCTCAGGATTTCCAGGTCAATCAGCGCAGGTACGTTGATGGTACGGGCATAGGGCGAAGTTTCCAGCAGAAAGGTCTTTCTGACTCCTGGTGCCGGCACCGTATCGAGGGTACTGAGGAATTCGGTTTTAATAGCATTCAGGCCATTCACGACCGGATGATTGATTGTGGGGATCAGAACCGGGAAAAAATACCATTTAAAGTAATCGAATTGTGGCTGGTTCCCCAGCTGACCTGTTTTAACCGGGATAGGCAATGCATTGAGATCCTGCACTAAATTCACATTCAGACGAACCCCGTAATTGAACAGGATATCCTCCAGATTGATATCATTCGGGATCCCCATGGTAGTATTGTATTTCTGCAAACTGTCCATGCTTGCAAATACAGGATCAATGAGCCACAACACCCTTCCACCACGCATGATGAACTGGTCAATCAGAAATTTATCCCTTTCGTCGAAAGGCTTTGTCGGTTTGGCAATGATGATTGCACGATATTTATTGATCAGGACATCGTGGGTCGAATCGGTTTTAAGCCGGAGAGCGAGACTGTTGATTTTATTATGAAGTACCACGCGGTCAACATTGTAGAACTCCGACAGGGCATTCTGCAGGTCGAATGTCTCTGCATTATCCAGTTCTCCCTGTCCGTCAATGAAGGCAATCCGGGGTTTGATCGAAGTGGTGAGGTTCTTGATGGCACTCGCCAGGTTATACTCCAGCGATTGGATGGAGTTGTTCAGGACCTTGTTATTATCCTGCTGCAACTGAGCCATAAGCAGTTGAACCGGGATTTCCTTTCCATGGTAGGAGGCCATCGCACCCGGGAAAATGATAAGCTGGGAGGAGGTTCCCTTCTTGTTGACCCGCAAATCGGTCGGTTGCAATCCACGCTCAACGAGCAAACGATAGGCTTCATTCCGGTCTTTTGCGTTGGGGTTCTCCGAGGGATTGACAAATTCATACTGGATGTTGTTGCTGTAAGCCCTGAATTCATCGAGCATCTCCCTGGTCTCATTTGAAAGCCGTTGAAATCCCGGCGGAAGGTCTCCCATCAGATACACCTTGAAAAACACAACGTCATCAAGTTTCTTCAGTAGTTTTATGGTGGCAGGGGCAAGAGAATACCGCTTCTCTGCTGTAAGATCGAATCGTGTAAAAACAAAGGAGGAGATGATGTTAAGCAGGATGATGATCGCTAGGCTAAGGGTTAGCCAGGTGATGTTCGCCCATTTGATATTTTTCTTCTGATCAGCCATTTGCTTTTTTCCGCTATCTGTGATTTTCATTTTAATAACCTCAGTTGCTTACCACTTCCTGCTTTCCAGCGATAATTTTGTCAACAGGATGAAGATAACTGTCACACTGGCGAAATAGATCAGATCGCGTGTATCGACCACTCCACGGCTCATTGAGGTATAGTGGGCGTTCAGCCCAAGGGATTCAATAATCAGTCCTGCTTTTCCTGAAACAACAAAGGTATAAACCAATTCGAAACCCATATAAAGCAGGAAACTGATAAAAACTGCAAGGATAAATGATACGATCTGGTTGTCGGTGAGAGAGGAGGCAAAAATGCCAATGGATACAAAACTGGCTCCGAGAAAAAACAGACCGATGTACGATCCCCAGATGCTCCCCGAATCAAGGTTCCCCGGAGGAAGACCCAAACGGTATAACGAAAAATAGTAAATCAGGGTTGGTAACAGGGAGATGACGACCAAAACAACCCCTGCAAAATATTTTGCCAGGATTACCTGTACATCGGTGAGTGGTTGTGTCATGAGCAATTCGATGGTCCCGCTTTTTTTCTCATCGGCAAATGAACGCATGGTGATGGCCGGGATAAGAAAAAGGAAGACAAAGGGAGCCAGGATGAACAGCCCGTCGAGCCCCGCAAAACCGAAATCGAGCACATTGAATTCCATCTTGAAAACCCACAGGAAAAGACCGGTGATCAAAAGAAAAACGATCATCACGATATACCCGATGAGCGCGTTTAAAAAACCGTTGATTTCTTTAATAAAGAGGGTGAACATAAATGCATTTGTTAAAGGCGTGCAAAATTAGCATTTTTCACGCACCAAATAGCATCATTCAGTAACATTTCCGGGGATCGGCCTGGTAACATAGCCCGAGTAATCAACCAGGCGTGGTTCGTAGGGTTCCTTCAGCAGGTGGGATGAAATCATGAAATCGGCCGTAGACCGATTGCAGGCCGTCGGGATGTTATAAACAACGGTAATCCGTAAAAGCGCCTTGACGTCTACATCGTGAGGCTGCGGCTGCATGGGATCCCAGAAAAAGATGAGCAGGTCGATCTTGCCTTCTGCGATCATAGCGCCCAGTTGCTGGTCGCCTCCAAGCGGTCCCGATTTCAGTTTTACAATATCAAAGGTGATCTTCTCCTCCTCCTCCAGTTTGTTCAGGATTGTTTCCTCAACGAGTTTCCCCGTGGTGCCGGTGCAGATCAGATGATGTCCAAGCAGGGTTTTGTAATTAAATTCAACCCACTCCACGAGATCCTTCTTACGGTTATCGTGGCCTACAAGCGCTATGTTTTTTGATTTTTCCATTTTTTAATTAGGGATTAGGCGTTAGCCGTTAGGCATTAGTCATTAGGCATTAGCCACTAGCCATTAGGCATTGGTAATTGGTAATTCGTCACTCGTCATTCGTAATTCGTAATTCATAATTACTACAAAATTTCCACCGTCACCAGCTGGTCCATCTTCAGTCCCAGCAAACTGCTGGCCTTACCTTCACGGATGGCAATTTCGAGATACCCGCTGCTGGAGAATAGGGCTAGCATAACTCCCTGGTTCACATCTTTGTATGATTTACTGATTTCGCTGATGCTGTAGTTCGCGGTTCGGAATGTAATGGCGAATTTTTGATGTTTTACAATCGATTTAAAAAGGGTTTCGGTTATGTTGACAAAGACATTTTCATAATTATCAACGTAGATAACCTTACCCTTGATCATATCTCCCTGAATAACAGGTTGGAACGCCATTTTCTGCAGGACCTTGTCCTTGGGATGGCCAAGTGCTTCGATGGGATTCCCATTGGCAATGTGACAGGCAACTTTTACAAAAACATCGCGGGTCGGAAAGGTGAAATAATCCGAATCCTGAATGACATCCAGCTCAATGATTTTAGTGGGTTTTTCATCAAACAGCAGGGAAAAAATCCCGTTATCGGCCCCGATAAAATAATATCCGTGATGGTAAACCAGGGTATGGGGTGTTTCAATGGCAGCTTCGGTATTGATTGCCAGGATGTGGATGGTCCCCTCTGGAAAATTCCTGTAAAAGTTGCGTACAATAAATGCAGCCTGGTTCAGATCAAAAGCAGGAATCTGATGGGATATATCTACAATGTTGGCCCCGGGTAACTGTCGCAGGATAGCTCCTTTGACAGCCCCCGCGTAATGGTCTTTAACTCCCCAGTCGCTGGTAAGCGTGATGATAGCCATGGATTTATTCGTACTTTTGCGTATTCAAAGGTACAAATAATTCATGAGTGAAATAACAATTAACATTGAAACCATTCACCCGCTTGACATTTTCGGGGCAAATGATCAAAATCTGGAGGTGGTGCGGAATTTTTTTCCAAAATTGAAAATCGTTTCCCGTGACAATTATATCAAAGCTTACGGGGAGGAGACAGACCTTCTTGATTTTGAAGCGAAATTCAACACTCTTATTCTTCATTTCGAAAAATTTGGCCGGCTAACGAAAACTGACATCACCCTCCTGCTCGGAGTTTCAAATGGGACCCAAGCCTCTCCCGAGGTCCAGCCTGATGTCCTTGTTCACGGGAAAAATGGCATGCTGATCCGTGCCAGGACAACCAACCAGGTAAAACTTGTAGAGAGTAGCAGGAAAAATGACCTGATCTTTGCCATCGGCCCTGCCGGTACCGGAAAAACCTATACTGCGGTCGCCCTCGCCGTCAGGGCCCTGAAAAACAAAGAAATTCAGCGGATCATCCTGACACGGCCTGCCGTGGAAGCCGGCGAAAACCTGGGATTCCTTCCGGGTGACCTGAAAGAAAAACTCGATCCTTACATGCAGCCTCTTTACGATGCGCTTGGCGACATGCTGCCGACCCAAAAACTCCTCCAGTATATCGAAGACAGGGTGATCGAAATCGCACCGCTTGCTTTCATGCGCGGCCGCACACTGAACAACGCTTTTGCCATTCTCGACGAAGCCCAGAACACAACCCCCAGCCAGCTTAAAATGTTTCTCACCCGGATGGGGGTTTCAGCAAAATTCATCGTTACCGGTGATGTCACCCAGATAGATCTCCCCCGGAACCAGGTAAGCGGCCTTATCCATTCACAGGAGATCCTGAAGAACATTCCCGGCATTGACTTCGTATACCTCGACAAATCAGATATCATTCGCCATAAACTGGTGAGCAGGGTGATCGAAGCATACAGCAATGAAAAATAGCCTGACTTGCCAGATGGCCGGTTAAATATTTATTTTGGACGTGTCAATTCCGGCATATCCAAAATCCCTAATTTTGTGTATCAATTGATCTTCATGGAAACAAAATTCAGCAACAGGTTATCGGACATTCACCTCCATTATAAAATCTGGATGTCAGATGTGAAGGAAAGTGGGATTATGGGTGACGGTAAATGGCAGATGCTCAAGTTGATCGACGAAAAGGGATCAATGAAGGCGGCCTGCGATGAATTGGGTTACACATACCGGCGCACTTGGGGCAATCTGAAAAAGATTGAGAAATTCTTCGGCTTTCCCCTCCTTGAAAAGGTACGCGGGGGAACCGACGGTGGACATACCACACTGACAGAGGAGGGCAAACGCCTGGTCAGGGCCTTCGATACATTTCACCAAAACGTGGACAACCATATCCAGCAAGGTTTCCAAATCTTTTTGGAAGACCTGAAAAAGTAAAAGCGTACATTGTAAATCGTAGATCGTAAATCAACATGATTTTATTCGAGGAGGCCTTAAAAACAGTTTTGTCGCAGGAAATGCATCCTGCCGGTGAACGTGTTTCCCTCTCTGATTCTTTGGGGCGAATTCTCGCAGAGGATATTTTTTCAGATTTAGACATGCCTCCTTTTGACAAATCGGCGGTGGATGGATATGCCTGCATGATTTCGGATTTTCCGGAGACTACAGCTGGAGTGCAAAATGTTGTTGAACTTGTCATCTCAGAAACCATTGCAGCCGGATCAGTTCCGAAAAATGTTGTCAGCCGGGGCCGGTGTTCAAAAATAATGACAGGTGCCATGATTCCCCCGGGAGCCGACTGTGTCATCATGGTTGAGGATACTGAACAGATCGGCGAATCACGGGTAAGGATCAGCCGGAAACAGGTCGTAAAGAACATCTGCTATCGTGCAGAAGATATCAAAATGGGCGACCGGGTGCTTCAGAAAGGGATGCAGGTAACACCGGCGCATATTGCAGTCCTGGCCGGGGTGGGCGCTGTGAATCCCCTTGTGGCAAAGCTCCCCAGGGTGGGAATCATCTCCACCGGCGATGAACTGGTTGAGCCTGGGATCACTCCCGGGCTGGCCCAGATACGGAATTCAAACGCCTGGCAGCTTGAAGCCCAGGTAAAGACACTGCCTGCCCTGCCCTCCTACTACGGAATCGTTGGGGACACAGGGCCCGGGATGAGGAAAACCATCGACCTGGCCCTTGCCGAAAATGACGTCGTACTGCTTACCGGCGGCGTTTCGATGGGAGATTTCGATTTTGTCCCGGCGGTCATGCAGGAGGCCGGTGTGGAGATTCTGTTTAAAAGCATTGCCATTCAACCGGGCAAACCAACCGTTTTTGGCCGTCGCAATAAAACCTACATCTTCGGATTACCAGGTAATCCTGTATCTTCATATGTGCTGTTTGAGATGATGGTAAAACCGTTCCTGCTCCGGATGATGGGTTGTTCCGTAGATCCTGTTACCCTGACGCTTCCCATCGGAACCGACTATTCGCGACGGAAATCAGGAAGGAAGTCCATGATCCCGGTGGTTATCAGAAACGAAGCAGCATTCCCGGTTGAATATCATGGGTCAGCCCACATCAATGCCTATTCGGTTGCAAACGGAATTATGATCCTGGAAATCGGGACAACCACCATCAAAAAGGGAGAACAGGTGCATGTACGACCGCTTTAACCGACGGATCACTTACCTGCGTGTCTCCATCACCGACCGTTGCAACCTTCGCTGCACCTATTGCATGCCGGCCGAAGGGGTCAGGCTTATGGAGCATAATGATATCCTCAGTTTTGAAGAGATCGAAGAGGTGATCCATACGGCCGTGACAATGGGCATTACCAAAGTACGGATTACAGGCGGAGAGCCATTGGTTCGCAAAGGGGTCCTGAGGCTGGTTGAAAAAATTGCGGTCATTCCCGGGATCAGTGATTTTGGCCTTACAACAAACGGGATTCTCCTCTCAGAATTTGCCCTCAAACTGGCAGGTGCAGGGCTCCACCGCATCAATATCAGTCTGGATACCCTGGATCCGGAAAAATACAAGACCATCACACGGGGTGGGGATATTCAGAAGGTTTTCGAAGGTATCGAAGCAGCAAAGCTGGCTGGACTCACCCCGGTGAAAATCAACTGTGTGGTCCGCAATTCCTCGGATGAGCCCGATGCACAGGCCGTGGGGGAATATTGCCGGGAAAACGGGCTCGAAGCGCGGTTCATTCATGAAATGAGCCTGGCCGACGGGTGCTTTACCATCGTTGAAAATGGCCATGGCGGAGATTGTATTAATTGTAACCGTCTCAGGATCACAGCCAATGGCATGATCAGGCCCTGCCTCTTCAGCAACGTCCAGTTCAGCATCCGCGAACTGGGGATCCGCGAGGCGCTCGAAAAAGCAGTGGAGCTGAAACCAGAAAAAGGAAGTATCAATGTTAACGGGGGTTTTCATAATATAGGAGGTTAAAACCTGAATAATTATAATCTTTGGGATAACTATGGCTGAACGTAAAAAACAAGTCCTGAGTCATGTAGATGAATCCGGAAAGGCGAACATGGTGGATGTCGGATCCAAACCCATGCAACTGCGCACGGCAGTAGCCTGTGGCCACATCAACCTTGACCAGGAAACCCTGAAACTCATCAGGGAAAATAAAATGAAAAAGGGTGATGTGCTCACCATCGCCGAAATTGCCGGAATCCAGGGAGGAAAACGAACCAGTGAATTGATCCCGCTGTGTCATCCCCTGCAGATTACCAAGCTTGATGTGAAAGCAACTTTGGATAGCACCGGCGTTAAAGTTGAAAGTACAGCCCGCTGCCATGGGCAGACAGGCATCGAAATGGAGGCGCTCACCGCTGTTTCCGTCGCCCTGCTGACCATTTACGACATGTGTAAGGCCGTTGATAAAACCATGGTTATCGGGGAGACCCGCTTAATCTCCAAGACAAAGGAAAACATTGAATAGTATTTCTGTCGGGAAAAAAAACAGAGCAATGCAACAGATAAAAATAATTTCAGTCAATACTTCTGAACAGAAGGGCACCATCAAAAAGCCGGTTGAGCAGATCGAACTGACAAACAATGGAATCATTGACGATGCCCATGCCGGACACTGGAACAGGCAGGTAAGCCTTCTTGGAACGGAGAGCATCGGAAAATTTGAAACGGAGGCGAAACGAAAAGTTGCTTTTGGGGAATTTGCAGAAAACCTGACCACCACCGGCATGAATTTATGGTCGGCCCATCCGCTAGACCGCTTTACCACCGGCGAGATCGAACTGGAAGTAACGCAGATTGGCAAGGAGTGCCACGGAACCAGTTGTGCTATTTTCAAAGAGGTTGGCAATTGCGTGATGCCAAAAGAGGGTATCTTCTGCCGCGTTCTCAGCCCGGGTATCCTGAAAGCGGGAATGGATCTGGATTATCATCCGAAAATGTTCCGGGTACTGGTAATTACCCTGAGCGACAGGGCCTTTGCCGGCGAGTATGATGATCGTTCCGGGGCCAGGATCCAGGAACTGGTTAGGGATTTTTTTAATTCTCAAAGCATCAACTGCTTTATTCATTATTCCCTGATCCCCGATGATCCCTCAAAACTGGAAACACTCCTGAATAAAGCCAAAGAAGAACTTGTTGACCTGGTAATCACCACCGGGGGAACAGGAATCGGTCCGCGGGATTTTACCCCTGATGTTGTGAAGTCGCTGCTTGACAAGGAGATCCCCGGAATTATGGAGATGATCAGGATGAAATACGGAACGGCCAAACCCGCCGCATTGGTCAGCAGATCTGTGGCCGGTGTAATGGGTAAATCGCTGGTGTTCACACTTCCCGGAAGCGTCAGGGCCGTAAATGAGTACATGGCTGAAATTACAGGGTCGCTCATGCACCTGTTTTACATGCTTCATGGATTGGATATGCACTGATCCTGCATAAACCGGGATTTCTCCGTATAAAGACTAAAGGTAGGCTTTCAATTTCTGGGCAATCTGTTTTGAAAACTCTCTCGCTCCATCGTCGTTCAGATGGTGGATATCATTGAAAAAACCGGGATGACTTCTGAAAAAGGGATCCTCGGTGTAATCGATCACCGGAATATCAAATGCACGTCCGATTTCATTGATTTTCTCAGCGGATGGGTTCCCCTCTGTTTTGGAACCCCAGTAATCCGGTGAATAGACCATGACCACTTTAATCTTCAGCGAAAGGGCATTCTGAATGAACTTCTTCAATGCGTTTTCGTAAACCGTGTCAAAAGTCTTTGGTTTCATCCCACTGAATCTGATCGAATCCGCTTTGCGTTGTTCCTCGAAATCTTTAGGTGTCATATAATGTAACAACGGCACGTAACCATCAACATCCAGCTGTGGCTTCAGACGGTAATAGATGATGTGCACTATGGTCGAGTTGTACTGGTAAGCAATGGAGTGGAGCCATAGTTTCTGAAGTTTGGATTGAATTCCCAGTACCGGACCAATAATATCAGGATACCCGAAATAAAACGGGCGCAATTCACTCAGGTTATCGTTGGCTTCTGACGAATGATACATCCAGTCGGGGGCTACATCGAGTACGAGCAGTTTCGGATGTATCCGTTCCAGGATAATCTTCTGGACGGTTGTCTGGAACAGGATCTGCTGCCCCTGGGCGCCAACATTGTAACTGGTCAAACCCAGTTCTTTGTTCAGCACTTCAGGATGGAAATGGTGATTTGACCGGCTGTTTCCAAAGATAAAGACATCGGCTTTGGACTTATGAAAAGACCGGTTCATCCGGTAAAATTTACCTGAACTCTGCGTAAAAAAAAGCATTCTCACAGCCATTCCCAGTCCAAGGTCAAGAATTGCCAGAACAACCACAAATTTCAGTGCTTTCAGGAGAAGGATTTTCAGTTGTTTGTTCATGATGGGTTAAAATTTAACATACATGAACTGGCTGGCATCAAATACCCCCAGGTAAAGGATCAGGAAAATGATCAGTCCATAGGAGGCCATCCTGATGTATTCGTTTTTGTTTCCGCTCAATGAGAAACTGGAATTGAAAAACTCCCTCTTCACTTCGACCAGGAGCATGATAAATATTCCGAGAACAGCATAGACGGGGGCAACCACATCGCTGTCGAATGGAATGTAAAGTGATCCCGGATGGGTTAAAATGGCTTTTATAATGGTTATTGACTGGTGAACATTTTCGGAGCGGAAGAAAATCCAGGCAAACAGCACCAGGATATAGGTGATGATGATATTGACGACCCTGTTCCCTCCCGTTTTGTTGATGGCCCGGTCAACGATCAGGTAGATTCCATGGAGAATTCCCCAGATGATAAAGGTGAAATTTGCCCCGTGCCAGATGCCGCACATCAGGAAGGTGATGGAGGTAGCGATGCCATAGGTCAGAAGCTCGGGGCGGATGAATTTCAGGTATCGCTCCTTTTGCAACTTTCGCATAAAATAATAGGAAAGCGGGCTGAAAAGGTAATTTCTCAACCAGGTCGAAAGGGAAATATGCCATCGCGTCCAGAATTCCCGGATAGATTGTGAGAAATAGGGACGGTTGAAATTATGCAGTACATCAAATCCCATCAGCCGGGCAGATCCTATGGCAATGCACGAATAACCCGCAAAATCGGAATAGATCTGAAAACTGTATAAAATGATGGCAGCAATGAATGTTATTCCGCCGTGCCGGTCCACATTGCTGAAAACCGAATCAACGTATATGGAAGTCCGGTCGGCAACCACCAGCTTCAGAAAATATCCCCAGATGATAAGTTTGATCCCCTCCTCAATGTTTGATGATTTTAGTTTCGCCCGTTCCCGGTCCCTGAACTGGGGCAGTAAATGGGTGGACTGTTCAATTGGCCCGGAAAGAATTAGCGGGAAAAAGGCCACATACAAGGCAAATATCCCGGGATGTTTTTCTGGTTCCCTCAAATTATAATAGGTATCAAAAACATAGGTAAGCGACTGCAGGGTGAAATAGGATATCCCAACTGGTGCAATCAGGTATAGCAATGGAGAAGTTGGAGCCGGCGTGATGTTAAATACCTCATGAAAAAAATCATTGATAAATCCAAGATATTTGAGGATGATGAGCATCCCCAGGTTGATAACCAGGGCGATCACCAGGAAGATCTTTTTCTTTCGTTTGTCCTGCTTGTTTCGGGCGATCAGAATGGCCGAAAAATAATTCACCATGGTTGAGAAAATGATCACAACCATGAATTCCGCCCTCCAGCAAACATAGAAGTAATAACTTGCTGCCAGGAGGAGCAGCCATCGGAATCGAAATGGGGTCAGATAGAATAAAATTACGACGAGGGGAAGGAACAGAATATATTGAGTCGTATTGAAATACATCCAGATCTGGTTAAAAATATACTCTGTTTTTTATCCTGTGCTTACGTCAGTTTCCGCTGGATCGTATCGCAGAGATCACCTATATTCCTGCATGCCTGAATTTCAAAAGTATTAAAATTCAGTTGAAACTGTTTTTCCATGGTCAGTATCAGTTTGATATTTGTGAAAGAATCCCATCCCTCCACATTGGTGATCACTGATTCCCTTGTAAGTGTAAGCCGTTGGTTTTCAAGAACCAATGCAAATATATTATTGATTTTATTTAATATTTCTATTGATTCCATCCCTCCTTGCATTTATTAAAACAGCCCCGGTCATCAAGTAAATGAAAGGGTAAAATTAAACATAAAAATACAACAACACATAAAATGTTATCAAAATGGTAATGTAAAACAGAACGTACTTCCTTTTCCCTCTTCGCTCTCCACGCGTATCTTCCCTCCATGTTTTTCAACGAAGTCTTTGCAAAGGAGTAACCCTAAACCGCTGCTGGGTTCGTCTTCGGTGCCCCGGCGGTTTGGTTGAACATCGAGCCGGAATAAATCATTGACTATTTCAGGGCTCATCCCGATGCCCGTATCCCTGACTGAGATTTCAACCGAATGGCCGGGTCCGGGCTTTGCCGCAATGTAAATTTTTCCGCCTTTTCGGGTGAATTTCACGGCATTGCTGGTCAGGTTCCGGATGGTTGAGGCAAGCATATCTTCATCAGCAAATACCTCCAGATCCGCGGGAATATCATAACTGATCTCAATCCCCTTTTTGTTTGCCGAATCCGCTACCAGGCGCATGGTTTCATCAATCAGGGGCATTAACAGGGTTAACCCGGGATTAAATTTTATTCTGTTCTGCTGCATCCGCGACCACTCCAGCAGGTTTTCGAGTAACCGGAAGAGATTGGTCGCAGAGTTTCTCAGGGCCCCTGCCATCTTTTGAATCTCCTCCTTTGTCATGCCTGGCAAAGATTCGGCCAGCAGGTTAGATAATCCTAAAAATCCACTGAATGGGCCGCGCAAATCGTGGGAAATGATGGAGAAGAGTTTGTCCTTTTCAGCGTTGAGTCTGTGAAGTTCCTCGTTTTTAAGTATTATTTCTTTCTCCGACTTTATCCGTTCAGTTACATCGCGCAAAATTCCAACAGCATGCCAGGCCCCCTTTATCTTATTGGCTGAAAGAGAAAGCTGGACAGAAATTTCATTTCCGTCCTTCCTGCGGGCTTCCAGATCGAGCGTTTGACCTACTGCAGGGCCCTGTCCTGTGCGCTGAAACAGAGGGAATGCAGCCATATGTCTTCCATGGTAGCGGGGTGGCACAATGAATGCGTGCAGGTTCTTTCCTATTGCTTCGGCTCTTGTGTAGCCGAGAATTTTTTCAGCAGCCGGATTCCAGTATGAAATCAAGCCCTTCTCATCAATCACCAGAATTGCGTCCTGTGCTGTATCGGTAATAGAGCGTACGAAACCTTCGCTCTCCCGCAATGATTCTTCCGCATGTTTGCGCTCGGTGATGTTGGTATCTGAACCACGGTATCCGGCTAACCGGCCCTCATTGTCCAGAATAGGCACGCCACTGGTTAAAACCCAGAGAGCCTGCCCATCCTTCGATTCGACAGAATTCTCAAGGTCCCTGAATGACTTTTTAAGTGCAAAGATTTTAAAAGCAGCCGCTTTAAAAACGTCACGGCCTGACTCGGGATGGAGATCGTAGAAATGTAATTTTCCAGTGATTTCTTCCGGTTCATAGCCAAGAACCGAAAAGCACACATCGCTGATATAGGTATAAAGTCCGCTGGCATCGACTTCCCATGTGATCACCCGGCTGTGTTCAGCCAATATTTGGAGCCGGTTTTCGCTGTCTCTCAGTCTGGTTTCAGCCTCTTTTCTTGCGGTAATATCACTGAAAATACCGTAAGAGCCGAGGAAATTATTGTTTTTATCGAATCTGGGTGAAACGTTTGCCTGGATACACCTGCTATTCCCTTTTCTGGTAACAATCTGAAGTTCATAGGTATTTGCAATCCCCTTCTTTCTAATCCCGGTTTGATGATTGATTTTCTCAATCTCGGCAGGTTGTAAAAAATCATATAAGGAAGCGCCCACAAGTGCATCAGGTTCTGTTTCAAATATTTTTTCAGCTGCAAGATTAGCAAATTCAAAAATCTCATTTTCATCTACAATGCTGATACCTTCGCTTTGGGATTGAATAATCAACTGGTATTTTTCTTCGGTTTGTTCAATATTTTCCTGTTGTAATTCCAGTTCCAATTGACGGACATCAAGCTCGTACATGAGTTTTATTAATTCTACTTCAGAAAGCTGCGAAACCGTCCTTGGCGGTTTTTTTTTCAGCAAATCTTCAGCCTTTTGGCGAAGGATTCTGGATTCGGATTTATTGGAATTCTTCATAACAGCTGCTTAGCATTAAATTGTTATTTCGCTTGTTTGCCTGTCAAGTGGAATCGTGACGGTGAAGGACGAACCCTCTCCTTTTACGGACTCAAGCCTGATCGCACCTCCAATCAGTTTCAATAGACCTTTAACCACTGATAAACCTAAACCACTTCCTTCGTGGCCACGTATGTCAGATACCTCTTCCTGCATGAAACTCTCAAATATTCTTTCCTGGGCCTCTTCCGAAATACCCATTCCGGTGTCAGTCACATGAACCTCCAGGTTGTTTTCAGTTATGTAATAATTCAACGTAACTGAGCCTTCACTGGTGAATTTCACAGCGTTGTCAAGAAGATGAGCAATGATTTTTCTGAACAGTTCCGGATCAGTTTGAAAACTGAACCCGTCATGGTCTTTATTTATTATACAGTTGAATGACAGGGCTTTTTGCAGGGACATTTCATGATACTTTCTCACAAGGGCGGATAGTTCTTCATTCACCAGCATGGTCCTTTGACTGACCTCCATATTTCCCGAAGCAATGAGGGAGATATCCATGTAGTCGGTAATGGTGTTTACCAAACGGTCACTGGAGGTTTTCAGCAAGGCAAGATATGTTTGCTTGCTTTCTACGTCAAATTCAGGATTGGCAATGAGTGAGCTGAATCCCAATACTCCATTGAGCGGTGTACGTAACTCATGGGATATATTCTGCATAAAAGCAGTTTTAAGCCGGTCGCTCGCCAGTGCTTTATCTCTTGCAATGACAAGTTCATTGTTAGATTTCTGAAGTTCTTCGGTGCGCTCCTGTACCTTTTCTTCAAGCTCGGTATTTGCACGTTCCAGGGCCATTGTTTGTACTTCAATCTCAGCAGACTGGGCTAAAATTTCCTCATTCTTGTGCATCAGCATATCACTTATGCTTTGGATTCGGGCATTTTCATCAATGATGATCCGGTTTTGCAGAAAATTTGACCTTTGCAATTTTTCAATGTAGTATGAAGCCCACATGCCAATGATATTGGCTGATATAAAGAAAAAATTGTTGTTGAGAAAAACCATCATATTTTCACTTTCCATCCCTCCGGCAGCCAACCGCTGGATAAAAACAGCAATGAATTCATAGCCTGTTGTAATAATCATTGCTGCGATAATACTATTCCAAAAACGCAGACGGATAAAGGTATAAATCATAAAAATCACCAGCATCAGTCCGCTATAATAAAAACTGTAACCCAGTTCTGTTGGTTTGGCGCAGGCAATCATGACAACGATGCCCAACCCCACAATGGCCGAGGAGGTAATCAGTACAATTTGGTTATATCGTCTAAAAAAATCATTAAATGAGACAAGAATGGTCAGGAGCAAAATGGGGATTATAACTGCAAAACGGATGAACCAGGCAATGTTTAATGTTTCCGGAACCATCCAGATATCAAGTATTCCAAAAACGGCAAATAAAAGAATACCAAGAAAATAACCAGCCCTGATGACTACCAGCGAATTCCTGATGTAATCGTCAAGAAAAAACCTTTCCGTAGGCTCATCAAACCTGAATTTAAAATCAGGGAATGCCTTCAATACGCGATTAATAACGATCATTGCGATTTATCATGAATGGTGACAGACCAGCTATTGAGTGCAAAGAACATGCCAATTAATCTATACATCTGCATATCAATCATTTAAGATTATATAAATGAAGATATGGAAATAAAAGATTACGAAAATGTAATATGCCTTCCGAAATCGTAAGTTTCCGGATAGCGTTTACAAAACCATCGGCGCCTCCACCAGAAAAGGTATTTGCAGCCGCATGAATATTTTTTTATCTATACACCGGGAATAGTAAGATCAACAACAGCGCCACCAGAAGGATTGTTGTAAAGGTCTATTTTTCCGCCATGGGCTTCAATGATGAATTTTACGAGCGGCAGGCTCAAGCCAGGGTTCTTGTCGATATGGGTTTCACCGGTAACAAACAATTCGAATTTTCTAAGCAGTACTTCATCAGAAAAACCAGGACCTTCATCCATCACCATAAACCGGATACCCCCTGCCTGTTCCGAAACCCTGACCGTAATCCTGGAGTCCTGGGGTGAATAGCGGATTGAATTGTCAAACAGTTTAACCAGAGCAGTTACAAAAAGTGCCTTGTTAACAAACAGCATCTTGTTCAAATCAGCTGATTCAAGGCTGAACATCCGGTGCTGTTCAATGAGTGAAATATTCTTTGCTTCATTGAAAAGTTCATTCATTCCAATCTGCTGTCGGGGCACCTGCCCCGTGTTGGCCTGAAGTTCTGTGATCTGCAATGCTGAAAATGAAAAATTCTCCAGCCTTTTGATCGAAATTTCAAACATGTCGAAGAATTCTTTTTTATCGGCAGTATCTGCCATTTGCCTTAACAGGAAAGTGGCTCCGATAATTCCATTCAGCGGAGTCCTGATCTCATGGCTGATAATTTTAAGAAAGTTATTTTTACTGGAGTCGAGTGTTTGAAGTTTTGAAAGTGCATTTTGCAATTCCAGGTTACGATCCTGCAGTTGGACTGTTTTAAGGTCAACCTCGCTCTGAAGCCATTTATTGGTGTCTTTTAGCTTGGCTCTCAACTGCTTCATTTCAAGATGGGTCCTGACACGAACCATGAGTTCCTCTGCCTGGAAGGGCTTGGTTAAATAATCGATGCCTCCCGATTCGAATCCCTCCACCAGGCTGTCAGTATCTGTTTTCGCTGTAAGGAAGATCACCGGAATATCCATGCCTCCCGGGAGTTTCTTCAGCCTTTTACAGGTTTCAAATCCATCCATACCCGGCATCATCACATCAAGCAGGACCAGGTCAAAACCACCTTCACTCAGCCATTCAAGGGCCTTGAATCCGTCGGTCGCAAATTCAACTTCATATCCGTTTGCGGCCAGGAGGGTTCCAGCAACCTGTATATTTTTTGGCTGGTCATCAACCAGCAGGATTTTTTCAGCCATACTTAAGATTCTAAGATTTTTCTATTTTCGATACAATGTTCATTACGTTTTCAAGCAATGGTTTAAACTCCCGGAGTTCCTTGTCCATCATGGTAATATCAAAAGAATCTACCGCAACCTGAACGGAACCTACCCAATGAGTAAATGGTTCCCACTGGTACTTTTGAACAAGGGGGGTCACCATGGCTAGTAATTGCCTCGCCGCTTGTATGGATTGTTTTTTGAGCGCAATTTCAACCAACGGATTTGCTTCGCGTGTCAACAGTTCACCCAACAGTTTGAGATCTTCCGACTTGATGTTTACTGGATAAACCATTCACTTTGACCAGTGTCTGCCGATCCAAATTGACCACCCCTGTGCCGGTGTAAAAATCGGTTCGCGCCAGGGCAAGTTGACCACCCCCTGCCGATTCAAATTGACCACCCCTT
>Ga0247842_10001846_pt1 | contig 33427 bp, 27 predicted proteins | sample LaCruzMarch2015__3_FD_192411 | JGI IMG/M metagenome (GOLD analysis project Ga0247842, IMG submission 192411) | Freshwater microbial communities from meromictic Lake La Cruz, Castile-La Mancha, Spain - LaCruzMarch2015_19m | ecosystem: Environmental > Aquatic > Freshwater > Lake | place: Spain...
GGCAGATCTTGGCGTCTCTCATGTGCCGTTCCGCCGGATATTCCTTGCAGTAGCCGTAACCACCGAAGATCTGTACGCCTTCGATAGCCGCCTTCATGGCGACGTCGGAGGCGTACATCTTGGCCATGGCCGATTCCTTCTCGTAATCCAGGTGATTGTCTTCCATCCAGGCGGCCCTGAGAAGGAGGAGTTCCGCCGCGTCGAGTTCTGTGGCCATATCGGCCAGTTTGAACTGAATGGCCTGGAAGGTGGAGATCGCTTTGCCGAATTGCACCCTTTCCTTGGCATAGTTCAGGGCGTCTTCCAGGGCGGCCTTGCCGATGCCGCAGGCCTGTGAGCCGATGCCGATGCGACCGCAGTCCAGTCCCATCAACATCTGTTTGAATCCCTGGCCTTCTTTGCCCAACAGATTGGCCGCCGGGACTTCTGCATCCTCAAAGACCAGTTCAGCCGTACCTGAGGCCAGAATGCCCATCTTCTCCTCGATTTTACCGGTTGAGAAGCCGGGGGTGTTTTTCAGATCGACAATCAGGTTGATGACGGCTTTGTAGCCCCTGCTCGCATCGGTCGTCGCCGCCAGCACACAATACTGAGCCACATTGCCATTGGTAATGAAACGCTTGGTGCCATTGACAATGAACTTGTCCCCTTTCAGCTCCGCCTTGCAGGCAAGAGCGCCGGCATCGGAACCGGCGCCGGCTTCCGTCAGTGCGTAGCAGCCTTCGACCTTTCCACTCGCGACCGGGACGAGGTACTTCAGCTTCTGATCTTCCGTCCCGAAGGTATTTATGGGGAATCCATAGAGTGAGTTATTCACGGAGACGATAACGCCGCAGCTTGCACAGGCTTTGGAAATGGCGATCATCGCGTGGACATAGGTGACTATGTCCATACCAGCGCCGCCGTACTCCGTGGGAATGGCTACGCCCATGACGCCCATCTCGCCAAGTTTACGGCAGATCTCCTGGGGATGGCGGTGAGTTTTGTCTAATTCCGCAGCGATGGGTTTAATCTCTGTCTCAGCGAATCTTGTTACCTGATCCTTTACCATTTGTTGTTCTTCAGTTAGTCCAAAATTCATAATCTTTACCCCCCCCCCTTAAATTAATTTAAAAAAGTGTTTAATCCCGATCTGCCGGGGAAAGGACAACGCCCCCTCTCATCGAGAGGAGAGCGTCATGCCCCTTCGCCTGTTAACAACCCTTGAAATTCTCCTTCCTCTTTTCCAGGAACGCCTTCATCCCTTCTTTCTGGTCATCGGTGCTGAAGCACTGGGCGCAGCATTTCACTTCCAGCTTGTTCGCATTATCCAGGGCCAGTGGACCCATAGGGTGATTCATCCCGAGGATCATGATGTCGTCAATGGCTTTGGGGGTGCCAACACCCTCCATCAGGGCACAGAAGGCCTCGTTGCTGCCTTCAGTGGTCTTAAACACTTGGGCTCGCTCCACAACGTAAGCATTTTCGAGGCTGAACACCTTCACGCTTTCGCATTACGGCCTGCGGTCACCCTTTTTACGCTTCACCCATGCAGTTACCTACATAAATGCGAAAATCGGTTCTGACGGTCGGCTAACTTTGCCAGACTGGCTTCTCAACCAACTGGATTCGCCAAGCTTTTCCTGGCGCACTAAGTTATTGCTTCTGACAGCGTGGAGTATAGGGGGGCTGTTTTTTCGTGTCAAGGGATAATATTCATTGAAAATCAGGAACGTCGATACCATTGGGCGAGGAATTAGGATTGGCGGTGGTCCTTGTTGAGCGGCCGGCTCACTGCCGAGCCATTCCCCGAAAGCGCAGCTTAATGTTCATAACTCCACCACCCGTTTCTGATGGCATGATGGGCAAAATGCCGGCGCTTGCAAGAAAATGCCAACAAATATTTCAATATATTGTGGCGATGACTACTAATACCACCACATGTAGTTATATGTAAGAAAATAATGAATGGCAGATCAGAAATGGATCATGATTTATCAGGCGCCGAATTTTTCAAGACGTTTCGCATGGGCAAGGGCTTGGCTCATAAGATACATCATCGGCATACGGCCCAGTCCACCGCGTATACAGTCTCTTTCAGCGAAATATACAACCATGTCGGGACGACAAGTTGGTGCTGACAGGATTACCGGTACGGGATGCCAGGAATGGGACGCCAGGACCGCCGGGGTGGAATGATCTCCCGTTACAACCAGGACATCTGGTTGCAGATCCGTAATCTGGGGGAGCATTGCATCCAGTTCTTCGATGACGGCAACCTTAGCGTCGAAATTGCCGTCCTCACCACGGGAATCAGTGGCCTTAACGTGGACGAAAAAGAAATCATAATCATGGTAATGTTTCCGAAGCAGGGCAATCTCTTCCCCTACCGTTTCGGTATGTACGGCAATATTCATCCCCAAGAGACGGGCAATGCCGCGATACATGGGATAACTGGCAATAGCGAGGGCGGTGAGGCGATACCGGTCATACAGGGACGGGTATTTACGGTATTGTGCATAGCCCCGCAGGAGCATCATGTTGGCCTTCGGTTCTGCGGACAAAACCTCTCTGGCCCGATTAATAACGCCGGTCAGGATGGTCTCCGTGTATTTTGCTTCGGGAACTAGGGCCCGGGGTGGCAGGGGCGCCATGCCCGTACGCTGGGGATCGGTTTCCCCGATTTCCTCGGCAAGACCATTCCCCCGCAATACGAGGACGGCCCGGTGTTCCTTCACCGACTTGAAGATGACCTCCACGTCAGCATCGCAAGGGATGTTTTCCTGAAGTTTTTGACATATCCGGTGGTTAGTCTCGTTGTCAATGCGCCCCGCCCGCCGGTCCACAATAATACCGTCGCTGTTTATCGTCGCAAAGTTGATGCGGATCAGGAGATCCTTTTCCGTCATGGGGAAGTCGATTCCAGCTCCTTCCAGAATTCCCCGGCCGATATTGTTCTTTACCGGATCATATCCGAAAAGGGCAAAATGGGCGGGACCGCTGCCCGGGGTAATCCCATAGCCGACGGGGTCGAGAAGGCCGCAGACCCCTTTCTTAGCCAATGCATCCAGATTGGGGGTCTGCGCCGTTTCTAACTCCGTCATTCCTTCCGGACCAGGCAGACCGCCGAGACCGTCCATGATGAGAAATACGATCTTGGTCGTGTTGGGTATCACCAGGGTGTCGATCAATTCCGGATGCATAAGAATTCTCCCTTATTTAAAAAATTTAAAGGGGGCGGGTTGATAATAAACCCCGCCCCCAAGTTAATGTCAACCTTCGTCCCTGTTAACGGAGGCTAAGGAGCTGCCTGGCAATGACCACTCTCTGAATTTCGGTTGAAATTGGTTTGCCGAGCTGGACTCTTTTTTTAGCGTAATTAGCTAGAGCGGAATTTAATTCCGCTCTAGCTGTTCACACTTAGGGTCTTCCTGCCCTTAAGCAGGGTTCACTTGAACTACATGAAACTTGCTTCAGGGATGTCGATAGAGCTGCGGTCGCCGCACTTCATAGACTTCTCATATCCGAAGATATCGGTGACATGATTCATGACATAGAACTTGGCGCTGGCGATTTTGCCCTTGTAGAAATTGGCATCGAAGTGGTCGTCACCCAGTTCTTTGAGCTTAGCGGCCGCCAGGATGGCCTGGTCGAGCAATAGCTTGCCGCAGTAAACTCTCGCACCTGCATGCATGGTCCGGGTAGCGAAGAGCTGTTTCATCTGCCTATCGCCAGTCGTCCAGGCCGCATTCATGTCGACAATATCTTTAAAAGCAACCATGGCATCCGCCATCATTGCGAATTCTGCCGCAAATTCGTCGGTCTTCTTACTGGCGACAAATTCGTCTATTTCTGCCACCCACTTCCGGAACGGTGCGCCGTCCTTCATGGTAAACTTGCGGCCCGTATAGTCCTGGGCCTGGATGAAGTTTGTGCCTTCCCAGATACCGTAGATCACGACGTCCCGGTACAGCTCCGCCCCGGCATACTCTTCCATGAAGCCGTAGCCGCCGTGGCATTGAATCGCCTCCTCGGTTGTACGCCTGGCCATGTCGGACGCATAGGCCTTGCACAGAGGGTTGTTGATTGAAAACATGTCGTCATAATAGGCCCTCTCTTCCGGCGTGGCAGCATCCATGGACAGGTCGCGGTAGAGATAGGACTGGTAAATCAACGCCCGGCAGGCCTCCATAATGGATTTCTGGAACAACAGCATGCGGCGGACGTCTTCGTGCTCGATGATTCTGACGCTGGGTCCCTTGGGATTGGTGGAATGTTTGCTCTGCACCCGCACCTTCGTATAATCCAGAGCTGCATAATAGGCTGCGCCAATGCATCCCAGGGAGAATAATCCGGTGTTCAGACGTTCTTCGTTCATATACGCGAACATCTGCTTCATACCTACGGCTTTGCCGTCTACCACTTCTTTTTCGCCTACCATCCAACCATAACAGTTATTGTTTTCACCCATGGACAGGGTACAGGTAGAAGAACCGTGAATGCCCAGTTTGTGCTCAATATTCATGGTGGTTACGTCATTCCAGGCACCCACAGAGCCATCCTCGTTGACCCAGAACTTGGGCACCAGGAAGAGGGAAATGCCGCCGGTGCCTTCTTTGGCGCCCGGGGTCTTGGCCAGCATCAGGTGGATAATGTTTTCCGCCAGGTCATGGTCTCCGGAGGTGATGAAGCATTTCGTACCGGTGAGCTTGTACTTGCCGGGAGTGTCGGTGGGGAATGCCTTGCTTTGGACCGCGCCGACCTCGGAGCCTGCGCCCGGTTCGGTCAGGCCCATGGTACCGCACCATTCACCGGAAATCATCTTGGGCATAAACAAGTCCTGTTGTTTTTGGGTGCCATATTCCTGGAGCACGGTGATAGCACCCTGGGTCAGACACCAGAACATGACGATCGACGGTGATGCGGCAGTCTGCATTTCCAGAATCGGAGCGTACCAAGTCAGCGGTATTTTGCCTTCGCCGCGAAAACCAAACTGCTGTGCTATCGAAGCATCCTGAACGGCTTTATAAACTTTCTTGAACGAGTCGGGGGTGACAACCGCATGTTCATTACCGCCCACATACTTCGCGCCGGGCTCATCGGCGTCTTTGTTGGCCGGACACATCACGTCGCGGCAGACTTTATTGTTGACATCGAGGAAATTATCGATGTCGTCAATCCCATAGAATTCTTTGTAAGCGTCAAGGGTCAAGAGCTTACCCATGTCGAGCCATTCTTTAATCTGGAACGTAATGTCGCGCGTTTGATACAACCAATTATAATGTGCCATTTACAATCCCTCCTAAGAATTTGTTTGACTGACTACTACGATGCCATCCAGCGTGGGTTGCCTAAATTAACTCAAGAATTTGCCCATGGGGAAAGGACAACGCCCCCTCTCATCGAGAGGAGAGCGTCATGCCCCTTCGCCTGTTAACAACCCTTGAAATTCGCCTTCCTCTTTTCCAGGAACGCCTTCATCCCCTCTTTCTGATCGTCGGTGCTGAAGCACTGGGCGCAGCATTCCACTTCCAGCTTGTTGGCGTTGTCCAGGGCCAGATCATAGCCATAAACGATGGCGTGTTTCGCCATCTTCAGGGCAAAGCCGGGCAGTCCGGCCAACTTGGCGGCAAATTTCTTGGTCTCCGCCATTAACTGATCCGCCGGGAAAATCTTGTTGACGAGCCCGACTTCATAGGCCCGCTGAGCATCAAGCTGGCCGCCGCCCATGATGATTTCCTTGGCCCGACCGACGCCGATGAGGCGCGGCAGACGCTGAGTGCCGCCCCAGCCCGGAATCAGGCCGATGAGGATCTCGGGCTGACCGAAACGGGCCTTGTCGGAAGCAAACCGCATGTCACAGGCCATCGAGATCTCCGTTCCGCCGCCTAAGGCGAAGCCGTTAACCGCAGCGATAGACGGCTTGCCCATCGTCTCGATAAGGCGCAGGGTGGCATGACCCAATTCCATGAATTCCATGGCTTGCTGGGGCCGCATCTCCTGCATCTCGGAAATGTCCGCACCGGCCACGAAGGCCTTGTCACCGGCGCCGGTGAGGATGATTGCCTTTATGGCCGCATCCGTCTGGCAGCGCATGGCTGCATCGTAGAGCTCCTTCATGGTGACAGAGTTCATCGCATTTAGGGCCTTGGGACGGTTAAATGTGATTGTCGCTACACCATCTTCCACGTCAAATAAGAGATTCTGATATTCCATTAATTCATACCCCCTTTTTTCTATGCATCTCGAAAGATGCGGATTCCCCTATTTCTGGCTGTAATCGTAAACGCCTCTGCCGACTTTCCGGCCAAGCCAGCCGGCATCGACATATTTCTTCAGCAGCGGCGAGGGACGGTACTTGGAATCGCCGAAACCCTTGTAAAGGACATCCATGATTGCCCAGCAGGTATCCAGGCCAATGAGATCGGCCAGGGCCAGAGGACCCATGGGGTGATTCATCCCGAGAATCATGATGTCGTCAATGGCCTTTGGGGTTCCCACGCCCTCCATCAGGGCACAAAAGGCCTCGTTGATCATAGGCATGAGAATACGGTTGGAGATGAAGCCCGGGAAGTCGTTGCATTCCACGGGGACCTTGCCGAACTGCTTGGTGAGGCTCTCCGTCAGATCGTAGGTCGCCTGGGAAGTAGCCAGTCCCCGGATGATCTCCACAAGCCTCATAACCGGAACAGGATTCATGAAATGCATACCGATGACCTTGTCCGCACGCTTGGTAGCGCCGGCAATGCGGGTGATGGGAATGGATGAGGTATTTGTGGCCAAGACGACATCGGGCTTGCAGAACTCGTCGAGTTTCCTGAAGATGCCGAGTTTCAGATCTTCTCTTTCCACCGCCGCCTCGACGACGAAATCGGCATCCTTCATGTCTTCGAGATTTGTGCTTTTCTTGATCCGGCTGAGGATCTCCGTCTTCTTATCCGCCGTGATCTTTTCTTTGGCCACCAGCCGGTCGAGGTTCTTCGCGATGGTGTCGTAGCCTCTATCCACAAACTGATCTGAAATGTCGTTCATGATGACATTCAATCCACCGGGATAGGCCGCCACCTGGGCGATGCCGTTTCCCATCTGTCCGGCGCCAATGACGCCAAAGGTCTTAACTGCCATGTTCAACCCTCCTTATGAGATTAATGTTCATGAAGGGGCGGCCCGCTCACGGGCCGCCCCGATCACACCAATTTAATTATACAGCCTCGAGGATAATGGACATCCCCTGACCGCCGCCGATACACAGGGAGGCCAGACCCAGGTTTACACCCTTCTTCTTCATCTGCATGGCCAAGGTGTACGTGATCCTTGCGCCGGTGTTGCCAATGGGGTGACCAATGGAGATACCACTGCCATTGAGATTACACTTGTCGAGATCGACACCGAGTTCCTTGATGCAGCCCAGAGCCTGAACCGCAAAGGCCTCGTTAAGCTCGATGAGCCCGATGTCCTTCATCGTGACGCCGAGTTGCTTAAACAGCTTCCGAGTTGCCGGAATAGGACCGAGGCCCATGTATGCCGGATCGAGACCGCCGGTAGCATAACCCTTGATCTTCGCCAGAGGCTTCAGACCCAGTTCTTTGGCCTTTTCGGCACTCATGATAACCACTGCCGTGGCGCCGTCATTGATGCCAGATGCGTTTCCGGCCGTAACGGTGCCGTCCTTCTTGAAGACCGGCGAGAGTTTCGCCATCTTTTCGAGGGTCGTATCCATGGGCCGCTCATCCACGGCAAAGACCTTGGGATCGCCTTTGCGCTGAGGAATGACGACAGGTACGATCTCGTCAGCCACGGCGCCACTGGCGATAGCTGCTCTTGCCCTTCTGTGGCTCTCATAGGCTATCTGATCCTGCTCGGCCCTTGAGATTCCGTACTTTGCGGCGATTGCTTCTGCCGTGTTACCCATGTGGTAGCCGTTGAAGATTTCCCAGAGGCCGTCATGGACCAGGAGGTCTGTTACCTTACCGTAGGGCATACTCATCCGGTAACCCCAACGGGCATCGGCCATAGCGTAAGGTACGTTGCTCATGTTTTCCATACCGCCGGCGACGATAATATCCGCATCGCCTGCCTTGATGGCCTGGGCGGCCAAGGCGATCGCCTTCATTCCCGATGCACAAACCTTCTGAACCGTGAAAACGTTCGTCTCCTCGGGAAGACCTGCAAAAATGGCCGACTGCCGGGGGGGATTCTGGCCAACGCCGGCATTCAGGACGTTACCCATGATAACCTCGTCAAAATACACGGGGGTCAGGGAACTGTCATAGGCATAATATTTCTTCTGGACATCGGTCATATCGAAATCGCCGAAGATGGTAGGCCGGGCAGCCTTGATGGCGTCCGTAATGGCCGGGCGGAGGCCTGCTCTGATGATGGCTTCCTTAATAACCAGTCTGCCTAACTCCACAACCGAGACGCCCTTCAGGGCCCCGCCGAATTCACCGACAGCAGTCCGGGCGCCGCTTACAATAACAGCTTCTCTCATACAACTACTTCTCCTTTCAAAAAAAATATATTCAGTATTATTTGTCCACTTTGATCAGCATGGCGTCGCCCTGGGCGTGGCCGGAACATATACCGCACACGCCGATGCCGCCGCCTCGCCGTCGTAGTTCATAAGCCAGGGTCATAAGTATCCGGGCCCCCGTCGCACCGATGGGATGTCCGTAGGCAATGGCGCTGCCGTTGGGATTCACCTTTTTGTACATCTCTTCTTTGCTCATTCCCAGGATGGATCGGGCGCTGACGATGGCCACGGCCGCAAAGGCTTCGTTGATTTCGATTACATCCAGATTATCGACAGTCATATCGTTCTGATCGAGAATCTTTTTAATGGAAAGCCCGGGCACCGTGGCGATGTCCTTGGTCGGCTGGGAGACTTCGGCGTAATCGAGGATCGTGAAGAGGGGCTTCATTCCCAGCTTGTCGGCCATCTCCTTGCTCATAAGCATGCATACGTCGCCGCCGTCATTGACGCCGGGGGCGTTGCCCGCCGTTACGCTGCCAAGCTCTCCCGTCACAGTGCTCTTGTGATTGAACACCGGGGGCAGCTTCGCCAGACCTTCGATCGTCGTCGCCGGTCTCGGTCCTTCATCTTTGTCAAAGATGATTGTTTCTTTTCCCTTCTTGATCTCCACAGGGAAAATCTCGTCGTCCAGCTTTCCATCCTTCATCGCCTTCACAGCGCTGAGCTGGGATTTGAGAGCCCACTCGTCCTGGTCCTGGCGGGTGAAGCCGAACTCATCGGACGTCTCAGAGCCGTGGATGGCCATGTGGCGGTTGTAGAAGGCGTCCCAGAGACCGTCCAGAACCATTGCATCCACGAGTTTGCCATTCGGCAATCCCATCCGGGACCCCCAACGCATATCGGGAAGGACATACGGGCAGTTGCTCATGCTCTCCTGGCCGCCGGCGATGACGATTTCGGCCCGGCCGGTCTGAATCATCTGGACCCCAAGATCAATAGTCTTGATACCGGAGGAACATACCTTGTTGACGGTAATCGAGGGAACACTTTCCGGCACGCCCGCCAGCAAAGTCGCCTGGCGGCTGGGCACCTGCCCGCATCCCGCCGGAACAACCTGGCCCATGATGATATAATCTACATCCTCACCCTTTACCTTGCCATTCGTTCTCCGGAGACATTCCTTGATGGCCAGAGCTCCAAGCTGGGGGGCGTCAAAACCCTTCAGCGCCCCACCGAAGACTCCATAGGGAGTCCGACAGGCTTCGACGCAGACCACTTCGCGAAGACCTTTGGAATTGTTTTTGATTTTTCTGCCCATCCCTGAATAATCCGGCTTCCGCTCGCCGAATTTGGCAATCTTCGCGTCCTTGTAATATTCCTTCCTTGTTTTATCCAACTTCTGTGGTACCTTTTCCATCTCCTCCTCCTTTTCTCCTCTTCACCGGCTCCGTTCGGGTATTTCCTGGAAATCCCCCTCTTCGCCAGTGTATATTGTCATGACCTTAAATCATCGGGCCGGGGTAGAATTCCCCTCCCATTGCCAATCGCAAGAAAGTAACTTCTTCCGGGCATATGAATACTAAGAAATAATATCTGGGTATATGTTTTTAATGCGTGAGAATGGACAAAGCCTGGAGTGGTTCCTGCTTTTCTTAGCCTGCCTGTCCTTGCGGAAGTATGTCGCATCACGGCCGGGTCATCTCCTTCAACATCAGGGATTTCAAGCTCAATGACTCTTTACTCGAGATACTCGCTTACAATTATATGTGTCAGTGGGTAATAGAGGCGGGGACTTTCAAGATTCAGCAAAAGTCTTCATCCGCACAACCACGGCACCTATATACCTTTCAGATTTGGTTGTCAAGACGAATCCCAATGTTTTTATGATGATTTAATGACTTTCAGTCAGGCCTTTTTCAGTTCTCAAAGTTAGATAATCCAGGAAGATTTGCACAGAAGTAAATCACGATTAGCCATTCCCGTAATCAAAATACTTGACAACCAAAGAAATCGATATAAGTATATGGCCAATTTTCAATAATGGACCAAACAATCATTATGAAGGAGGGGGTTAAGTTATGAAGTATTTTAAGTTTGCAGTATCGTCGATTATGGTTATGGCACTGATTATGATGTTCATAGGCTGTGCGAAACCACCCGAAGCTGAGAAGTCGGCTGCCAAAACGGCTATGGACGCCGCCGTAACCGCAGGCGCTGACAAGTATGCCGCCGCCGATTTCAAAACTGCCAAGACCAACTGGGATGCTTCGGAAGCGCAGATGAATGACAAAAAGTACGAAGAAGCCAAGCAGGGTTACATAAGTGCCAAGGCCGCCTTCGAAAAAGCTGCCGGCGCAGCAACAGCGGGTAAGAAGGCCGTGACCGATGAAGCGAACGCAGCCGTAACCGCTCTGGAAGATGGATGGAAGAATCTTGCCGCTGCAGCCAAGGGTGTAGAGAAAAAGATGAAGGACAAACAGGAAGCCTGGGCGGCGGACACGAAAGTCTTTGAGGACGGATTGAAAGCAACCAAAGACATGATTGCCGGTGATCCGATCGGGGCCAAGAAGAAGGCCGGTGAGTTGAAATCCATCATCGATAAATGGGACGCCACCTTTAAGGAACTGGCCGCAATCCCTGACAAGCCTGTGAAAAAAGGCAAAAAATAGTCAAATATTTTTTCATCGGTAATCTGAAAAAAAAGCCTCTTGACGAAACAGATTCGTCAGGAGGCTTTTGCTTTTCTGAGAGAGTCACCAACCATCGACATTGTTCAACCTGGCTGGAAGGGATTGCAACAAATTAATACCCGTGATTAACATCCATGCCCGAAGGCGGGCAAAATGCCTACTCTTTTATTGTCACAGAAAAAATATGGGTGACAATCGTTTTGGTTCTTTCAATAATTTTTTCGTAGTAGAGGGAATTTCGCTGAATGTAATAGTATGTCTCTGTCTGGCGGAATATCTCCACCTTCTCCTGTACAAATTCTCTAAATTTAACAGGATCATTGAAGCGGGAAACAAAGAGTTCTCCCCAGTGATTTTTGTATATCACGCATAAGTCATTCACGTCCTTGCTTTGAGTGTGTCCCTCGAAGCTCACCACGATGAGCATCTTGATGACTTTTTCCGGCTCCAGATAATAATCGAAATCGATGCTGGACACATCGTGAACTCCAAATATCTCCATGATCCGCGTTCCAAGGCTGTTAATCTCCTGTAGGGTGACAGATGTCGCGTTTGGCATCATTTTCACAAGACCGGACTTGTAGATGCCGTTCCAGATCAGGTAGGCAAGACAGTAAACGATGTCGGGACTCGATATGATGCTTGGCGAACCTTTTGTTGCCACTGTCCATACCTTCTGGCTGTCCAGGGTGAACGTGAGATTGGGGATGTTGATGGTTCTCGCAGGACGGTGGAATATGGAGATCTTGTTTGGCTTCTTTTCCAGGCAGGCAGAGAGTTTGCGGCCGATGATATTCATGTCCTGCGGGTTGACGCTGCTGACAACACCCTTGTCGATCATCGAGACTCTTTTGTATATGTTTACCAGAAGATCGAACACCTTTTGGCCTAATTGGATCTGTTCATGAAGCGGCCAGATGTTATACGTGTTGAGTTGTTCTATTTCCGTGCGGGAAATCGGATGGCGCTTGAATATTTCCTTGCCGATAATTTCCTTCATGGTCATTTTCAGGTAAAGCTTGAATTCGAATCGCAGGTAAAAGCATTTCTTTATGAAGTCGAACGTATCGTTGTTCATTTCCTGATTGAATTTCAGGATGGTTGCCATGGTGAACATGCTCGGATCGATGAGGAAGGGATCTTTTTCTTGTTTTAAGATGAGGCTGCGGAATTGGTGGCAAAGGAGTTCATGCTTTGGTGACAGGAGTAGCATTTCCAGAAGGAGCATTTTGGTGATGGATTTAAGAGGATTGGTCAGGGCCTTATTGAATTGCCATAGAGCTGCCCCGAAATATTCTTCCTTTTCTACAGCGTCAATGGGGCCCAGATCGAGACAGTCGTCACCTCCGAAGTCGCCTCCGGAATATTGAGAAAGAAATCCGGAATAATCAATATCATTCCCATTTTCGAAGCATAACCACCAGAGGGGTATTTTGCCGGCAATCATGATCGCCGTACGGTAAAACTCTTCCTTCAAGGTGTTCTTCTGGGTGCTGCCTGCACTTTCATGGTCAACGTTGCCAAAGTTTGATAACCTGATATCTTTCACGTCACAGATGAAAAAGTAGACCGGGATATTGACATGGATGTCCAACCAATCCTTGATAAGGTTGGTTTTTTGGATCAGTTGCTGGAATCGGTTTCCGGAGAAATCTTTCTTGTCAATGCAGATCCATATGTCGCAGTCGGAACCGGATGTCTGACTTATGGTGCCGATGCTGCCGATGGTGTAGAGGCCATGGATCTGAAGGGATGCGGAGGGCGTCGCCTCGATGGATAACGGTTTGCTGATTTTCAGCAAATTTCTGAAGCCTAGTTCTCTCTTGGGTATTTTGGGATCGGCGTTGATTCCGTATATGAGCATGGGCGTCTCTAAATCCGGAATGTAGCCGGGAATGTCCGGATCATTGATGCAGAGCATCCATGGCAGCATATAGAGGATAATCTCGCTGTCCTGAGGTGTTAGCTCGGAGAAAATATGTTTCCTGTAATTGTTGTATGCGAGATAGGTCTTTTTGTTTTGAAGAAAAGTGCCGATGTCCATGTGGCGCTTATAATATGCACGTCGGTAATTGTCAACTCTCGGCAGTGATCCGGACTGATCGATTAGTCCTTGCATTTTGGCGAAATAAATTGCGAAATGAGTTCGGTTAGTGAGGCTATTTGTTACTTTCGGCGGAGGGTGGATTTGCAGATGGTTGTGGGTAATAAACATAAAGTCCGGGTTGGACTGCTACAGCCCGGCGTCTTTATTCAGTTGGACGAGAAGTGGTTCAATCATCCCTTTCTATTTAACAAGTTTAAGCTGAAGAACTGGGAGCAGATCGAGATACTGGAAAAGTCAGGCGTTAAAGAGGTGTTATGGATTCCCGAAAAGAGCGATTGCTGGCCCCGAGAAGCGGATTTATCAAAGGAGCCTGAGCCCCAAATGGTTATGGCAAAAGAGGATGATCCATACCTGGAACTCATGTGGCGGATCAAGAAGGAGCAGATGGAGCATCTGAAGCAGATACACGAAAATATCCGCCTCTGCACCCGCAACTATGACCGCATCAGCAAAAACGTGCCGGAGCTGATGAAAAAAATGATGACGGGTTCCAAGGAAGCGATCGCAAGCGCTAAAGAGACTGTGGGGGGCATGGTCGAGACATTTCTGGGCGATTCCGACGCAATTGTACATTTGATCAATATCAAGGAAAACGAGGAAAGTATATATCATCATTCCCTCAATGTATCGGTTTTGGCTATTATGCTGGGAAAGAAGGCAAAGCTGACCGCTTCTGAGATGCATTTATTAGGAATGGCGGCACTGTTTCATGACATCGGGAAAAGCCGGATTGAAAAAAAAGTATTAAAGAAGAGGGGTCCCCTAAATAAAGCGGAATCGGCGATTATTCATCTTCATCCCCAGTATGGCGTTGACATTCTGACTAAAAGCGGAGTTCGGGATGTCGAGGTACTCCACGCCGTAAAGGAACATCATGAACACTGCAACGGCATGGGATATCCTTCCGGTCTGAAAAGAGAGAACATCAGCAAGCTGGCAAGAATCATCGCCATCGTCGATTCTTACGACAATCTCTGCAACAATCAGGACATTGAAAAACGGATGACTCCGTATGAGGTGCTTTCTTATATGTACACCAAGCAACAGCACCTGCTAGACCTCGATCTGTTTTCAGTATTCATTCGCAGCATGGGAATTTATCCGCCCGGCACGGTTCTTCAGCTTTCCAATGGCGAGATAGGCATTGTCATTACCATCAATCCCAACAATCCCCTCAAGCCGTCATTGTTGCTGTATGATCCCAACATCCCCAGGGAAGAAGCGCTGATTTGCGAAATGGAAGAAAATGAAGACATTGCCATCGAAAAAAGCATCCACATCAGCGAATTACCGGATAAAGTACGACTCTATCTAAGTGCGACAACCCAGGTTACCTATTTCATGGGGAAAGGGGCAGGCGGCGGCAATTAGCTGCTTGTAACGAGTATGACTAAATAAATGATCTCAGGACAATGAATCATGATCATCGGAATCTTTATAAAATTATCCTGAGTTTTCCTTGTTGAATTCCTGCTTTTCATAGCCCTCATTTTGCAACGTTGCAGATAGTATCTAAATCTCCAGGGTAAACGACGTTTTTTCGCCCTCCCCTTTCCGGCGGCGGAGTTCTCCCAGGGGCGTTTGCACTGCATCCATACCCGTTTCATCGAAGAACTGATCAAGCTTTTTTTCATACTGGGCCATGAGGATCATGATCTCCCGCTGCTGCTTCCGCAGCTTCACGTATTCCTGAAGAAGATTCTGAAATTGCAGGGAATCGGCCGACAGACCCAGGGGCTGGCTGAATGTTTCGGTGCTTATGCCGCGAATATGAATGATCGGGGTCGGATAGAGGTTTGTTCCTAATTCAAAGACGCAATTGCAGGAAACACTGGCGGTGATACCGGGGATGCGGGCGCGGATCTTGGGGCAACTCATCGGGTTTCCCCGCAACCGGGACTTCATGAACAGCGACGGATCGGCTTGAAGAACCTGCTGAAACAAGGCATTCACCGCCTCCGGTCCCCGGTCTAAATGTCCCACGGTATGAATGAGAACCAGCGTCTCTTCTTTGGAAAGCTGCGCCGTCCGATGAATCCCCTCCACAATGGCATGCAGAACCGGACAACGGGAGATGATAGACTGAAACTGCGGGTCCCGCTCCAGATCGTAGCTCTCCGCCAGCTCCGGCAACACCGTCCGGCGCTGCGGCTTACTTTCGAGTACATCCGATTCCAGCATGGAGCTGTCTTCCCAGGGCAACGGCTCTTCCGATGGCCCGACCGACGGTGGCATCGCCATCGCCGCCGACTTCCCCTCCTCCGGACGTTCATGATACTGGCGCTGAATGAAGGCGTAAATCGCCCGTTTGGAAGTCCTTTTCACTGTCGTCAGAAAGCTGAGCTGGTCCGGGTAAGGTTCCCCGTCGGGCTGAATAAAACGAGCCGGTTTGCCCGTCCGTTTGTGAATCCCCAAGGGCAATTTGATTAGATTCCCCAGACCGCCCCGGGCCACCGTTCCCTGGCGGGGAAAGACCTCCACTGTAACCTCCGTCGGCAGGGGTAGCAGCCGACCGGCCAAAAGATCGCCGAATTTCTTGGCCACCCCGGCGGGAACGGGCGTATCGAGGAAGATCCAGACATGACGACCTTTGAAACCCGAGTCCTCAAGATAAACGGTGACGTCTGCTGCGGCGGCAAGATCCATGAGGCGGCAGGCAGTCTGATGGACCTTCTGCATGGCCATCTCCCAGAGACGTTGGCTCGTAATAGCCTTTTTTACCGCGAATTTGGCAAGATCAAAATCGAAGGCAATGAAATTAACCGTGTTGTCCATCCGGACCGGGTAAACGCCGGCCGTAAAATTGCCAAGGAGATGGTTTTCCGCAACCTTCGGGGTAAGAGGTTCTTCCACGGGTGTGTAACCGGATTCGCCTGTCGGGCTTACCCACTGGCGGGCGTAAACACCTTCCCGCCCTCCGAAGAGAGAAAGAAATGTCACCAGGTGATGGGGTTGGGGTAACACCGTCGCCGCCGGATTACGTTACCGCGAGGTAAAGGAAACATACACCTCTTCTCCACGCAGATGACGAACCCACAGCCGTACCTGCTCCAGAAGGATAGCGCGGTAGCTCAGTCTTTGTCCTTTGGGCAGATAAAGGACCTTCTGATTGAGACGACCTTCGAATTGGGTGATGAACGTCCTCATCCCTTCATGGGCTAAAATGATTGGATATTCTTCACGATTCGGCTCCGTCTCCGCAAAATCGAAGGCCGCCGGTTCGCGGTCTTCGGGACGGTAGAAATCGGTAGTGCGAATGATGCGCTTATTGATCAGGGTCAAAACCAGGGAATCGACAAGAATGGGCCGGAATTCCTCCATAAGGTCGAGGATCAGCGACGGGCGGCCATATTCCAACGAATGGAGGCAACCGGCGTGCGGGTCAAGGCCGGCTACATTCACCTGGGTATGCACGGCGTTTGCGAGGAGGGTGTAGCCCAGGCTAAGAAGAACATTCACCGGGTCCTTCGGGGGGCGGCGATTCCGGTTTTCGAAGGTGATGTCTTCCACGCGGATCAGATGTTTCAGACAGCCAAAATAGGCGGCGGCCCCGGTCCCCTCCATCCCCATGACGCTTTCCACGGATGGGCAGCCGTCCAATTGCCGCATTGTCCGCCGCAGATAATGAACGGCGGCGGCGACATCCTCACGGGGGCTTTCCTGATTGTAGCGCCTCAATAAAACCCGGCAGTTATAAAGTTTTCCCCGGATGTAGCTCTTGGCCGTTTCCAGCGCGAACTCGGGATCGGAGATCTTCTGGAATTGCAGCATCCGTAATTCCACATTCTTTCCGAACTGGGAAATCAGGCGACCCCGGTACTTGCCGTAAATGGACATGAACACGGTGTCAATACCACGCTCCAGCAAGAAAGCTATAGCGCCGGGGGAGACGCTGACTGCGCCCATAAGGACAACCTGCTCAATCTTGAAGGCATGAACCCAGTTGATGGGCTTGCGCATCTTCTCGACGACAAGGCGCTCGCCCCGTTTTACTATGGTTGCTCCTTGCTCGGTAACGTAGAGGATGGCCATGATAATGTTTACCAATCGTGGATTCGTGAACCGACATCAGACAGGATAATGCCCACCTTGTCAAGAAGCTTTTCCCAACCGAAAAAATGACCGGCTGGTCAGATCGACTACATTTGCCGGAACCGGTGATATATATGTTGCATTTTATGGCACCTTCCGCTATGATCGCGAAAATATACATTTAATGATTATTTTGTCCATCCATTCCTTGGTAAAGGAGGATCGTTCACATGCAAATTAATGAAATATTAGAAAAGACCGGGCAGACGGAGGCAATGATTCTCCGTGAACATGCCATCTTGACCATTCTCACAAAGTTGTCGCGATACGATTCTGAATGTATGCAATTTGAAAAGAAATACGGTACATCCTTGACGTCCTTTCGCCAGCGGCTTGAGCAACAAGTAAATTTTGAAAGTTTTACAGAAGATGATGATCTTCTGGATTGGGAATATGCCGATACGGCCAGGAATTGGTGGCGCCTGAAAATGAGGGATATCGGCCATGATCATTAAGATAGTCGAGCGATATGGAGTTTTTATCGCGACTTGGAAGATTATCGAATATGATCAGGATGGGCCCAATTTAAGACTAAAAGCTGAGTTCGAATTTTCTGATGGCAGCAGATTATTCATACGGCAGATTGTTTTGCAGGAATCAACTTTTAAATACGCTTACCATTGGCAGGACGAGAAAGGATTGTTACGCTGTAGATGGGATAATTCGCCGCATTGGCCAGACATTTCTACACATCCACATCATAAGCATGTTATTTCCAACGATAAATATCTCATTGAACCGTCCAGAGGCGGCGACCTGGAATCAATATTTGTTGAGATAGAACAATTCCTTTCTCATCTCGAATAGACACCTTCTCGTCTTTCCCGTCATTCTGGTTATTTTCTTCCTTGTATCCACATTTCTTACTTGATCCTCGATGACTATTATGACCAGCGGTCACTTATTGACTTCGTAAATTTTTGATGTCTGCTGTATTTTATTAATATTATCATATAGTTACGGTATGCCAGAATCTGGCATTTCAGAAAATCAGCCTTCCGTCCTTGAATAATCGCTTTATTTACACCTTTTATCATCTTTTTTTATCCTTGCAGCGGCCTTTTCTCACTACCGGCTTTTCATGGACAAAACTTTTTGGGCGTTGTCTATTGCTCTCTAATGTCAGCTACTTTAGGGGTGTCGGAGCTCCGACACCCCCCTCTGTTACTGACCCAAACCCAGTTCAAGGAATTGGGTGCGATTCGTAGTGTCGGAGCTCCGACATCCACCCCTCTGCTACTGACCGCCCATATGAAGCCATTTCGTGATCATCTGCATGATCATCTGATGGCGCCAGTATTGATCACTTAAAGAACAGAACAGGTCAACGAAGTACATCGCAATCCCTTCTATCCAGGTCGTTTTTCCATCTCGCCCCTTCACTTTGGCTTACGAAGACGAGAAGCCGTTAGTCGCAATCCCTTCTATTCAGGTCGTTTTTTCCATCGGAGCAAAACCAGAGAGGGGCGCAAAGATCACCTTAAGTCGCAATCCCTTCTATTCAGGTCGTTTTTTCCATCTCAAAGACAAGCAAGACCATAAGAATTTTGATGATTAAGTCGCAATCCCTTCTATTCAGGTCGTTTTTTCCATCCAGGAATATCAAACAGTTTTCTTAGCCAAATAGTTAAGTCGCAATCCCTTCTATTCAGGTCGTTTTTTCCATCGGCAAGGGAGCGGAGACATGAAGAAACAGGGCAAAGAAGTCGCAATCCCTTCTATTCAGGTCGTTTTTTCCATCGTTAACGGCAAGGAGCCCAAAGAGAATATCAGCGCAACGTCGCAATCCCTTCTATTCAGGTCGTTTTTTCCATCCGCGATAGGAATTGAATGGGCCGGGAGATGTGGTCGCAATCCCTTCTATTCAGGTCGTTTTTTCCATCGGAACCATACCAGCAGGCCGTTGACGCCGGTTACTTTGTCGCAATCCCTTCTATTCAGGTCGTTTTTTCCATCAGTGACGGCCACGGCTGGTAATTATGCTGTTACAGTAAGTCGCAATCCCTTCTATTCAGGTCGTTTTTTCCATCAGTGACGGCCACGGCTGGTAATTATGCTGTTACAGTAAGTCGCAATCCCTTCTATTCAGGTCGTTTTTTCCATCAAGATCAGAAATGGTTGATCGATAGGGACCTCCTCCAAAGTCGCAATCCCTTCTATTCAGGTCGTTTTTTCCATCGAAGCCCCCAACCTCAAGAGCGTGGGCGGCTACCTGTACAGTCGCAATCCCTTCTATTCAGGTCGTTTTTTCCATCCCTTGCCAGCATCAAATAATTAATCCCTTTACCCTGCCGTCGCAATCCCTTCTATTCAGGTCGTTTTTTCCATCCCATTCACCTTGGCCTACGAAGACGAAAAGCCGTTACGTCGCAATCCCTTCTATTCAGGTCGTTTTTTCCATCTATGGAAAACAATGAAAACACCACAGAAAACGCAAAGTCGCAATCCCTTCTATTCAGGTCGTTTTTTCCATCTCAATCTGGCCGACCGGATCCCGAGCGTTTATCAGGGAGTCGCAATCCCTTCTATTCAGGTCGTTTTTTCCATCTCAATCTGGCCGACCGGATCCCGAGCGTTTATCAGGGAGTCGCAATCCCTTCTATTCAGGTCGTTTTTTCCATCTCAAAGCGACCCCTCAAGATGAAAGAATAGCCCGTATAGGTCGCAATCCCTTCTATTCAGGTCGTTTTTTCCATCTAACTGCTTGAAAATATGAAGTTTGACGGAATGCCGTATGTCGCAATCCCTTCTATTCAGGTCGTTTTTTCCATCTATGAAGGCTCATTGACAATCCATGATGTTACCCTGTAGTGTCGCAATCCCTTCTATTCAGGTCGTTTTTTCCATCTTGGAACAAAACGAAAACAACACAGAAAATGCTAATGGTCGCAATCCCTTCTATTCAGGTCGTTTTTTCCATCTGGTAACACCTAACCCATATCCAATATGAAAGGGGGTAGTCGCAATCCCTTCTATTCAGGTCGTTTTTTCCATCCTTGGCAGAATGGAGTCGGAAGGAAATCATTTGATAGTCGCAATCCCTTCTATTCAGGTCGTTTTTTCCATCTCTACCAACCATTCCTAATGAAAGGGGAACTACCATGAAGTCTCAATCCCTTCTATTCAGGTCGTTTTTTCCATCTATAAGATCAATAATGATCCGGCGTTCCCAAACTACTCAAAAGTCGCAATCCCTTCTATTCAGGTCGTTTTTTCCATCTCAGGCCAAAGACAAAACACTCTTCATGGCGGCTTAGTCGCAATCCCTTCTATTCAGGTCGTTTTTTCCATCTACTTCGGGAGTATGCTAGCCAATGTCAAAAGCGGCAAAGTCGCAATCCCTTCTATTCAGGTCGTTTTTTCCATCTATCAACACGGAAAAAGAACTGTTAGAGGCCTTGCTGTCGCAATCCCTTCTATTCAGGTCGTTTTTTCCATCTCCCTCCTTATGTAATTTATTGAACTGCCAAGAGAAAAAATGATGTTTGCGAGGAACCCCTGGTGGAGCTCACGCAAGACCTCAACCCATTTTTTCTTTTTTGAATATTTCTCTTTCATATCAATAACTTGCAAATGCGGTTGTCTTTTTTACAAAACATAATAATATCGAACCCTTACAACTTTTTCCGGTTTCTTCCAAAGATCCTCGCAATCATGATGTATCACCTTGCAATAACTATAATTTCTTTCTCGCCAAGGCCTCATTTAATTCCGCCACGCAGGCCATCAGTTGGCCGGGGTTTTCCGCTGTCGTGATGATATCGAACTTTGTTGTCTGGCCGGCATTGCTGAAAATCCCCTCAATCTGGTTGCGGGGAACTCTGGCCAACACCCGGAAACGTTTCGGCGCGTTCAGGTCCGGATTGTAGTAATAAGTGAAAATCTCCTTTACAAAGGGAAACAAAAGAAGTTTTTTCAGGTAGATTTTCAGACCTTGATGTTTGCCGTCATTTTCGTCCTCAAACCTGATCTTTTTCTTTGCCGGCGGCAAGCGACAATCCTTGGGCAATTGCAATTCCCGCTGCCTGCCAAAGCGGTGGCGAAAGGTTTCATGGAACAACTGACCCGTCGGCGACAGGGCGAGCCAGGGCTGCCCGTCTATATCCACTTCATCCACAAGAGAAAGAAACCTGTCGTCTTTTACCATATTTTCCCTCTGCCCGCATATTCCCTCCTCCAAATCATGAAAGAGATCATTGAACTCCAGCCAGAAAGACAAGTCCAGCGCCACCGGCTGGGGAGGCAGGAGAATAACCTCGGAAAAGCGTTCATACATGTAGCAGACGGGTATTTCCAGTGCCTGTCCGATCATCCCGGCAAAGGAAATCTGGGCCTTGTACCCCCCCGTGGCGTTGATGAGCAACCGGTTGGAACCATAGCGGCGGGCGGCGTGACCGATGAGGCGAACGAGATTCCGGAGACCGGTATTGCGAAATTTGTGGACATCCTCGTCCGTCAGGCCTTCAATCACCTCGTAGCATACCTTCTTGAAACTGTCGGGGTAATCGGAGCGGCGGTACAGTTCCGTCAAAAGCTCCCCGGAAAGGCGGCCCGCCTCCGTATCGGAAACAAAAAACAAAAGCAATTCACGCCCGCCAAGACGATTACCGGCAATAATGCTGTGGATGGAATTGATTTCCGCCCCGCAACGGCGCTCCGCAGGCGACACATCCGCCAGACGGAGGGTCAGACGCTTGATATTCCCCTTCCGCAAATCTCCATCAAGACCGGGGTCTTTCTCGGCGGCCAGGTTGTTGATCAGACTCGTCCCAACGGTACAGATCAGGATGTCCCGCATACATCTCCTTTCTTCAGCCAGGGAAACTGAATGCTGTCGGCGTATTCCAGGAAACCGGGCCGGACCGCTTCAAAAAGTGCAGCGGCGTCTTTGAGGAGCTTTTTGCACAGCGCATCGGAAACAGGCTCCATGCCGTGGGCAAGTATGGAATTATTACGCTTTTTGATCCGGCCCGTCATTGATTTCCGTTCCCGGAAGGCAACGCCCAGGGGGTCGCCCAGCACGTCAAGCAATTCGTAGGCGCGGAAAAGGCCGATCTTGGTTTTTCCATCCCCGGCGTCATAGCACTGCGGCAGGCTTTCCCGGTATGGGCTCGCAGGAACCTTGCCAAGGTCAACATCTGCTGTTTGAATTCCATATTGGCTGCCCAGACGGTTCTGGGCGCACAGTTCCACGGCGCGGTAAAGGCGGGCCACGGCGTCGTCATATTTTCCTTCCTGAGCGCGACGACGAGCATTGTTGAAAAGATCGCCCAGGCGCGCCCCGGAGGAATCCCGATCTTTTTGCGTCAAATGCTCCAAGTGTTTTATGATCGCCGGCGTCGGCAGATAAGCCGGACAATGTGATGTCGCCGGGGTCAGCTTGGTGAAATCTTTCCGGGCGGCGTCATGATTGAAGAGCTCCCAGGCGAGGTAGGCCCCGGCCAGCTGCCGCATTGTCGCCAGTTCCGTTGCTTCCTCGGGGTCAAGAATTTGTTCCTTGATTTCCTTAAGGATTTCCAAACTAGCATCGAAACGGAGGTGATAAATAAGCTTGCCCGCCACCTTCATCTCATAGAGGCGGAGGATGCGTTTCGGTTCGATGGTGAGGAAACGTTCCGTGTCGTCCATTACCAAGCCGTTTCTGCGCTCCCCTGTGATATATTTGAGAGAGGCACACTGGTTATAGACGGCGGAGAGGGCCGCCCCGGCTGTCATAGCCTTGGTGCCGCTGGTGAAATCTAGTTGGATATCATCCGGGGTATAGCTGCACCGGACAAGTTCCCGAAAGATGCGGTTGACCGCCCGGAAGACGCTGTCAAAGTCTTCGGGGTTTTCCAGGGAAACAATACGGCAGGTGGCTGCCGGCGCCGGTGTTGGGGGTGCGACTTCGGTCAGCCCGCCGCCGTCAGCGCCGTTTTCATTCAAAATCGCCGTGGCACCTGCATCCTTAAGACCCAAGGCGACGGCAATGGCCTGCGCGTTTTCGAGGCTTTCCCCGGAAACTACAAAGACGGTGAAATCAGGGCGGCTGTCCCGCACCGTCTTGATCAGGGGTTTGACAATATATACATCCGACCGGGCGCCGGTCCCCACCGTAATAATCAAGGCGCGTTTCATAAGTCAGTTCCTTCTTTCTGCTGCCGTCTTTACAGAATCCATGTCAATCAGGTCGCTGCCTGTTCGCTGCCGCCCGTGTAGTCAAAGTTGACGCCTTAGGGCTGATCCTGGATAATTTTAGACAGCCTTTCGATATGCTCGAAATGACGATCTCTGGTAAGCAACGTCCCGTCAATAGCAAGACAGGAAGCGGCAATCCAGACATCGTTGATGGGCAACCGCGTCCCCCGGGCAGACAATTCAAAATAGAGTTCGGCATAATGTCTCGCCGTGTCGCCGGCGACGGGGATAATGGCGACATTGAAAAGGGCGATGAACTCGGCAAGCTTCTCCTCATTGTATTTCAGACGTGAACCTTTCCTGAACCCGTATTGCAACTCGCCCATGACGATGGCGGGGATGTGCAGCGCCTCGCTGTTTATGGCGATGAAATCAACGGCATTGCCGCTGCCTTCGGCAAAATCGGAATAGGCGCAGGTGTCGAGAACAAGCTTCATTTCCAGTCCTCATCGTTGATACGATTAAAGATGTCCGTCGCCTGTCTCAGCTCTGCGGCCTCTTCGTGAGACATCCACCCGGCAAACTGCCGGATTCTTGTTTGCCGGTCTCTCAACGAGGCTATCTTTTCGTCAATGGCCGCCAAGACAAAAGCCGTTTTTGTTATTCCTTCCTTTTGGGCGAGCGCCCTGATTATCTCTTCCTTTTCCACCGGTATCCGTAAACTGATGGCCATGACCTGCCCCCTCTCCACACTGTATTTCATTTATTAAAAATTGTATCGCATACAGTGCCGGTTGTCAACTAAAATGCATTTACCTTTTCGGATTTGCATGGATGTAATTATATCTTTTGCAACTTGTTCATTTTACCCGAAATTTTTCGCCCAATTTGCTTAAGTTTACCGTGGCTTCTTTGGCTGGCTTTCCTTCCCTGATGAAGACCTTTTTGCCGGTAGGAACCTCTGTTTCCTTTACCGCTTGCACGTTCATATCCGTTATCTCCAGGAGGCACCAGCCGAAGGGGTGCAAGCCATTGGCGAGCGTCCTTGTCGTTCCCCAAGGTAAAGGCCGTCCGGATTTATCTTTCCTGGTTATCGGCCGGCGAACTTCGTCGAGGGTAACACACTCAACATGAGAAAAATGGCCGAGGCGGAGCAGCGCCTCGTTGGTCTTTAATGCGTCAAGGCGTTCCAAAATCGGGAATATTGCTTTCCTGATCTTTTCCGTATCACGGTTGGAATAGAATTTCTTGAACTCTTCCCTGAATTTGGGAAGATAAAAAAGGTTCAGAGATTCAAGGAGATAAGGGGCATCTACCTTTTCACCATGAAGGGAGAACGGGATCAGAGACAATGAAAGGGGCAGAACAACAGGCATTTTTGTCTGTGAGCATCCTTTGACCGTCTCAAAAAAACCCTTGGGCGTCGAGGTTTTCCTCTCGTCGCACGACAGCTCTTCAGCCTCGATAATTACCGAAGATTCAGCGGCAAGCGGCGCATCGGCTATCTTCAGGAAACGCATGGGGTCGTCCTTGATCCGCCCGAAGATTTTTTCATTATAATCGGAACCTCTGTTGCGACGGGCGTCTTCCGTGGTCACCCCGGCTTTCCGGACAAAACGGTTAGCCAGGGCCGTACGGATGGCCCCTTTTACCGAGCTGCCGGGTATATAGGGCAATTGATTTATTTCATTGCGGATTGTGGGGCGGATCAGAACCTGATTCCTTGCATCCTGTCTGTCAATGGCATTGCGATATGTCGTCAGTAACAGCGGACAGTCTATGGCTACTGCTGTCAGGGAGAATTTCTCAACGGCGATATTTTTAGCAATAAAGGTCCTGAGGGCGGCATAGTTGTCTCCATCCACCATTTTACTCAGGAGCGCCTTATCGGGAAAGCTGTCCATCCACCGCACAAGGTCGATAAAATAAAGTTTGTCGCCGACGATAACATAGGAGAAGGGATCAATTTCCTGGCCGGTCCCGATATGCAAAGGGCTTAGCAGGTGGAGATTGACATTTTGTTTTGTTAATGAGGTTTTTTCAGGCATGGCTTAGATCCTCACGAATCTTCAGGGGCAAGGTGATGGGAATACCACAATGCCGGATGCGTTCATCGGAATGGACTCGATCCAAAAGCGGCATGGCCGCTAAAGAAGGATTGCCGAAAAATACGGCCCCTTCTTCGTACATCAGGATGGGTTTTTTGAAGGGACGGACATCGCCCCCCGTAGGACTGACAAAGGCAAAATCACCGCCCAGCTTGCCAAAACGGGTGAAGAGCCGGTAGGCGGCAGGAAAGGAACCTATGCCGGGGAAGGCGGCCAGGGAAAGGCACATGCAGGCGTCTGCCCCCGGGCTGTCAAATTCCAGAGAATTGAATTTGCTGTCTTTTTCGATTTCAAGCGCCCCCATTCCCAGGGATTTATCGGCCCCAAAGCCGGTTTCCGGGAGATAACGAAGGAGGAAATCGTCAATGGCCGCTTCCATAGACGGATCGAGATCGCGGATTTGAACATACAAATCCAGGGCATCGCCAGGGTGATGCCAGTGTTTTTCCCTTGCGAACAATCCGCCGCCCTCCGGCGGAACCGTTCCGGACAGACGGGAAATGCGGTTATGAGTGGTCAATTCCGAGAATGTTGTCCCTGCCTGCTCCCCTTGCCTCGTTCCTTCTCCTTCTTCATAAAGTTGTTCATAAAGGGTTATTTCATCATATTCATCCTTCAGGCGCCGCCAGCAGGGGATGCTGATCCAGCGTTGCTTATTCCAGGCTTTGATTCTGGATAGACCGGAAAACAAGCCCTTTTTATCATTGCCGAACTTCCTTGCGGCAAATTCTCTGGCCGCAGCGCGTTTCAGCGGGGGCAGAACCGGCCGGGGAAGAAAACCGGCGGGAAAGGCGGAGGAAAAAAGAACCGGCCCGGGCATGACTCCGTCATAGCGGCCGAGAAACGATTCCAACGCCGCTTCCCCTTCACCATACCGCACGTACCAGCAGAAGTGACCGAAGAGGGTGTCCGACTTTAGGGGCGTGATCAGCGGCGCAACTGGTTTGATTATGTAACGCAGCAGCATTGCCGTCCTCCTCAACCAAGCTGGATCGCTTCTAAAAAGCTATCCGGTTGCCGTTCACCGTCGATGATGATGGGGGTGAAACGGATCTGACCGCAACCCCGCGAACCGGCGCCGCCTAATGCATCCAGCTCCAACATTTTCATGGCCTTGAGGACGGTCTGAAAATACTCATCCGGATCGTTATCAAACACCTTGAAGGAAATCCTGAAATCAAATGTGACGCCGGCAGGAACACGCTCCAGCGGACGGGGATTGGCCATGCCGGTGATGCGGTTGATAGCGTTTTCGTATTTGACCTCCAAGGGCAAGTCGCCGTTGCGATAACGGTCCTCCCATTCTTTGGAAAGCTTCGCATCCCGGACAATGATCCGCGTCGGTCCTAAATCCGGTGGGTGCTGCGCCGAGGCGGAAACGCCAAAGACGGGACAGACGGGGCAATCACGGCGGCCGCAGTTGCAGGGATTGCCCAGACCCCTGGCTTCTTTTACATAGCGCCCTTCCTTCATCTCGATTAAGGAACGTAGTTTTCCTTTCAAAGAGGAACCGGGTATATAGGGGGCGTTACTCTCAGGAAGGGGATCTTTGATGATGGGGTTGTCCATACCCCCGATTTCAATGGTTTCATTGGAGGCCCCGATATGGAGACCCGTCAGAATACTTATCTTTCCTTCAATCTGTCTGATCTTTTTCAGTTTCATCGTATTCTCCCTTATCTTTTCCTTTTACTTTACACCCATACCGTAATAAAAACCCACCACCGCCTCAAAGTGGAGCATGAAGGATTCGAATTCTGTTTTACTGTTGATGCTGTTGACATTATCAATCAAAAATTCCTTGAACTGAAACGGAATCTTCTGGTTTTGCGGGTTAGCCGCGTAGGCGGCCTTGGATTTCACCATTTTAATCAGGGGCTTGATCTTTTCAAAATCCTGTTTGGCCACCTTTTTCTCCAGGTTTTTGAAATCACCGTAAAAACGCCGCAACTGAGCCGAGGACAGAGATTTATTGTTGTCCACCCGTTTGTTATTGAATTTGTCCTGAAAGGTCACGACAAAACTCGCGGCAACTTTTTGCGCCTCCTCGTCCAGGATTTCCGCCCGAAGATTCCCCTTTTCATCAAAATATTTCATAGCCACCCTCCTCGTTTAGCTTTGCATGTTATTTTTTTCTCAATCGCTGCGATTCATGTTGATTGCCTGAAAAAGCGGCAGGTTAAGCCCGGCTAGTTTCGATTTCTCCCTGACGCCGACGGCAAAGATATCCAGCAGCATCTTCAATTCTTCCTCGTTGTTTCTTCCTTTACCCATGATGTTTCGGCCGATGTCATAATGGGCGTGGGAGAGATAGCGGCCAGCGCTGATACTGCCGCCGTCGGGTTTCACGAACAGCTGGTACATCCGTTGATACCGAAGCAGGCGATATAGAAAGGCCATGGAAAAACCGGTGCGTTCCCGCTCTTCTATGGCCCGGTCGATTTTTTTCCCCATGTCAAGGCGTTCTTCAAGTTCCGCCCAAGACATAGTTTCTTTTAAAACATCGATGCTGTCTTTTTCCCGGTCGCCGCCCCGGAAATTCTTTGCCGCCTCCAGACGTTCCTCGACAAGATGAGCGGCCATCCTTACGGGCAAACGGGGCCGGGCCACAAACACGCCTGAAGACAGCGTGAGATCACGGTTCTCCGCGCAGAATCGGGAGAAATCACGGCGCATCTCCACGGCGAAACGCAACGTCTGCTCCCAAGGTCCAATAAGAAAGACATCGTCGCCGCCGGCGAAGACGACGTAGATATCGGGATATGACTTTTCCATAAGACCGACCAGATAATCGGAGAAGAAGAGATTAAGCATGCGGGATAGGAAGGAAAAACGGGCCAGGGAAAGACGTTCCCCCAAACCGAGTCCAAAAATGAAACCAAGGTTATCGACATCGGCCTTCAAAAAACCTAATAACGGCCGGCCGATCAACTCTTCCCGGCAGCGTTTTTTCGATTTGAGGGCGATCATGCCAAAGGTTTTAGGCTGCTCCGGTTCGATGGCAAAACCTTCCCCTTCGTCTGAAAAGAGGCGGAACCACTTGGGATCTTTCAATTCATCGCTGGTTATCCGGGGCATACGGCGCGCCAGCCGCGTCCGGGCAAAGCCAATTCCATCCTCAAAGGTCTCGACCAGATAAACGTCTTTTCGTACCTCGGGCAATTTATCCCCCAAGGTTAGTTTGACAGCGTCGAAAAGTTCTACCCGGCCATTGGCGCCGTAAATATGACAGGTCGCCCGGGGCAGCGCGGTTCCGAGATCTTCGATTTGCTGCAGGCAATCCATGCAGATGGAAAGGTCGGCCCCTGTCGTTTCGCGGTATCTCTTCATGGCCGGGAGATCGTTCCGATTGACATTGCATACAGCGCAGTTTCCCCCTTCCACCTCGTCGTATCCTTCGGACAGAACGGGACCGGCAGCGATTATGCTCTGGTTGAGCTTGTTGAGTTTAGCGCTGTCCAGGGCTTCGTTGATTTCGTCGAGCTTCGTTTGGAAACGGCTCATCATGAAATCATTATGGCTCAAGCGCGTCCGCCCGGCAATGTTCATGTTTAGAAGTCCCTTGAATTTGGTGCGGAACCACTTTTGGATATCCGCCTCCAGGGCGGCAATCTGTTCGTCGGCAGTGTCAAGATTGGGCAGCAGCATGACGAACTTTCCACCTGCATCCAGGATGCGGCACACGGAAAGCAGGCCGAAACGCCGCTGGATCGAGATGAGGATGGAACGGACCAAGGAATGAAGGTAAAAGGAGCGGGCGCGAAAAATCTTGGATACTCCCCGCCCCGAGTTGTTGCTGATGCCGAAGATATAGTCCTGGATACCAGAAAGATCGCCGCCGAGGAGAAGAAATTTCTCTTCCCCGTCTCCCCATCTGGGCATCGTCTTTTTTTCCCGATGGTAAAGATAGAGGGACTGGGCGATGGCGGCCGTGGTCACAGCATGGTCGTAGAGAGAAATATCCGGCAGGGTCTTGTATGATGAAGAAGGAATGCACCATGTGTATTGCTCCAGGAGGGAGATGAGGGAATCAAGATAAAACGGGAAAGGCAATGATGTATCCAGACGGCTTGCACCTTCTAAAAAAGCGGCAAAAAGCATCCGGTAATCTTCCGGTGCTCCGGCTTTACCGCCTCGCAGCGGAAAGATACTCTGCGAGACTGCATCCAAAGGGGCAAGTTTATAAAACCACTTCCCCGGCGCCTGAAACTGATTCTCCTTAAGTTCTATTTCCTCAAAGATCGAAAGGAGACGGGCCTCCCTGAAGCCGGTTTCTTCTTCATGATCATGAAATTCTATTCTATCTGTTCCAGAGCTGAGGCGATCGGCGATATGAACACACATCTCCTGGAGGTTGTCTTCATCGGGGCGATGATGCGCGGAGGCGATCCGGGCGATCCTGCCGCGATCTTTCCTCAACTCCTCCGGTAACGGCAGATCTTTGTCGATGAAATAGTCGCTGTACAGCGTATGCCAGTGCCCTGAAACGCCTTTATAACTTGTGAGATAAACAGCTTCCATATCGTGCGAACAGGGCCGATTGGCGCGCTGGGCAAATTTGCCCACATCGTGCAGCACGGCGCCCAACGCTAACATTTGTAATTCGTGATCCATTTTCCCTCCTGATTCTTCCTGATTCCCGGCAATTAAGTCTGATGAACCAGCACGTACTGATTTACTTATCTATATTTCCATATCAATGAATTTGATCGCCTCCGATGGAGAATGAACGGGTAGCGCCGCGTTTATGAAATCACGTTCATTGCGGGTGACGATTAGGTCCGCCCCCCACTGTTGGGCAGCAGCGAATATTACGGCGTCCTCAAAATCGCCGAATCCGGATTTCAATGCGACATTCAAGACATTCCCATCTACCGGGGCAACCTTAAAAATTGCCAAGAGGCTGCTGATAGCATCTTTTGCCTTATCGCTGCTTTTCACCTTGGCGATAAGATAAAAGATTGTCGTAATAGTAGTAGCACATAGGCAACCTTCGATCTTTCCTCCTTCAACCATACTAAAGAGATTTGCCGCCTCATCAACAAACGGTTTGCGGTCTAAAAAAAGATCGAGGACGACATTGGTATCGACAATAATCTTCATAAGTGCTTCTCCTCACGATACCGATGGTAATCTTCTTCTTTAATATCAGCATCTTTGAGAATACCCCGCAGTGACTCTGTCATCGGGGCATAGTTTTTTTGCTGTTCCGCTTTTCCCGTCACCAGCAGCTTGAAATAGTTGGCTACTAATCTTGAAAGGGAAATCCCTTTCTCGCTGGCATAAAGTTTTCCCTGATTTATCAAGTCCTCATCGAGACGTAGAGTCAATTTTGTCTGCATAATCTACCTCCTACACATGGCGTATATTTAGAGCTTACATTATACGTCATATGTCGTTCATCGTCAAGTCGTTGTAGTAATTACTGTTGTAGTAATTACCAAACCGGTATCTCCTTTTCGGCAGCCTGCGACCTGTCCGTCAGTACCTGATTGTCACAGCGATTTTTCCAAGACCAAAGGTTGTCTGTTTTCCCAAATGCGTCTTTTCACAGAACCTGATGAGGGGGATAAACTCGTCAAGCGCGCCGGCGTACGTAACGGAGCCGATAATGCCGCCCATAAGCATGGCCTGATCCTGGCGGTTGGAATAACGCCGCCAGTCAAACCAGCGAAGATCCGCCGCCGTTATGGTTGCATCCTGCGCCCGCTCCACAAGTCCCCGGTAATCGATGACCGGCTCGCCGGCGCCGTGATATTGTAGAAGCGATGATGCACGCCTGAGCATGGCCCGGACCAGGACATGAAAGGGCAGGTCTACTTCAAGATGGTTATCAAATTTCAACCGCAGAGGAGTCACCAAAGTAAGATCGATCCGCTGCACCGCCGATGCAGCTCCTTCTGAGAAGGTACAGGGGAAAGCCGTCGCAGGTGTGTGAGGGGTCCCGGCTGTTGCGGAAGCGGGCGCAGGGGCGGCGCCAGACAGTCCGCCGGTCAGAACTGATGGATTGGGTTCATGGGTAGCGGACGTTACTACCGTCCCGGAAACGGCGCTCAAAGTTAGAGCGCTGGCAAAGACGCCGGTTTGAACGCGCCCGTCCCCAGCGTTATAAACCTGACAGCCGTTTGCGGTGACATCGGCAAGGCGAAAAGTTCCCTTCCCTTCTTCACGTCCTTTGCCGACGCCCTGTTTTCCCATCTCATGAAAAGCATAGATAAAGTAAGGCAGATAATCATTGGCCCGACCGAAGAGGATTAGCTTGAAGTCAAAGTGTTCGCCCGCCTGATAGCGTGTCTGGCGGTTCAGGTCGGGTTCGATGACATAGGGATGGGGCGGCGCAACAATCCGTTTTTTGCCCATCTCGTTGTACTGCTGGTGATTCTCCAGGACTGGGGCCAGGGACTTCACCTGTGGAGATGACGTGGTCCGCTCCGGGGCGATCTCGAATACGAAGGGATAGAGGCACTTTTCCCGGAGGAGACAGTCCCCGCAGTCCTGCCTTTTCAGGGCGCAGACGACTTTCTTCAGGGCGTGACCGAAGACGCCCCGGAAGGTGGAACCTTTGTAGGCAGGAAGAACGGCGTCGTTGTCGAAGATGCAGTGAAATTCATATTCGCCGTACAGCATCGCTTACCCCCTCGCATGAAAAACAATAAACCCCATCTCCTGTTCAGAAAATGGGGTTTCCGTGTTTCAAGCCATGCATTCCTCGCTCTTTGTCATAACGTAAAGTCTGGATGAACAGTGGTAATATTGAGTAGCATAGTCGATGTACCACTATAATAAATCATGATCAAGAAAATATTTTACCAGAAATGAAAACTGGCAGCCAAGGATGCCACGTTGCAATTGTCCCCCAGGTTGTATATAAGGCGGAAACACCTGAACGAAACTACCTCACTGGAAGGATAAAACTGATGGGTTTGAAAAAAGGATCATTGTCATTTTCAAGGTTTGGCGTTTCCAATCCCCTGCCCGGCAATTTTGCCGATTTATTCGATGAAAAGATCAAGTCATTCGCTTTTCGTGATTTCTTTCCCGAAAATGAAGAGAAGTCCCTGGGCTGGACGGGATTGCAGGAAATTCTCGATACGGAATTCGCATACGCTGCTCATACTCTGGGCGACTACCGGGTTTTTTCCCTGCGCATCGACCGCAAGACCATCTCGTCGGCGCTACTTCGTTTGCGATTTTTAGAGACGGAACGGGGCATGCTGGCGGAACGGGAGGCGAAAAAACTTTACAAGGAAGAGAAAGAAGCCCTCCGCGAGGCGATCCGACAGGACCTCATGAAACAGGCGTCTCCCGTCCCCTCGATGCTGGATGTCTGCTGGTCTCTGACAAAAGGCATGATCTATTTTTCCTCCCATGCAGAAAAGATCCTCCAGGACTTCCAGGACTTTTTTGGGGAAACCTTCGAAATGGCTATTGCTCTCCATGTGCCTTGGCTGGACGCCCTGACGCAAAGCGAAGACGACGCAGCGGAATTCCTTTCCCGGCAGCCGGGCCGCGAGTTCCTTACCTGGTTGTGGTTCAAGAGTGAGGAGCGGGATGGAAGAATCGCCCTGGAAGGTCAGGAAGAAATAGGTCTGGCCTTTGTACGCCGCCTGATCCTCGAATCGGGAGAGGGAGACTACGCCGAATCCGTCGTCTGCCAAGGGCAGCACGCATTGTTGCTGGAAGCAAAAGAAGCCCTCCGGCAGGGGAAAAAGATCCGCGAAGCCCGACTATCCATGGAAATCGATTCCATGGAGTGGGAGTTCACCTTCAAGGCAGATCTTTTTCAGTTCCAGTCCATGAAGATGCCCGCCCCGTCAGAAGAATTTGACGAAACCAGCATGTTGGAAGAAGAGGGACGTCT
>Ga0247842_10001851_pt1 | contig 33407 bp, 26 predicted proteins | sample LaCruzMarch2015__3_FD_192411 | JGI IMG/M metagenome (GOLD analysis project Ga0247842, IMG submission 192411) | Freshwater microbial communities from meromictic Lake La Cruz, Castile-La Mancha, Spain - LaCruzMarch2015_19m | ecosystem: Environmental > Aquatic > Freshwater > Lake | place: Spain...
TGACCATGGCCGTATCAAAGCAGGAGATCCTCGATGCGCGCATACACGAGTCGCTGGTTGAGACCGACAGGTTTGATCTGCTGGCCATGGGGCGCCCGGAAGGGCCTGGTTGCTACTGTGCCGCCAACCATATGATACGTTTCTCCATCGATAAGCTGGCTAAAAGCTATGACTATGTAGTCATGGACTGCGAGGCAGGGCTGGAGCATATCAGCCGCCAGACGACCCAGGATATTGATTTCCTGCTGGCGGTGACAGACCCCACCATGCGCGGGCTCAACACCTGTATGCGCCTGCAGCAGCTCAGCAAAGAGATACGCACCAATATAAAAGGGGGCGTCCTTTTGGTGGTAAACCGCCTGCGCGACGGCCTGCCGGCCGAATTCAAGGAGGCCGTGGGTAAGTCGGGACTGCTGCTCTTCGCAACTATACCGGAGGATCTATATATTTCCGAGCTGGACGTGAAGGGCAAACCGCTGACAGCGCTGCCGCTTGATTCGAGCTTCCGGCGGGCGGTGCAGGAGATCCTTTTCCGCCTGAAGGTAAAATAGAGCCTCCGATTCAAAACATTGTAAAGACCAAGGCTCATTTTGATACTGTGTTAAATCTTGAATAGTCTATGACCGGCATGAGAGATAAGAAAAGCAGGCTGTTCAGCCTGGCTGACATAGAGGGCAAGACCAGTCCCCACCAATTGCAGGTGAAAGGCGCACTGAGGATGCGGGCTGCACCCCTTGAATATGTTAAGGATGTTGAAGCGATGGCCGCTTTTTTAGGCGGCAGTCTTGAGAGACCCGGCATCGGAGAGGAGTGGGCAGTAGGCAAGGAGATATTCCCGGGGGTATCGGTTTGTTTTGTTTTTAACCGGTCTGACGATGAATTCCCCGCCAGGCTGAGGGCACTTTACAGCGGTGATAAGATTAGGATGATCAAGGGTGACGAACTTGCCACCATCACGGTATCGCTGGCCAATCAGCTATTACGCTACGTGAGAGAATCCAATCCCGGCGTGAAGCTCCCGGAAATATGCTATAAGGTTTAGGCTGCTGGAAAAAAGCATGGACGACGAGTTAAAAGCTTTTATCGATACAAAGTTTCAGTTACCGCCCATCGAGGGAGCGGACAAGACATGCTCGATCGAGGAAGCTATCAAGAGGCATGTCAAACCCGGCATGTCCATACATTTTGCCGGCAGGAGCGGGGCGCTGTTTTACCAACTGGTGCGTGAGTTTTGGGAAAAGAAAGGGGAGTTCACCATCATCAGCCCCTATGTATCAGCCCTGCTGCTGGCGCTTATCCGCGGCGGTCTGATGAAGAAGGCCATCACCAGCTTTGCCGGCAACACCTATCCCACGCCCGGACCCAATCCGCTGGTGCAGAAGGCCTACATCTCGGGTGCGGTGGAATTTGAGAATTGGACCATGCTCACCATCACACAACGCCTATTGGCGGGCGCCATGGGCTGGGAGTTCATACCCACGCGGTCCCTCGTGGGCAGCACTATGGCCGAGGAGAACAAGAGCGAATTCAGCGTTATCGATTCGCCCTTCGGAGGCGGGCAGACCGGCCTGCTCAAAGCACTGAAGCCGGACATCACCTTTATTCACGGCCTGGCAGCCGACCGCTCCGGCAATACCATATTGCCGTATCCCCTGGGCGTAGACGCATTCGGAGCCTGGGCAGCCACGCAGGCCGTGATCGTGAGCGTGGAACATGTCGTTCCTACCGATTATATACGCAGCCACGCCCATCTCGTCCGAATACCGTCCTATATGGTCAAAGCAGTTAGCGAGGTGCCTTACGGCGCCCACCCCGGTGGCCTGCCCAACTGCGGCATACCGCAATACGAGGGCTATTTTGACGATTACGAATTTGCCACACTCATACGGGATGCCTCAATGGACGAGACCCGTTTCATGGGATTTATACGAGAATGGATCCTCAACTGCAAGGACCACAGGCAATACATAGACAAATTGGGCAAGGACAGGCTGCGCTACCTTAAGGATAAGGCCAAGCCGCATTCCTGGGTGGTGGAGACGCTGGCTGCCGTGCCCCATATTGAGTTCCAGAAAGAATCCAACCAGCTGGAAAGGATGGTGATCGCCGGCAGCAGGCACATTGCCGGTCTATGCCAGTCCAAGGGATACCGAACTATGCTGGCTGGGGTGGGGCTCGCCCAGCTTGCCGCATGGATAGCAACCTACAGGCTGAAAAACTTGAAACACGATACAGAACTGCTGGCGGAGAACGGTATGTACGGTTATATGCCGGTGCCATCAGATCCCACGGGATTCAGCATGCACAACCTGCATTCCTGCAAAATGCTTACTAATATCGAGACGGCGCTGGGAGTCCTGGCAGGCGGGTCGACTAGCGCCTGCCTGGGTGTCCTCGGTGCGGCCCAGATCGACCGGTACGGCAATGGAAATTCCACCAAGATACCCCACGTTTATTACATCGTCGGCTCGGGCGGTGCCAATGACGTGGTCAGTTCCTGCTGTGAAACCATCGTATTTGCCACGGCCGGCAGGGAAAGGTTGATCAATGACGTGCCGTACATAACCTTCCCTGGCGGCAACGTAAGAACCCTGGTCACGGACGTAGGTATCTTCGAGAAACCCGAGGGGAAGAATACACTGGTGCTGACTTCCTATATCCCATACGGGACGGCCATCAGGGAGGAGGAGGCCATCAAGGGCATCAAGAGAATGGTGGGCTGGGAGCTGGAGGTGGCCCCGCACCTGGATAAGATCGGCCTGCCTTCGTATGAGGAAAAAATGATGGTCAGGCTCTTCGATCCCCACGGATTCTATACAAAAGTATAATAAGAACCTGAACAGACTATTGAGTCCGACCGAACTCCCTTTTTAGCTGCTGTGAGCTGAGATGCAGCATGGTAGGCCGACCGTGGGGGCAGGTGCGAGGCTGGGAAGTGCTTGCAAGTTGACTGATAAGCTCCCCCAGTTCACCCACATCGAGTTTTTGGCCGGCCCTGACTGCGCCGTGGCATGCCAGCGACTGGGCAGCCTTCAGGTCCCGTTTCCCCGGGTCCTTTTCAGCGCCTATCTCGTCCAGCAGTTCCACGATGACCTCTGCCAATGCCGTACCTTTGAGAATGGCGGGCACCGCGCGCACCAGGCAGGTTTTACCGCCGAAAGGCTCAATGGTGAATCCGAGCTCACTTAGCAGGCCGGCGCAGGCCGCCAGCGCCTGCTCCTGACCGGGGGTAAGCTCCTCCAGGGCCAGGGGTTCCAGCATGCCCTGTACGTCAGGCTTCTTGGATGCCCGCTGAGCCACAATTTTCTCGAACAGTATGCGTTCATGGGCTGCGTGCTGATCGATCAGATAAAGGCCCTCCTCTCCCTCTGCCAGTATGTAGCTGGAGAAAAGTTGCCCCAACGTCCTCAAAGCGGGTACGCCTGCGGAATGTGGTTCCCACAGGGGCCGTGCGGACGCCTCTTCCAAATCCGGCCGCGCTGAGGGCAGGGGTGACCGTGCAAGGGTATCGCGCAGCGCTTTAACTATGGCGGTGAAGACGCTGTTGCTGTTGCGGAACTTGACCTCGAGCTTGGTGGGATGGACGTTGACATCCACCTCTTCCGGAGGGACTGATATATTAAGCACCGCCAGAGGGTGTCTGCCGGTCATCATCAGCCCTTCGTAGGCTGTCTCAACTGCTTTGGCCAGGATAGAGTTGCGCACATAGCGCCGGTTGACGAAGAAGCTCAGGTAGCTGCGGCTGGAGCGCTGCACGGAGGGCGGGCTGGCCAGGCCTTGAATATAAAGCGGGCTGTCTGTTCCCTCCACCTCCAGCATTTTTTTTGCGGTTTCCAGGCCGTATACTACGGACACTGCTGAGCGCAGCTCTGCATCTCCGGCGGTGCGCAGGGCGGTACGGCCGTCGATGACTAGGTCGAACCTGACTTCGGGGTAAGCAAGCGCAAATTGGCTCACCAGTGCAGCTATATGACCGGATTCCGTCGCTGCGGATTTGAGGAATTTCAATCTTGCGGGGAAATTCTGGAAGAGCCGCCGCACTGTAACCGTCGTGCCCTGCGGGCGACTTTTTTTCTCTCTACCGGTAATCCTGCCGTTTTCCAGGTGCAGGTAGCTGGCCGCACTGCTGCCGGGGTCACGGGTGAGTATCTCCATCTCGGCCACGGAAGCGATGCTGGGCAGGGCTTCACCCCGGAAACCCAGCGTGCTGATATGCTCGAGATCATCCAGTCCGGTTATCTTGCTGGTGGCATGCCGCCTGACCGCTATCTCGGCCTCTGCCGCCGAAAGGCCGCACCCGTTATCGGAAACACGCAGGTAGCTGACGCCGCCGTTATGCGCCTCTATATTGATCTCGGTTGCCCCGGCGTCCAGCGAGTTTTCCATGAGTTCCTTGACCACTGAGGAGGGACGCTCGATAACCTCGCCGGCGGCGATCTTGGAGGTTACTTCAGGTGACAGGACTTTGATGGGCATTAATCAATTGTACAACACTTTCCAGCCCTCTACCGTCCGCACCATCCTTGCAGGATGATCGTTTAATATCGCCAGGTCAGGGAACTGAGTATCGACAGTTTAAGGCAATTTATGCTGCTGAAAAAACGGTTTCCCCTGCCACTACTGTCCTGACCAACCTGATATCTTTTATCATGTCGGGATTTATTTTGAACGGGTCCTCTTCTATTACCACCAGGTCAGCGCGCTTGCCGGGGGTGATACTGCCCTTTATTCGATCTTCAAATTGCGCATAGGCGGCATCCAGCGTATACATGCGTACCGCTTTTTCCACCGAAATGCATTGGTGCGGCTCAAAGCCCTCGCGGGTGACACAGCACTGTATGGCGTGCAGCACATCCTGGGACTCTATGGGTGCATCAGAGGCGCCGGCCACTTTAATACCGGCATCCAGAAATGACCGGAAGGGATAGACGGTTTTACAACGAGCTGCTCCCAGTCTCCGGGGCAGCCAGTCTTTTTCGGAATGTATGAACATAGGCTGCGTGGAAACCACGATGCCCAGCCGGGCCATCTCTTTGATTACCTGTGTATCCATTATGGAGGCGTGCTCGATACGATGGCGGCACCCGGTGCGGGGGAATTCCTCAAATAACCTTCTATAAAACTCCACACACAACCTGTTGGCCGCATCCCCGATGGCGTGTATGCAGACCTGCCATCCCGCATTGTGTGCTGCCGCCATACGACGGTAGAGCTCATCAGGAGGATGCATCAGAATACCCCGCTTCTGAGGATTATCAGAGAAAGGCTCCTGCATATACGCTGTTGAGGATCCGAACGTGCCGTCTGCAAAGAGCTTGACCCCTCCCAGCCGGTGGGAACCGGCATTGAGCACGCTGTTCCGCAATCCATCCAATTCGTTAACTTCAGACGTAATCAGCAGCGAATAAAGGCTGAGCGGGCAATGCTCGCTGAAAAGCTGCATGGCAGCGGTATCGAAGGCGCCGGCTGATCCGGCCGGCCCTTCAGTCCCCGTCTGCAATACGACGCCGGCGGATGTAATGCCCAGGGAAGTCAGCCGCTGGAAAGTGCTGCGGGCGCTTTCTATAAGAACCGGCAGGTCGGGCATGGGCATATTGTTCATAACTAACTGCAGAGCAGTTTCCCGAAAGATCCCCGAAGGGTACCCTCCTTCCTCCCGTTCTATGGCGCCGGCCTCGGGGTCCGGCGTTGACGCGGTTATCCCGGCAGCTTCGATAGCGCGGGTATTGGCGAAGACTGAATGTCCGTCATGTTTGATCACGACTACCGGCCTTTCCGTGCTTACTGCGTCCAAGTCCCGCCTGTCAAGGACACGTTTCTCTTGCAGGCTCTGCTCATCGAAATTCAGGCCGACCAGCCACGAGTCATCGCTTTTCTTCAGCAGGGCGTCACGTAGTCTCTCCTGCAGTTCTGTCATGGAAGCCACACCGCCCAGCTCACAGTTCATGGCAAAAAAGATAAGCATGACGGGATGCAAGTGAGTATCTATGAAGCCCGGTAACAGTGCGCCGCCCTGCAGGTCCACCGGCTCAAACCCTTTTTCCAGCGTAGACGTACATGCGCCCTTTACTCCTACCGCTATAATCTTGCCGCCCCTCACGGCGACTGCCTCGGCGACCGGGCAGGCCGGGTCCATGGTGCGGGCTGTGCCATTAAAGTAAAGCTGACCGTGATCCGACATTATGATTGCACCTCTATTTAACAGGCACCAGCGATCCCACTGCCATCAGCACATAGGCGATGAACACCAGCACGCAGATAAATACATTGCCCCATTTTCCCATGCTGAAGGCGGGCATGATATTGGCGTTCTCCTTGCGGCTGATCAGCAGAGCCGGGGGTATAAGCAGTGCCATCAGGACGGCCATAGCCCCTCCCGCGTAGCGCATGTATTCCATGAAGCCGGCCATCCCCAGGATGGCCATGAGGAAGCCGGGGACGGTGGCGACCAGCCAGGACAGCCTGTAGCCCCATTTAAGCCTCTCGACGATGACTATGGCCAGCGCGTAGGCTATGCTCCAGTAGCTGGTAAGCAGCCCAAGGAAAGCGAAAATCGAGCCCAGTATCAGCGCCCAGGTGCCCACCGCGTTACCCCAGCCGATAATGGCCACCTCAGTCACCGGTTTGGAGACAAGGGATGCCATGAACGAGATGACCAGCGTGAAAACGAAATTGATGGTGATGCCGAGCACCACGGCTCCAGGCACCAGCTTCTTGTTCCAGGAAAGTCCCTCTGCTGCCTGTGGTACCGAGAAGAGGCAGGTTAGGCAGAACATAATCATACCGTAAAGGGCTAAGATTTTAGCAAAATCGCCGCTCCATAGCGGCAGGGTATTGAAGGGATAGCCGAAAGACATAACCGATAGCACCAACAGCACCACAGCGATGCTGATAATGGACCATTTCTCGCTGACTCCGACCGCTTTCAACCCGATTAAGACTATGCCGGAGGCTACTACATAGGTAATGACCTCTGCTACCCATAGCGGCAAGGCAGGGAACAGGTTCCTCATTAATTCGGCGCAGCCGACGATGTACCCGGCCAATAGGGCGTAGAACGTGATTAATATCATGGCGAAGATGATCCAGGTCAGGGCCTTACCCCACCATGTCTGCTTGAAGACGTACTTTCCGAAAAGCTCCACCAGTTGCTGCGGCTTATCTTCTCGTAATACCACTTCCACTACCATCAGGTGCAACAGCAGGCTGAAGGTATAGGCCACCAGTGCCGTTAAAATCAACTCCATTATCCCGTTCAAAGAAGCCAGGTAAGGCACTGCCATGACTCCCCCGCCAAACCCCAATCCCGCTACCACTGCGGCCGCTTCAAATAACGATAATCTTTTAGAATGTTCAGTCATCGGTTACCTCCTGATAAGATTAATATTGGAGTCGCGCTTTCCGGTTTATAGGTTGCCCTGCTCACCGCCCACATAAGTATCACGCTTACCACCAGGCTGATCACGATTGGTTCCAGCCAGGGTATCTCAATAAATTGTTTGACGGTGTAAAGGGACACGCAAACTATGGTTGATATTATGCTGCTGACGATAGCGCCCTGCCGAGTAGCCTTTTTCCAGAAGAAGGCCGCCATGGCCGGGATGAAAACGGCCGATACGTATACAGCAAAGGCCAATAACAGGATATCGAAGATACCGCGCATCACCATCGCAAAAACGATGCCCAGCGCCCCGACCAATATAATGACAAGCTTGGCCCACAGCAACAGCTTGGTTTCGCTGGTCTGCGGACGTGCTGCCTTGATCAGGTCATTGGCTACGGTGGTGCCGGATATCAGCAGCGCCACCGAGGCCGTGCTCATCATCACCGCCATCAGGCCGGCCAGGCAGAGCCCGACCAGCCCCACCGGCAGGTATTTCACTATCATCACAGGTATGACTGCATCGGTGGAGCCGTAATTCTGCACTATATTCGGCACCAGGAAGATGCCGAGCAAGCCGAGCAGCACGACCACGATAGACCAGTACAGGTAAACGCCGGCCGTTACGAACATCGATTTCCTGATGACCTTTCCGCTGGTCGCGGCATTGGCCCGTTGCCATAGCCCGGGATCCACCAGGCAGAAGCAGAAATCTATGATCCAGATAGATGCGAGGTAAACAGGGGATAAACCCGGACCACTGCCCGCGTCGGCAGACCGCCAGGCCCCCGCCAGCATCGAGCCTGAATCGTTGGCCAGAATGAAAATCGGCAGGATAACACCGATGCTCACCAGCATAATAATAGTCTGTATCAGGTCGGTATAGGCGACCGCGAAAAGCCCGCCCAGCACGGTATAGAGGATCATGACGACGCCGGCCAGAATGATCGAGGTAGTATAGGTAAGTCCCAGAGATTTACCTACCGCGGTGAATATGAGGCCGATGCCAATGATTTGCCCGCCGAACAGGGCGATGACCGTGATGAACATGGCGGCGCCGCAAGCCAGGTTGATGCCCTTCCCGTATCTCTTGTAGAGCGCCTCCGGGATGGTCCAGATGCCCAGCTGGCGCAGTTTTCCTGAAAGCAAGCCGAAGACAATCAAACCAGCAATATAGCCAAAGCCTGCTGTTATAAATATGATCCCAAACTCATAGGCTTTCCCTGCCTTGCCCATGGTGGAGGCCGCCCCGATGGCGGCGCCCACCAGCGTCCCGATCATTACCAGGTAACCCAGCGATTTGCCGGCCAGAGAGTAGTCCGCCAGGTTCTTAACTTTGCGGCTGGTCCAGATGCCTACACCCACCATGCCGGCCAGGTAAATTAAGATGATGCCGATATCCACCCAGCTTACAGAATCCATAGTCGGTTACTCCTTATTTTTTTCAGCCATTATCATTCAGGGCAGTGTGAGCTTGACCGTCCGGCCCGTCGCGTATTTATCCAGCGCTGCTGTATCCAGCGTGACACCCCAGCCAGGGCCGGCGGGGACCCTGGCAATGCCCCCGCTGTAATCTATGGGAGAGGTGATGAGGTCGTCCTCCAGCATAACGTAGCCGAAGAGCTCGATGGCATGTCCCAGCGTAGGCAGCCGGGCCGCCGCCAGGTGTATTAAGACTGCCGACGATATGCCCGCTGACTGGTTATGTATAACGATGCCCATGCGGTGCTGAACAGCGAAATCCATGGCCTTAAATGCAGCGGTGATACCGCCGGGGCGCTCCGTATTGATGCCCACAGCGCCGATGGCGCCAAGTTCCGTCAGCGTGACGATATCGCCCAGCGAGAAGCAGCCCTCATGAGCCATGAGGGGCGTTTTCACTCTCTTCTGCACGTAGGCCATGCCCACGAAATCGGTGGCCGCAACAGGCTGCTCTGCCACGTCGATATCAAAGGGCTCAATGGCCTCGATGGCCTTTACAGCTTCCGATGGCGAGTAGGCCTGGTTATAGTCCACTCTTATACGGACCTGCCCGCCGAATTCCTTCCTCATGGCCTGCAGTATGGCGACGTCCTCCGCTATCCCATGCCCCAGTTTCAGCCGCAGTGTCCTGTAACCGTCATCGAAAAACATTTTTGCCAGGAAGACCATGCCGTCGGCGTCCATCAGGGGTATCAGAGCAGCCAGTGGAATGTCTACCGGTTTACCGCCCATTATCTCGCAGGCCAGAACGCCCTTCACTTTACCCATCAGGTCATAGCAGGCCATATCCAGCAGACCCTTGGCCATCTCAGAGCGCGCCACGTTGTTATCCATGCGCCGGCAGATGCTCTCCACGTTGAAAGGGCTCTCGCCCAGGACATATTTGGCCAGCGCATGGCGTATGACCTCGATGATCTGGTTGGGCGAGGTGCCCGTCTCGGGCCACCAGACGTAGGACTCACCCAGTCCAACATTGCCTGCCTCGTCAACCATTTTGCAGATGGCGCAGTCGATGCCGATCCAGGCCTCCTCCGCCGGGATAGCCATTCCCAGGCCACCCGCTTTGCTCATAGCCTCGCGGACTATCTCCTGGAAAGGTATGATGACAGGCGTGAGCTCGATGCTGACAATGCGGGGCGCGTTTTTATCCTGTCCTGTCATTTGCAACCGCCTCTACTCGTTAAAAACGAAATATATCACCAAGCATGTCCAAAAGGCAAGGCATAGGGGCCACAGGAGCCACTTGCGCAGCAGGCTGCCAATCTATAGAATGGGGGATAATTTGCGCAAATTTCCCTGCGCGTAACAAAAGAAATCACAGGAGGCTGATAACAGAATGGCAGAGAACGTAGTGGAACAGGCTGAAGAGCGGAAAGCAGCCAGTATGCTGCCCCCGCATGTAAAGGAGTTTTACAGAAAAGCCGAGGCAGACCTGGACGGCTTCTGGGAAGAGGCGGCGCTGAATGCCCGGCATGATCTTCACTGGTTTAAGCACTGGGACAAGGTCTTCGAACACAATTACCCTACCTTCAAATGGTATGTGGGCGGCAAGACCAATATCTGCTACAGCGCGGTGGATTACAAGGTCAAGATGGGCAAGGGAGCCAAGGCAGCCCTGATCTATGAGAACGGCGACACGGGCGAAGTGAGAACTGTCACCTATATCCAGCTTCTGAACCTTGTGAAGAAGTACGCTGCTGCCCTGCGAGGGATCGGCGTTAAGAAGGGTGATCGCGTGGCTGTTTACATGCCGATGGGTGTAGAGGCGGTCGGGACCATGTTGGCCTGCGCTAGAATAGGGGCGGTGCATGTGGTTATCTTCGCCGGCTTCTCACCCAGGGCTATAGCCGACCGGGTTGAGCTTAGCGGCGCCAAATTTATAATCTGCAAAGCACGCGGCACGCGCCGCGGCAAGCCCGTCGACCTCAAGGAGATGGTCGACGACGCTATCACCAGGCTTCCCAAAGAAATCGGCTTTAAGCATACAGTCGTGCTGGACGAGCCCCATGATAAGAATATTCCCATGGCCACTGGGCGTGATATCTTCTGGAAAGACTTCCTGGCCAAGGGCGCGGACCAAAGCGGCGACTATGTCGAGATGGAGGCCAACGAGACGCTCTTCCTGCTGCCGACCTCGGGCACCACGGCCAAACCCAAGGTCAGCGTGCAGTGCCACGGCGGCTACCAGGTCTATGTGTATTGCATGGGCAAGTGGATCTATGACCTCAAGTCCAGCGATATCTGGTTCTCCACCTCGGATATTGGCTGGATCGTGGGCCACAGCTACAATGTCTACGGTCCGCTGCTGCACGGCTGCACCTCAATTCTGTATGAGGGCACGCCCGACTATCCCAATAACGAGATGTGGTTTGACATCATCGAACGAAACCGCGTGACCGGCATGTTCACATCCCCCACGGGCATAAGGGCCCTGGCCAGGTTCGGCGTGGAGCCGGCACGAAAGCATGATTTAACGTCGCTGAAGAGGGTGGTCTGCGCTGGGGAGGTGCTCAACCCGGCGGCCTGGAAATGGTTCCAGGAGGACGTGTTCAAGGGCAGCATTCCCGTCATCGACCACATGTGGCAGACCGAGACCTCCGGCGCTATTATAGGCAATCCCTACGGCCTGGGCATGGCTCCTATCAAGCCGGGCTCGGCAACATTCCCAACCCCCGGCGTCATCGCGGACATCGTCGACGAGAAGGATGGCCATTCCATGGGAGTTGGTGAAAAAGGCATCATGGTGATAAAAAAGCCTTTCCCCGGCCTTACCCCCACACTTTGGGGTGAACCCGAGCGCTATAAGACTGACTACTGGGAAGCACGGCCGGGCACCAAGGGCATGTACTATGCGGGCGATGCCGCCTCGAGAGATGAGGACGGCTATATCTGGTTCGCCGGCCGCGCCGACGAGGTAATTAAAATAGCCTCCCACCGCATCGGCACCGTGGAAGTTGAGAATGCGCTTGTATCGCACCCGGCGGTGGTTGAAGCCGCTGTGACGGGTGTTCCGGACGAGCTGCGTGGCGAGATAGCCAGCGCCTTCGTAGTACTGCGGGCCGGCTATCAGCCGAGCGATGCGCTAAAGAAGGAACTGATCGACCATGTCAGGAAGGAGATGGGCGCCATCGTGGTCATGAAGGATATCGGCTTCATCAAAATGCTGCCCAAGACGCGCAGCGGCAAGATCATGCGCCGCGTCATCAAGGCGCTGCTCATGGGCAAAGACCTGGGTGACCTCTCCACCATCGAGGAAGAAGCCTCGGTGGACGAGATCAAGGAAGCCATCGGCAAAATCGGTAAGATTTAAAAGGTATTCCAATAAAAAAAGGGCGGGATATCAGTCCCGCCCTTTTTAATTTGTGATGTCAGTGCAGGGTATATACCTATTGCTCTGCTTTCCGTTTTTTTATCTCCAATGCCGTTTTTAGCCCCTTCTCACGTATGACCTTGAAGGCCAGCCCCTTCTCTGTCTGGTGATAGAAGCGCTTGGCGTACTTTTTGAGCAGCTTTTGGTCGATCTCGAAGCCCAGACCGGGGCGTTTGAAAGGCTGCAGCATGGCGTTTTTATCGGGGATGATGGGTTCGATGATACCCTCGCGAAGCTCCGGTATCCAGGAGGGAGGCTCGTTGGGGTATTCCAGCGCATGGTTGTTGTCCTTATCGGCCAGCACCATGTTCCAGCCTATATAGAAGCCGATGCCGCTGGTCCAGGTGTGCGGTGAGAACAGGCGACTATTTTTGTGGCAGGCGTCGATAACCTTCATCACCTGCTGGATGCCGCCGGCAAATGTAGCATCGGGCTGATAGACATGGAAGCAATCCTTCTCGAACATTATTTTGATCTCGTCCCAACCATGATTGAGCTCCGCGCCCGCTATCTTGACCGGTGATGCTTTCTTGAGGGCGGCAAGACCGTCATAGTCATGCCAGTCCAGCGGCTCCTCCAGCCAATCGATCTTATTGTCAGCGCAGGCTTTGGCGAAATCGGTGGCGCGCTTCAAGTCCCAGGCGGGTATGCGGTCGACGATGGAGACCAGCCAGCCCTGGTTGGCATCCACGCCGATGACAGGATCCGGGCCGACGCCCTTGCGTACCTCCTCGATCAATCGCACATCGTCCTTGAACTCCTTGGCCTTGGCACGCAGTTTGAAGGTCTTAAAGCCCTTCTCTTTCAAGGCTAAAAGTTCCTGTACGCGCTGGCCCGGCTCGTGCAGTTCGCCGAAGGAGTTGTAGACCTCGATCGGCCTGGCGGTGCCGCCCAGCAGTTCGTAAACAGGTTTGCCCTTGGACTTGCCCAATATATCCCAGCAGGCCGGCTCGATCCAGTAGTTCAGCCAGCCCAGAAAGCCCGCCTGTTTGAGCAGGCTCTGGATGCGGTCGATGTCCGTCGGGTCTGACCCCAGCAGGTAGCCTCCAAGAAGATCGCCCAGGCCCTGCCGCTCCTCGTTCATGGCCGTGCCGGCCGACCAGCCTTCGATGCCGTCATCGGTCAACAGCCTGATCAGCGTAAACCGGTTATGCGTCTGGGGGTAGCCGGGTATCCACGTGGGCCAGAAAGTGTGCCTGAGCGGTATATGGACATGGAAAAGTTCGATCTCCGTGATCTTCATTTGCAGTCCTCCCTCATAACAAATATTCCCGGTGTTTACCTGGTGTGACCGAGCCGCTCGATTTCTTTATTGAGGAAATAGCTGATCACCGTCCTGATGGCAACAATGGCTACCAGTACTGCCACTTCCTCCAGGCTCGGCTTGACGATGGTGCGGATGATATCGGCGGCGATGAGGAACTCCAGCCCCAATAACAGGTAGCGACCCAGGTCGATGCGAATCTTTTCCAAAGGCAACGATTTCTTTTGACTGCCCAAGTGGGCGAATTGAGCGCGGATAAACTCCACCAGCCCGACAATCACTCCCCAGAAAACGATGAATATGCCGACAATCCCGATGCTTATAGAGATGTATTCGAGGATACTTACCAGCGTGTCCATTCGCACCCGCTACCTTTAATTCGTTGTATTTTAAGATAAAAGGCTGGTGATAACAAGGAAATGCTGTTGCCTTGATGCTGCGATTTGATTAACATGAAAGCAGGATTGCTCAAATATGCCCTGGATAAGAGGGGAAGGATAATGAAATATGGTGAAGGCAAGATCGGCCGTGTGTTTGTCATCAGGCTTGAAGATGGGGATGAAATTCCCGGTTGCATCGAGAAATTTGCTGCCGCCCACAAAATAGTGGTGGGGCAGGTCATCCTAGTGGGCGGCATCGCAAGCGGGGAGGTGGTCTCCGGACCGCGCAGGAATACGGATCTGCCGATTGATCCTATGTTGGTTTCCATCGTTGGAGTTCATGAAGTGGTGGGTATAGGGGTATTGGCACCAGATAGTAAGGGGAAGCCCTCCCTGCATATCCATGCCGCTCTGGGGAGGGCAGGGGCGACCATCACCGGATGCCTGAGAACGGGAGTCAAAACCTGGCTGGTGGGAGAAGTAATACTTTATGAGATTCTGGGCGCAAATGTGGCACGCCTGCCTGATAAAATCAGCGGTTTTGACTTGCTGATGAAAACAGATGCTTAAATTGCACGTCACCTTTAAACAGATCATCTTTGCCGGAAGTCTGAACGCATTGACAATTAGTCATCGTTATATAATCATATATCTAAGCGAACTGGCTTTTTCCCGATAAGATCCAACAAGTTCAGAGGCAGGCGATAAGGAGGTTAGAGTATGAGATCTGGCAGCATAATTCTGATTGTATTAGCAATAGCTTCCTTCATAGTGCCCATCAATGTTTCAGCCGCCGACGTGCTGGAGACTAAATATGCCACGGTCCTGGATTTTGATAAGGTTCACCAGGCACTGGATTACGTGACCGGCAGCATGGTCCCCTCAGGCGGCGATTTTTGGATAGCGGATAGAACACCTAACGCTCTTGCTCATAACTGGGAAGGCGGTGGGAATACCGAGGGCATCATCGACATGGGCCTGAAAAAGTTCGATGAGGTGACCGAGGCGCCTGCTGCCGGTTACCAGACCGACACGGTGGCTATGGAAGGGCACACCTATGTCACCAGTTCACCTGGTAAGGGCAGGTACGGCAAATTCTATATCGACGACGTTGTCAGGGCGGGTGACCGTCCCAGCCTGACTGTTACAGAATTCAGCATCAGGTACACTTACCAGCCAAACGGCTCAAGGAACTTAGTTACCGCCGTGTCTCAGACGCAGGTGACGCAACCTCCTGTTGTGACACAGCCCCCTACTGTAACACAACCAACTTCAACCGGGAGTGGCACTTCGGGAGGGACTACATCGGCGGGAGGCGGTCCTTACGAGAATTACAAGGGGAGCCCGGATGGAGGCGGGGATGTCCGCATGAACTACTGGCACGCCCAGACTTTCACAGCGCTCGCCAACCACCAGGTCAACTCGGTGAAGCTGCTGGCTTACCGCATCGGTACCCCGGGCACTCTGATCGTTTCACTACGGGTTATCAACTCCAGCGGCCACCCTTCCGGCTCTGACCTGGCCAGCGGAAGTACCAGCGGTGATACATTGCCGCTGTCTCAACCCGGTGAATGGAGGGAGATCACGTTCTATCAGCCTGTGAACTTAGTTGCAGGAACAAAGTATGCCATCGTGGCCAGGGCGCCCGGAGGAGGCGGCGGCAATGCCGTGAAATGGATGACCGATTCCACGGCTCCGGACTACACAAGTGGCAACAGGGAGTCCAGCGGTGACTCGGGAGCAAGCTGGCAGAGCGATTTTAACTCCGATTATCTGTTCGAGATCTGGGATACATCTTCGGATTCGGGAACTAGTTCAGGCACAGGTACTGGTACAGATACAGATACTGGCACCGGTACAAGTGTGGTGACCGGTTTAGGGATAAGGCTGGTTGCCGAATCACGGACTGCAAGCCCTAATAGCACCATCCAGGTACCTATCCTCCTTAATAACGCCAGCAACATCGGCAGCATGAATTTCGTTGTTACTTATAACCCCCAGGTACTCAGGGTGAACAAGGTAGATAGCGGTTCCCTGCTCAGCGGGGCGCTTTTCACACCGAATTATCAGTCGCCGCCGGAAGTGAGATGCGGAGTGGCTACATCAGGTGGCGTAAGCGGGAGCGGTACCATGGCTTATATTGAATTTCAGGTAATAGGCACCGCCGGCAGCAGCAGCCCTTTGACATTCAGCGAGTTGAGCGCCAGCACCACTTCCGGTCAATCAATAATAGTTAGTGTCCAGAACGGCACAGTAACCGTAGCAAGCGATAAGCTGAAGGGCGATTATAATGGAGACGGCAAGGTGACGGAGGTTGACGCTCTAGCGGCGCTCAAGATGTCGGTCAAGCTATTGACTCAAGACCTTACCCTGGATATGAACGGAGATGGCAAGGTAACGGCTGAGGATGCGCGGCTGATACTCAAGAAAGCGCTTGGTAAATGAACAACCCGGTCTGAAACGCTATTCAGATAGAAAGGCGGAGGTTATAACATGAAGAATGAGTTTTCGGCGAGACAATATTTCCCGACGCTGATAATAATATTAATACTCCTCGTACTCCCCCTGGCCGGATGCACGACGCTTTCAAAGCTACTAAGCGGATGCGGTGGCGGTGGCGCCGGAACGGCCGAGATTCCCGTTAACCTGAGCGGCGCCAGCGGCGTGGGCAGCCTTCATATAGAACTCGTCTATGATTCAGCCATCCTTGCGGTAACTACTGTGAAGGCGGGCAAGCTGGCCCAGAATGCTGTGGTAGATTTCAATATACAGACTCCCGGCCGGGTAATCATCGGGATTGTCAGTTCCAATGGCATGAGCGGAAGTGGTGCTGTTGCCAGCATCGCCTTCAAGTCGAAGGCCAAATCGGGCACGAGCGCACTAACACTGGATAAAGTAGAGGCTTACAGCGCAGATACGCTACAGGATATGAGGACCCAGGTCAGCGCCGGACAGTTTAACGCCCGGGACCGTAGCTTTAATGCGCCTTCTATAACATTCAGCCCCTAAACAGGGTTAGTAAAGCCGGCGTCAGAGCCGGCATCTTTGGGAGGGGTCAGGAGATGACGGACAATTTCCGGATAGATCGTTAAAGTCAAAATGGAGCAATAAAGGTGAGAAAGTGGAGAGTCCCGTCCTGGAGCATGATTCCTATGTTAGCACTGGTTCTTACAGGCGTAATAACAGGTTGTCAGAGTCCTGATGCAGGGACAGGGACACAGGATTCATCAACCTCCGGGTCAGATGCAGGCACAGGAAAAATTGCTGGAGTTGTTACTGATAGCGAAGTATCACTGCCTGAAGGAGCGGCGGCACAGAAATATCAGGGCGCTTCTATTACGATCTGCAAAGCTGTGGCAACCGGAGGATATAGCCAGTTGTGTGGCAGTTGTCCTAAAATACCTACATATGATGTGGGGGAGATTGTCGTTGAGGTGACATCAGGTAAAGATGGATACTGGGAAGCTGAGTTACCTGCAGGTAAATATTTCATCAGAGCTTTCCTGGGAGAAAAAGTGTACTCGGGGAACATATTTGTTGAAGTAAAAAAGGGTGAAACAGTAAAACTCGACATAGAACTGATATCCGGTGTTTAAAACACGGTACGACTAATAGCTGTTCACGCTTTTGCCGGGGATGGAATATTGAAGAGATATTGCTGGCTGATTTCACTTTTTCCTCTTTTAATATTTCTTATTGCTCAAAATATCTATGCTCAGAATACCTCGATAATCTTGGTGGAGTATAAGCTCTGCAAAGAAGTAACCAATGGACGACCGGTTGATATCACCAAGAAGTTTACAGTCGATGACAGGGTTTTTTCCTGGCTTACAATCAAGGGTGCCTCCAAAGATGATAAAGCTACATGGCTATTCCAGGGTCCCAAAGGACAGGAGATACAAAAGCTATTAGCTTTGGAGCAGAGTGGAGACCAATCTATTTATATGGAACTTGATTTAAACCAGTACAGCAATGCTGAAGTTGCCGGCAGATGGGCTGTAACCGTTCTCTTTAATGGGGAAAAAGCATTAACTGATGATTTTACGGTGGAGCCGCTTACCGGCCTGGTGTGGTGGGGACCTATCGCCGGAGCCGCACTGTTCATGTTCATAGGATTTCTGATATTGTCGGTAATAGTACTGCTCATTATCCTGTTAATAAAGCGAAAGGATATCGCCGGACGCAGGCAATAGTCTGCATACTTACGTTGCTTCAGCGGACGGTGCATCGGGACATTTTGACGATTTAGGAGGAGGACATGCTGAAATTGAGAGCCGCCGGAGTCATATCGTTAATAATTGCGCTGGTCTTCACGCTAATATTGGCAGGGGCACCTGGTCCGGCCATGGGCAAATCCACACAACACCCCCCTGAAAAAGAGCCAGTCCCGCAGCAAGGTCCCGTCAAATCATATGGCGCCGGGCAAGTGCTAGACACGTTCAATGTTGACATGGTGGAGTGCTGGGCAAGGGGGTCTAATTATTTCGTATCGTGTGACTGGTGTACTTGTGCCGACTTCGATAAATTTAGAGGTTCACAGGCAAAACCGCCCTGCAAGACCTTTGAGTATGTATTCCCGCGTGTTGTCCGCTACCAAGAGTTCACAGTGCCATCCCAGGGTGCTCTGGTAATAGACATGGTGCTGGAGAAGGATGCCGCGCACTGGGGCTCGCTGGGATATAACATCCAAAGATATGACGATGCCAGTGGCAAGTGGGTCTTAGCTGGTAATTTCTACAGTGTCGCAGTAACTATAGAGAATGGTAAGGTTACCAGTGATCAAAACACGAAATTTGACTGGGGGCAACTCATCGTAGGTAGCAATGGCTTTCCCTCGCATCCCAAGCTTACAACCTTGTCCTCCGTCCCTGCAGGGAAGTACCGATGGTATATTTGGTCGGGGGCAATGAGTAACCAGGAAGGATACTCCGGGGGGATGGGTGAAGACTATCTGACCGGGAAGGTGGATGCCTATCAGCCGGGAAAGGGCACGTTCAAGGTGATTTTCGTGCCCGAGGGCGCAGTTGCACAAAAGTATCAAATCAAGGGGACTTTATATAAAATGTACAACGTAATTTCTATGGCCAAATCGAGTTGGACCGATGATTTTAAAAAACCATGGGCCAACCTGCTGGTCGCAATTACCTGCCCTGACGGCAAATTATTAAAAACAAAGACAGCTTGGAATGGGGAATTTTCAGTCGAGGTGCCGGTGGAGGGAACCTATACTGTGGAGGTTGAAGATTGCCACATCTTCAACGTCAAAGAAGAAAAATGGCAGGTAGCTGTGCCGGATGGTCAGACTGAGAGAAGCATTAAGGACGACTACGAAGAAATGGATTACCTGAGCAAAATAGATTCGCTCAAAGCCGGTGAAGCCTTGTGGAATCTAAAAGCCCCGAACCCTAATCCCTTCGGCATGTTTAAAGATCTGAACAAGGAAGGCATCATGGTCGAAAAGATTAAAAATATGACTTTGAGTGCAGTGTATGGCCAGGAATACGAAGATTCCATCAAGAGGTGGGCTAATAAGAAGTGGAAATACATCAAGTGTACCGACCCGCCCAGTCCCACAGGTCAAGGCCTATCGGACGCCCTTGCCAACTTGCTAACATCGGGCTTAAATTGGCTTTCTCATGTTGAGCGTGATCCTAAGCTAACCGTTAATGGTGATGTCATTATAATGAATAATACGGGTTCGTCACTTCTTCACTCGATCGACAAGAAGAAGATACAGCTGCCAAATGGTGTCATTTTATTTCATAGTATTCTACTTATACATCAGGATGAGAAAGGAACGGCAGTATATGTATTGGAAGGTCTGGCAACTGAGTGGAATAGCGATTTCAGCAGTTTACAGGGACTCGCTTGGTCTGGCTGGAAAATTGTCCATAATTTTGGCAGTGACAAATCGGTTATGGAGCCTTTTACCTGGCAGGAGGCTGATGAACTCTGGCGCACAGGACACCGTCCCGATTCAAAGTACACCGAAACAGATACCGGGACAACTAAGGAAACCAACACGACCCTTGTCGCAGAATCACGTACGGCTACTCCTAACAGCACAATCCAGGTACCCATACGTCTTAACAACGCCGGCAACATCGGCAGCATGAATTTCGTTGTTACGTATAACCCCCAGGTGCTCAGGGTGAACAGGGTCGATAGCGGTTCATTGCTCAGCGGAGCGCTTTTCACGCCGAATTATCAATCACCGCCAGAGGTGAGATGCGGGGTGGCCACATCAGGTGGCGTAAATGGCAGCGGTACCATGGCCTATATTGAATTCCAGGTTATTGGCACCGCCGGCAGCAGCAGCCCGTTGACAATCAGCGAATTGAGCAGCGGTGACGCTTCCGGCCAGTCAATAACGGTAAATAGCCAGAATGGTACAGTAACCGTTGCTACGAGCAAGCTGAAGGGCGATTATAATGGAGACGGCAAGCTGTCGGAGGTTGACGCCCTGGCTGCGCTTAGGATGTCGGTCAAGCTGTTGGCGCAGGACCTTACCCTGGATATGAACGGAGACGGCAAGTTAACGGCTGAGGATGCGAGGCTGATAATCAAGAAAGCCCTTGGCAAATGAACAACCCGGTCGGGATCCAACCGTGCTCATTCCCGGGTCAAAGGTGGTATTATAGAGGGCAGATATGGCAGGGGTAAAACAGGAAGTCTTCGCGGTCACGTCAGCGTATGTAAATGCCTTTATAGTACGCGGTGAGCGTTCGATTATCGTTGACACAGGCATTCCCGGCTACGGCAGTAGGATATTGAAAACTATGAGCCGTCACGATATCAATCCTCAGGATATCTCCCTCATCATCATCACCCACGGGCACCATGACCACACTGGCAGCGCGGCTTACCTGAGGGAGAAGACAGGGGCACCTGTGGCGATACACAAGGGAGACGTAGAAGCGCTGAGGACGGGAATAAATCCTCCCCTTTGTGGGGTGGGAGGAAAGGGCAAATTCATGGTGGCAATGTCCAAAATGATGAAGATGCCGCAGGTGCAGGGGGTGGCGCCTCAGGTAATTTTAGAAAAAGAGACGGACCTGGCCGATTATGGCATTCAGGGAACGATAATGCCCACACCCGGCCACACCGCGGGATCGGTCTCAGTCCTGCTGGCCGGAGGTTGTGCGCTGGTGGGAGACATGATATTCGGCGGGTTTGTGCGCAAGCATTCGCCTGGTTTCCCTTATTTCTGTCAGGATATTGAAACGGCTTCAAAAAGCATTAGCGATATCCTGGACCTGAAGCCTAAAATTTTCTATGCCGGGCATGGTGGCCCTTTTACCGGTGGGCAGGTCTGGCGGAAATTCTTCGTTAAGCCCTGACCGCTCTATTTAAGCTGATCCCGGGTAAAACCCAATACCCTGCGTGCTACCACGAGAGTGTTGATCTGGCCTGTTCCCTCGAAAATATCGTTGATCTTGGCGTCCCGCATGAATTTCTCGAAGAGGTATTTGCGCGAGTAGCCGAGCGGTCCCATCAGTTCTACCGCCCTCTGTGTGATTAGCGTCGCGGCGCGCCCGGCCTTGGCCTTGGACATGGAGGCTTCCAGCGCGTTGGACTGCCCGCTGCCGAGCTGCCACATGGCGCGCAACATCAACAGATGGGCTGCCCGCCAATTGGCTTCCATCTCGATAAAATCATGTTCGAGCGCAGTCTGCTTGCTGCGTGGCAGGTCGTAACGTATCTTGATGCCCTGCTTGTCTATCTCATCGCGCAACATATCCAGCGCGGCACGGGTCACGCCCAGGGCCTGCGCAGCTACCATCGGGCGGGTAACGTCGAAGGTCGCCATTGCTCCTTTAAAGCCCTCGGTCTTGCTCTTGACGTCGGCCTTGCCAAGTATGTTTCCGAAGGGGATGCGGCAGTTGTCAAAAGTGACGGTCACGGTGTCCGAGGCTTTGATGCCCAGCTTCTTCTCCTTTTTCTCCACTTTCATGCCGGGTGTGCCGGCCTCGACCACGAAAGATTTCATGCCGGCCCGGCCGGCTGATTTATCTACTGAGGCCCACACCACAATAATGCCCTCCGAAAGGTCGAGCGCACGGTGTCCCATGGTGACGAAGATCTTCTCTCCGTTTAATACCCAATAGTCACCTTCTCGTGTGGCTGTGGCCTGGATGGCAGAAGTATCCGAGCCGCAGCCCGGCTCGGTCATGGCCATGGCGCCCCACTTGGGCTTGCCTTCGTTAAAGCGCGCCAGGAACTTGCCCCATTGCTCCTGCGTGCCGGCGGCGAATACGGCGGCACCGCCCAGGCCGGGGCCTGGGGATGCCAGGTAAAGCCCGGCGTCGCCCCAACAAAGCTCTTCCACCATCATGGCGCCCACCACGCCGAGGCCGGTCACGAAGCCCTTGCCCCGGTTGCTCCACATGAAATCAATGATCTCCTGCGGCTCCTCGTGTTCATGCTCGTCGTAGAAACGGCTTACAGGGCGGAAATGTTTCTCCGCTACATCGTGCGCTTCCAGTATCTTGGCTTTCTCTTCAGCGGTTAATTCAAAATCAATCATCGGTTTACCTCCTTACTAAACTATGGCCAGGCCTGTGAAAGCCACGAAACCGCGGCCGTTGCGGAACCACAGTTCCACCGGATTATCGCGGATATAACCGTGGCCGCCCATTACCTGTACGCCATAGTCCGTGCACTGCATTACCATATTGTCAGCGTAGGTCTTGGCCAGGCAGCACTCGCGGGTGGCCTCCTCTTTCTTATCCAGCAGCCAGGCCGCCTCCCAGTTAAGCAGGCGGGCGGCATCTATCTCTGTGGCCATGTCGGCCAGCATGAAGGCGATAGCCTGGCGTGACCCGATGGGTTCGCCAAAGGCATAACGCTCTTTGGCATAGTCGCGGGAAAACTCGAAGGCTCCGCGGGCTACACCTACGGCCATGGATGCTATCGCCACGCGGGAGAGGTTGATCAGCCGCTTAAAATCGCAGCCTTGCTCTCCACCCAGCTTGTTTTCAGCCGGGACCTGGCATCCATTAAGCGACAGCTCATAGGTGGCCAGCGCCTTGATGCCCATATTCTTCTCACGCTCGCCTACACCTATGCCCTTTGCCCCCTTATCCACGATGAAGCATTGTGAGGAGTTACCGTCTCTGGCATAAACCAACGTGTAAGCGGCATCCTGCGCCAGAGGGACGAAGCATTTTTCGCCGTTGATGGTATAGGCGCCTTTCTTCTTTGCCACAGTCCCGAGATCGTTGTGGTCGAAATTGTAGCGGGGTTCGACCAATGCCGCTGTAGCAGAGACGAATTTGCCGCCACATACCTGAGGCAGGTATTTTTTCTTCTGTTCAGCAGTTCCCATCTCCACTATGGGGAGTACGCCCAGCCACGGGCCGAGGATATGCATGGCCATGGAAAGGTCCCCCCAGGCCAACTCCTCGGCCAGCAACGTGCCCGTCAGGGCGGAATGCTCCCAGCCTGCGCCTCCATATTCCTCGGGAATACAGCTGACGACCAAGCCCAGCTCCCAGGCAGTATTGATTATCTCGGCAGGTATTTGCCCTTCCTCGTCACATTCACGGAATTTCTTGCGCATGACGTCATTGGCGAATTGTTTGACCGTGTTGACGATCATTTGCTGTTCTTCAGACGGGCTGAATGAAAGCATGTGGCACCCCCTATATTAAGCGGTATAGACGCGGGAAAAAGACCCTGCATAATGTATCACCGATTGAATTAGGACGTCAATAAAATGTTATGCAGTATTACGACGTAAGTTTTTACAAATAATTTACTAATAATCAAGGTGTATTCTGGGTATAACTGAGAGAAACAAATATCCCTCAGCAAGTCCACTTAAAAGGAGGATCAATATGTGGAAAAAGGTAATAGGACTGGCTGCCGGAATGCTTGCAGTGGTTCTGCTGATAACCGGCGTAATGACTGCTGTCAATGCTGATAGCTCAAATAACAGCGCAACCTCTCCTGCCGGGGCGCCCTCAGGGCCGCCTCCTGGGCCACACCCGGGCCGTGGTTTTGGCCCTCCCATGGGCGGCGATATGCTCGGGAAGGTAGCCGCCAAGCTCAATATCGATAAGGCCACGCTTCAAGATGCCTTCAAGCAGGTAATGCTGGAAGAGCAGCAGGCCCGCCAGAACGATATGTTTGCCAAGTTGGTTACTGACGGCAAACTGACTCAGGAGCAGGCAGACGCCTATAAGACCTGGCTCAATGCAAAACCGGCCGACCTGCCCGGATTCCCGTTCTTTGCTGGAGCTAAGGGCACTGAAATGCTGGATAAGCTTCTCAAAGATGGCAAAATAGACCAGTCACAATACGATGCTTACACGGCATGGATAGCGCTGAAACCGGCGTTCGATCTGCCCAAACCGGAAAGGCCGGCTGGAGGACCACCCTGCCAGACAGACGGCAATCCAAAGTAATATAGCGGCAGTTATTGAAGCATAGTCAAGAGGCGGCGGGATTAAAATCCCGCCGCCTCTCATATTTCTACAGAGCTATTATTTAGAAGGGAAGATATCATCCAGCGCTTCGGGAACATATTTCATAACCATGTCCGCTGTCAGGGCATTGGCCTTCGCTATCTCCGCGTAAAATGACGCTGAAGGCCGGGGCTTTCTCTCCTGCGTCACAGGGTCCACGGCCACCAGGCCGAATTTCATGGCGTAACCCCAGGCCCATTCGAAGTTATCCACCAGCGACCAATGGTGATAGCCGAGTATCTTGTGTCCCTGCTGGATGAGTTCGTGCATGGTTTTCACCGCCGTGGCGATCACCCACGGCCGCAACTTGTCGTCCCCGTCGGGCACGCCGTTTTCCAGTATGAAAAAGGGCTTACCGTATTTTGCCAGCCGTTCAACCACGATTTTTATACCCTGAGGATAGATTTCACCGAACATAGGTATGCCGTTGGGAGGTAGGTCCCCTGTACGTCCGGTGGGTGGGGCGATTCGGCGGACGAAGGCGGTTTTCGGTTTGGTTATATCGAAGGCAACGTCTACACCGCCGTAGATATTCACACCCACGTAGTCCCAGGTATCTTTTATCTCGTCAAGCCGCTTGTCGATACCGCTGAAAGCCGGAGCCCGCCTGCCGGTGACCATGTTGATGAAGATGTTATTAAAAGAGTCCCTGGCCGCGCGGACTGCAAGCCTGTCGAATAATTGTGTTTTGGCGGCGGTAAATATCAGGAAATGATTGGCAAAGCTGACGCTGGCATGGTGCTGCAGGTTGTGGATGGTGTGATAGGCGGAGCCGTGGCAGAGCCCCATATTGCCCAGTACCTTAAAGTACTTGATCAGGTGATCGTGTTCCGCCGGTGGGTGGTTGCCGTCCACATATCCCTCGATACCGTAAATATTTGGCTCATTAAAGGTCAGCCAGTCGCTGCAATAATCGCTAAGTTCAGCCACGGTGAACTTAACAAAGCGTGCAAAATCCGCCGCGCAGTCCTTCGAGAGGAAGGCACCCTTCTTTTCGAACCACACGGGATGGGCGAAGTGGTGCAGGCAGACTATCGGACGGATTCCTCTCTCGATCAGCGCAGCCAGCATCCGGCGGTAACGCTCGACAGCCTCGGGGTCGAAGATGCCCTCCTCTGGCTCGATCCTGGCCCAGCTTACCGATAGCCGCAGGGAATTCAGTTCCATGGATTGCGCGATATCGAAATCCTTTTCCGCGCCGTGCCACCAGTTGCAGGCCTTGCCGCTGACTTCCCCGGTCCTGATCCCCTCAGCCTTTTCGAACTCGTGCCACTGGGTGTTGTAACTGTTGCCCTCCATCTGGTAGGCCGATGTGCCGACACCCCACAGGAAATCCCTGGGGAACGTTAGTTCCTGCGAAGATTGGTCAGCGCTCACGTTATTTTCTCAAGGGCAGCCAGGCTGCTCAGGAATTTTTTAACTCCGTAGTCATCGAAAACTACTATAACATGAAAATCCCCTGCCTGCCTGATCACGCGCGTGACCCTGCCCTCGCCGAAGTGGCGGTGCCTGACTATATCGCCTGGCTGGAACACCACACCCGGGCCCGGCTCCGGCCTTAAGTCAGGGGGAGAATACTGTGGGAGAACAGGATGTTCCACTACCGGGCCGGCCATATTCCGGCTGACGATAAGTGAGCCGGGTAGTTCTCGTAAAAAGCGGGAGGGCAAGCGGTAACTGAATTCGCCGTGGGTCAGGCGTTTTTCAGCGTAAGTCAGGTAGACACTGTCCATAGCCCTTGATATGCCCACATAACACAGCCGACGCTCCTCCTCCAGCTTTGACTTTTCGTCCGACGACCTGCTGTGCGGCAGCAGGCCCTCCTCGACGCCGGCTATAAACACTACACGGAACTCCGAACCCTTGGAGCCATGCAGCGTATTGAAAATAACTGACTCTACCGAATCCTGAGTTTCGGCAGCCTCGGAAGCCTGGCTGATCCTGCCAAGCAGTGAACTTATCGCAATCGGGGGATTTAGATGTTCATAGGCTGCGGCCAGCGATATGAGCTCCAGCACATTCTCCCAGCGCTCCTCTGAGCTGTCCTCACCCTTGAGGTGGTCCAGGTAGGCCGTTCTCTCTACGATGAGGTTGAGCAAGGTTGTTAAACCGACATGCTTACTTTGCGCATGCAGGTCCTGCAGCAGCGCGTTGAAATGGCCGGCTGCATTTCGAGCGCGTTGACTGAGTGAAGGTAGCCCTCCTGCGGCTGCCTGCTCTATCGCCCGGTAAAGGTGAATCCTGGTTCTTCCTGCCAGTTCCTGTATCTGGGCCAATGTCTGGACGCCTATGCCCTTACCTGCCAGTTTAATCGCGCGCAGGAAAGCGGCATCGTCTGCCGGGTTGCGTATCACGCGAAGCCAGGCAGCCAGATCCATGACCTCCCTGCGTTTGTAGAAGGGTGTGCCGGAGACCAGTTTGTACGGTATCTTCTCAAGGTTGAAGGCGTCCTCCAGCGCGCGTGACTGTGCATTGACACGGTAAAGCACCGCAAAATCGCTGAATTTTGAGTTGGATTTGGCCGCCAGGGCTTTGATGCGGGCGGCGATGAAATGGGCTTCGTCGTTGCCATCCTTGAGCCGTATCACCGCTATGGGACTACCAGCCTCGCGCGAAGTGGTGAGCGTTCCACCCCTGCGCATGCTGTTGCGCGCGATCAGAGCGTTGGCTGCCTGCACGATGGTCAATGTCGAACGGTAGTTCTCCTTCAGGTCAATTATCCTGGCGCCGGGGAAATCCCTGCGGAATATGTCCGAGTTACGAACCTCGGCCTGCCTCCACGAGTAGATTGTCTGGTCCGGGTCGCCCACGACGCACACATTTCCATGCCCCGATCCAAGCATCCGGATTATCTGATACTGCAGGCTGCTTGTATCCTGGAACTCATCGACCAGGATGTATTTAAACATCTGCTGGTACCGCCGCAACACATCTTCGTTTTCTTTAAACAGCCGGTTTGTAGAAATCAGCATGTCGTCGTAATCCAGGGCCTGGCTTTTTTTTAGAGTTGCCTGATAAAGGCGGTAGATTGCAGCTGACTCATCATCAAAGCGCTTTCCCGTACTCCGCATTAGGGCATCAGGATCTATCCCATTTACCTTGGCATGGCTGATCCAACCCTTGATTCGGCGCAGGTTGGCTTCCTCTGCGCTCAGTCCGGCTTTTACAATACATTGCCTGATAAGCTTGTTCCCCTCATCCTCGTCATATACAGTGAAGCTGGTGCCCATGCCAGGTACCCCTTCTCTGCCCAGTATGCGCAGGCAGGCAGCGTGTATTGTGTTGATCGTCACTGTGGGGGGATCATCAAACATTGCGGCAAGGCGCTTCTTCATCTCCCCGGCGGCCCTGCGGGAGAACGTAACAGCAAGTATGTGGCGTGGGTCGATTTTAGCCTGGGACACCATGTAGGCAATGCGGTGGACTATGACACGAGTCTTGCCGCTGCCCGGGCCGGCGTACACCAGTAGCGGGCCTTCGATTGCCTCTACAGCCTTTCTCTGGGCAGGATTGAGGCCTTCTAAGGGATCCATTCCGGCCAGCTTAAATATATCAATTCGCCTGTATCAATCAGATTTTCTCAAGCGGCGCCATGCTTAGCAGGAGCTTCTTCACTCCCGTTTCCTCGAAAGCCACGATGACCTCACGGTCCTGACCGGTGACCCTCAGGCCTATAACCTGCCCATCACCGAATTTGGCATGGCGCACGCGGTCACCCGGGTTAATCGCCACAAGCCCCGCAGCAGATTGTTGCGGGAGGTTTTTTTTCGCCAGGAGGTCAGCGATGTTGATGCCTTCATCCTCGTCGCGCCAGCGCTTTGTCCGTACTCCGGCGCGCCTGCCCGGTTGCTCCTCACCCGGGGTGATGCCTTTCCGTTCTACCAGGTGCTGCGGCAGATCGTCCAGGAACCTAGACGGTGTGCTATCCGAGCTCATGCCGAAGATGGCGCGCCGGGCAGTATGCATCAGGTACACATGCTGCTCCGCACGGGTTACACCGACATAGCAGAGGCGTCGTTCCTCCTCCAGTTCGTCACCACCTTCTTCCATGGAGCGCCTGTGCGGCAGCAGCCCTTCTTCCATTCCCACAATGAAGACGACCGGGAACTCCAGGCCTTTGGCCTGGTGCAGGGTTATGAGAGTAACCGTATCCTCCCTGCTTTCGATCTCGTCGGTATCAGCCACCAGGCTGATCTTCTCCAGGAACGGGGCCAGCCCTTCACCCGGAGGGAGGTCGTCATAATCGGCGGCAACCGTGCGCAACTCCTGAATATTCTCCCAACGCTCCTCCCCGTCCTCCTCACCCCTGATCGCGTCGCGGTACCCTGACCTTTCCAGCATTATGTCCATCAGCTTTATCAGGCTGAGCTGTTGTCCTTCCACGATCAGGTCATTGAGCATGCGGTAGAAGCCCGCCAGGGCGGTGCTGATCTTTGCGCCAAACCCTGGCCCTCCGCCCTCGTTGACAGCCTTTATGGCGGCGAACAGAGAAAGGTTGTTTTCCCTGGCCCAGTTGGTAAGGTCAGACAGCGTTTTAGCCCCTATGCCGCGGCCGGGGATCCTTATAACACGGGACAGGCTGATGTTATCGAAGGGATTCTGTATGACACGCAGGTAGGCAACGGCGTCCTTTATCTCGCGGCGCTGATAGAAGCGCGTGCCGCCCACCAGCTTGTACTTGAGACCATAGCGCATGAAAGCCTCTTCCACGGCGCGTGACTGGGCGTTGGTGCGATACATCACCGCGCAGTCGCCAGGTTTGATGCCGTAGTTGCCGCTTAACTTCAATATCTCGTTGACCACAAATTGGGCCTCTTCCTGCTCGTTGTAGGTTTTAACCAGGAACACGGGCGTCCCCTCCGTGTTAGCCGTCCAGAGGTCTTTTTGCTTGCGCTTCTTATTGGCCGATATGATGGCCGAGGCCGCCCCCAGTATATTTTTAGTGGAGCGGTAGTTCTGGTCCAGGACGATAACCCTGGCGTCGGGGAAATCCTTTTCAAAGCTCAGGATGTTGCGGATATCGGCGAATCGCCACGAGTAAATTGACTGGTCGGGATCGCCCACTACACATACATTTTTATGTTTTCCGCCCAGCAGGCGAACCAGTTTATACTGTATAAGGTTGGTATCCTGGAATTCATCCACCATGAGGTGGAGGTAACGGGAGCGGTATTTCTCCAGGACCCCAGGATGCTTTTCAAAGAGCTGAACAACCTTCATCAGCAGATCGTCGAAATCGGCGGCGTTGCTCTGGCCGAGTTGCTCCTGGTAGCGCTCATACACGCGGCAGACCATGTCGTCCCACTGGCTTCTTGCCTTTGCGGCCAGGCCGTCATGCGTAAGCTGCTGGCTCTTGGCCTGGCTGATGGCATTGCGGATCTTCTGGGGATTATACTGCCTCGGATCCAGGTCGAGGTCGAGCAGGCACTGCTTGACCAGGCTCTGCTGGTCCTCTTCATCGTAGATAACAAAGTTCGTGTCGAGTCCCAGGGATTTGCCGTCCTGTCGCAGGATACGGGCACAGATCGCATGGAAGGTGCCGGCCGATACCTGGTCCGCCACGTTGCCCAGCAGCTTATACAGCCGCTCCTGCATCTCGCGGGCAGCTTTGTTGGTAAAGGTGACGGCCAGTATACTGCGGGGACTAACTCCGGTGGTTTTGACCAGGTAGGCTATACGGTGGGTGATGACCCGCGTCTTACCGCTGCCCGGGCCAGCCAGTATCAGCAGGGGCCCATTGATGTGCTGAACGGCCTCTTTCTGGGACGAGTTTAACCCTGTCAGTATATCCATAAAACTAATCGCGGTAGATTTGTACGGGTTGGTGTAAAGAAGTTCCTGCGGCTGACGCTTAATTATAGCATCGTATTGGAAACTGCTTCAAAATGCGGGTAGCAGTAATGAATCTGAATAGCACGCAGGTTGGGCGTTAAGTTAAAATGTCTTTGCGGGTGAAGCAAGACAATCTGAGGAAGAGAACTATGCGCAGAACCGATAAAAAGATAACAAGCAGGGCGGAAATCGAAGATATCCTGAAGCGTGGCCGAGTGTGCCACCTGGGGCTTTGTGATAACGGAATTCCTTACGTGGTGCCGGTTAATTACGGGTATGCTGACGGGTCTTTATACGTTCACTCTGCCCGGAAAGGAAAGAAGATAGAAATCCTGCGCGGTAACAATCTAGTCAGCTTCAACATTTGCCTAGATGAAGGCCTAATAGAATCCGCTACTGCCTGCAACTGGACGATGAAATACTGTAGCGTAACAGGCACGGGTAAGGCTTGTATGGTGGAGAACCGGGATGATAAAAATGAAGCCCTGCGCCTGATTATGAGCCACTATTCCGCCGGTGAATACCAATTCGATTCCGCCATGGTTGACAAGGTTCTGATAATCAAAGTTCGAGTTGATAAGCTGACAGGTAAAAAGTCAGTTTGAGCCGGAAGAGCCGTTTCCTGTCATACATAGTGCAGGGGTGCTTTAAGTACCTTCCCTGGTTTGACCAGGTTGGGTTGGGTTGCCGCTCTTATCCTGACGCAGATTTGATAAATGAGGCGGTGCGTATTGCGCGGGATAGATTATCAGGTCAAAGACAGGGTGGTTATTAATGTTATCCCGGGTCGTGCCAGCATCTGCCATTTTGGGTTTTAAAGTGAAGGCGCCGTTGGTACTATTCCGATAAACTACGGCTATACTAACAGGTGCATGTATATCGATCCTTCCAAAGAGGGCAGGTAGACGTATAATCTGTGCCTCAGCAACTTTATTCGGTGCAGTTTGATGTAGGGTGGAGCTAACGACTGGGTTAGGGGTGTTTGGTTGTGCTGGCTGGGTGAACAATAAATTATCTACCAGGCACCTGTTCCTGCCCTCCTCCTTGCAACGGTACATAAAACCGTCCGTCCTGGCCAGTATGCTTTTATCCATGTCATCGGGTTCGGCAATTGTACCTCCGACTGACACGGTCGCTCTGATTATGTCGGAACCTAATCGCAGGCCGGCATTCTGCACTGCAATCCGTACCCTTTCGGCGGTGGCAATCAACCTGCGCTGGTCTACGTTGACCAGGATCAACAGGAACTCGTCTCCTCCCCAGCGGAAGATGAAATCGAAGGGCCTAATATGAGACAGGATGGTCTGGGCCACCAGTTTCAAAACCTCATCGCCTGCTTCGTGACCATAGGTATCATTGACCGATTTTAAGTTGTCTATATCGGCAAAGAGCACCCCAAAGGTCGACCCGTAGCGTTTCAGCTCGGCCAGTTTTTTCTGCAGGGTAACATCGGCAAAGCGCCGATTACCCACGCCCGTCAGTCCGTCAAAGGTTGAGAGTTTTTCCAGCTCGGCAGCATGTTGTTTTACGTGTAACAGAGACGAATTGTCGTTAAAACTCTGAATGCCGCCTATAATGGAGCCATTCGCATTATATATGGCGTTGACCTTGACCAGCACAGGTAGCATGTGTCCATCCCGGTGCTTGAGGAAGGCATTGATTTCCCTGCTTTTGCCGTCCTGTATAGCGGCCTGCAGAGGGCAACCCGAATCACACAGCGGGTTCCCCTTTTCATCAATGTGAAGCAGGATATTATCGAAGCAGCCTTTCCCCACTACATCCGCGTAGGCATAGCCTGTGATATTCTCAGCCGCTCTATTCCAGTAGGTTATGATCTTGTTGGAATCTACGAAATATACCCCGTCATAAAGGTTGTCCAGCAGTTCCCTGTAAAAAACGTTCTGCATCGTCATCAAATCACGTCCCCGCAATAATGGATACAATCCCTGATCTGCAGTATAAACCTGCCAATCAGCAGTAAACAAGTGAACTGCTGAACATCACCTTGCGATAGAGGGGAATGCTATATTATAAATTATTCTTAACAATAATTCCTCTTTATATGTGGCTTGCCAGCCAGTTCTCAAGGTCGGCGAAGACCCTGGCGTTACCCGGTTCATTGTGGACCTCGTGATAGAACCCGTCGTAGATCTTGAGGGTCTTATCCTTGGACCCGGCTTTTTCATACAGCATCTTGGCTCCCGCTTCGTTGACCAGCTTATCGTCCGATCCCTGGAGGATAAGCAGCGGTAGCGTGATAGACGTCATCTGCGCTTCAACTTTGGACATGGTGGAGAACATTTCCGAGCCGAGACGTGCCGTTATTTTGCCGCGGTAGACCAGAGGATCCTTGTCGTAGGCTTCCACCACCGTCTTGTCGTGGCTGAGATAGGCAGAGTCCAGCGCCTGCACGCCCAGCTTCGGCGTGATGACCGAGAGGATCTTCGCCATGGCTTTGGTAGCCGGAGTGATGCTCTCGCCTTCCTTGAGGGCCGGGGCGGATACGACAAGCCCATCTATTTCTGCCTGGTGTTGCAGCGTGTAAGCGGCTGCGATCAGCCCGCCCATGCTGTGGCCATATAAAATAATCTTTTTACCAAGGTTATCCTTGCGCACCATGTCGTAAAAAGTCTTAAGGTCGTCGAGGTAGGTTTGGAAGCGGTTTACAAATATGCGTGTGCCCTCAGACCTGCCGTGGCCCTGGTGATCGAGCCCGTAAACCGCGTAGCCCAGGGGGACGACGTTGTTGACAAGGTTGGTGTAGCGGCCAATGTGCTCACCCAGCCCGTGGGCGACCAGTATCACCGCCTTAACCGTACCGTCGGGCAGCCAGCATCTCCAGTAAAGATTGAAATTGCCGGTGCCTTTGAAATTGCCCTCTTTCTGCTGCATTATAACCTCCCCCATTTTTGCCAATATTATGCGCCTGCACGCTGCAGTCGACAAGTGATGCGGCAGGAAATGCCGCCGAAAATCCGTATGGCTAAATACAGTGACGATTTGTCCGCATCGGGGGAAAAACGTAAAATTGACAGGCGGTTTTGCAAATATGCTTAAGGCTGTATTATTCGATCTCGACAACACACTGATCCTCTTTGAGGAAGTTACATTCATAAACGGCTACTATCCCGTGATGGCAGCCAGGTTTGCCGGCGTTTTCCCCGACGGGCAATTCGCCGAAAGGCTGATGAAGGCTACTATCGCACTGCGCAGCAACGACGGCAGTATA
>Ga0247842_10001852_pt1 | contig 33392 bp, 27 predicted proteins | sample LaCruzMarch2015__3_FD_192411 | JGI IMG/M metagenome (GOLD analysis project Ga0247842, IMG submission 192411) | Freshwater microbial communities from meromictic Lake La Cruz, Castile-La Mancha, Spain - LaCruzMarch2015_19m | ecosystem: Environmental > Aquatic > Freshwater > Lake | place: Spain...
CTTTTCCTTCGTGTAACGACGCACGATATAATCGAATATCCTGACCTCGCAACCAGCCTGCTCACAGGCAGCAGCGACATATGTGACGCCCAGTGGTGGAGATGGGGCTTCTTCGAGGGGATAGGGCGGGGCGATGATGGCGATCTTCATAGTTAGTATCCCACGGCCGGGAAAAAGACAGAACGCATCCAGCCGGGTAAAGTATTTCCTTTGAGCTTCGATGGCGTCCCCGGGGGGATTCGAACCCACGATCCGCTGCTTAGAAGGCAATCACTTGACCTCAGCTTCGAAATGATGGCCTCGCATAGCTGATCAACCACCTGTGGATTTGTCAAAGCAATTGCTCTTTTCTTCACTGTTTTTTCGACACCGTTAACTTCATATTTTTATAATTTTTCATGGTGCCTCGGTTTCGCAATAGTTATACCACTGTCAGGTTTGTGCCGCAATATTTTATGATTGACCCTACCTCGGATAAGTGGGGCAGACAGATATCTGGGGGCAGGTCAGGTTCAACTAATTATTGAATTAACGTTGATAATACTGTAATATTCCTCTTTGAATTCAGTGCACCCAGTATATAGTGTGGCATTATATGCGATACATCCGTTATTTGAACAATTGCATCATTCAGACCACTTTATTTGTAATATAACCGGGAGGAGGTTCCAGATGGATTTCAAATTCACAGCGGAGGAAGAAACATTCAGGCATGAAGTCAAGGACTGGTTAAAGGCAAATATACCTCCACGCTGGTTTGAGCTTCCCACAGGCTTCTGGCAGGAAACTGATGAATCTTGGAAGATTGCAAGGGAATTCCAAAAAAAACTTGGTGTTAAGGGATGGCTTGCTCCTGCTTATCCCAAAGAATATGGCGGAGCCGATCTGGGACATATAAAAAGGCTAATACTCGCCGAAGAACTCACTTATCACATGGCTCCCGTAGGCGTGGAGACTGAGATAACGGTCAACTGGGTAGGTATGGCTTTACAGCATTTTGGTAATGAGCAACAAAGAAAGGACTATATTTCCAGGGTAGCTCAAGGTGATATCGTATTCTGTCTCGGCTACAGTGAACCTAACGCCGGATCCGATCTTGCCTCACTTCAAACCAGGGCTACGGAAAAGGGGGATGAGTACATTGTAAACGGCCAAAAAATATGGTGCAGCTATGCTCATTATGCGGATTATTGCTGGCTGGCCGCCGTAACCGATCCCGATGCACCCAAGCACAGTAATATGAGCATGTTTGTTGTCGATATGAAAACTCCCGGTATCACAGTTCGTCCCTTGATTAATATCATCGGGTGTCATTCGTTTAACGAAGTGTTCTTTGATGATGTGCGTATCCCAAAGGAGAGTCTTATCGGGGGGAAAAATAATGGATGGTTCCAGTTGGCTGTCGCACTCGATTTCGAGCGATCCGGTGTTCAAACGGCGGCAGCCAATCAGTTGCTTCTCGATTTCTTAGTCGGATATGCAAAATCCACCAAACGTAATGGCAGGTTTTTATCTGAAGATCCTGTGCTGAGAAATGAATTGGCTGAGATGGCGATTGAGATTGAGGTGGCGAGGATGTTATGTTACCGCATTGCCTGGATTTATAAAAAGGGAGGCCACTCGAATTACGAGTCATCGATGGCTATGCTATTTGGCAGCGAGCTATTGAGGCGCATGACAGATGTCGGCATGCGCGTGCTCGGTAAATACGGTCAGCTAATGGATGGCTCCAAGTGGGCAATCGGTAAAGCTGAGATAGCGAGAAGCTACCTGGGATCCCTGTCCATCGGTGTTGGAGGAGGAACAAATGAGATACAGAAAAACATTATTGCCATGAGGGGACTGGGATTGCCACGGAAGTAAGCGCATTGATTTCTTAATACGGAGGAATGAGGGAACAGAATGGATTTCCAATTAAGTGAAACCGAGAAGGCCTTTCAACAAAAAGCAGAGCAATTCATCCTGGCAGAGATGCCTCCCGGCTATACTGACAGGTGCTTATACTGGCCAGGAGGATATGGGGCAATACTTGAGTTCGAGGAGCGTGATCCTGCTATAGACCGTTTTCGTGAAAGGATGGGTGAGGAAGGCTGGCTAACTATGTCCTGGCCGAAAGAACTCGGCGGCGGCGGACATTCGTTCATAGAGCAGGCGATTTTCGCCGAGCGCCTGAGCTACCACCGGGCTCCTGGAACTGATGTGAACACGCTAATTGCTGCTCCCACTATAATGCGTTTCGGCAGCGAGGAAATGAAAAAAGAGTGGATTCCCAGGATTATCAAGGGCAATCTCAGGTTCTGGCTGGCCTATAGTGAACCCAATGCTGGTTCAGACCTGGCAGCTATCCAAACGAGGGCAGTAGAAGACGGAGATGACCTGGTGGTTAACGGACAAAAGATATGGAGCAGCGGTGCACACATAGCTGACTATGCGTGGATGGTCGCCAGAACGGACATGAACGTGCCGCCTCACAAAGGTACTACCTTATTTATAGTAGATAATAAAACACCTGGTATAACGATAAGGCCATTAACAAATATTGTTGGCTTCCACTCATTTAACGAGGTGTTTTTCGACAACGTCCGTGTACCTAAGAAAAATATTGTTGGCGAGATGAATCTTGGATTTCTCTATCTCATGGTTGCATTGGATTACGAGCGTCTCGCCATAGCCATTGGAGGTTTCCGCCGCCAATTTGATGAACTGGTTAAATATGTCAAGGGGACTACCAGGAATGGGAAGCCGCTGTCAGCCAATCCGTCAGTGCGCCGGAAGCTGGCTGACCTAGCAATTGATATCGAAATAGCCTATAACTTCTTCTTTAAGACAGCCTGGATGATGGATAATCACCAGATGCCAAATATCGAAGCCTCTGTACTAAAACTTTGCGCAACTCAATTAAGCAGAAAGCTTGCCAGTGTCGGGACTGAGATATTAGGAATTTATGGACAACTGGAACATGATTCTAAATATGCACCCATGCGTGGGCAATTCTGCGTGGGATACCTTGACTCTATCTCAGCAGTTATCGGCGCCGGCACGTCCGAGATCCAGCGTAATATAATTGCCCAAAGGGGGCTGGGGCTTCCTCGCAAGTAAGTTACTCACACGCATTAGCAGTATCATTAAATACACATATCAGGGAGGTTAACATGGATCTGGGTTTAAATGAAGAGCAGGAAATGTTGAAGAAATCGGCGCACGAATTCCTGGCTAAGGAGTGCCCAAAGAAGCTGGTCAGGGAACTGGATGAAAGCGACATAGGTTATTCCAAAGACCTTTGGAATAAGATGGCACAGTTAGGATGGATGGGGTTATGCTTCCCGGAGAAATACGGGGGAAACGGAGGTAGTTTTCTCGATCTAACAGTACTCCTGGATGAGATGGGCTATAACATAGTACCAGGTCCTTTCTTTTCAACAGTTGTTTTAGCAGGTCATACTCTCCTTGAAGCCGGCAATGAGGAGCAGAAAAAGGAATATCTAAGTAAGATATGCACAGGGGAATTGATAATCACCGTCGCGCTTACAGAATTGGATGGCACATATGATGCAACATCAATAGATACCACCGCAAAAGCCAAAGGGGATGGCTATATATTGAACGGCACCAAGCTTTTCGTGCCCGATGCCAATGTTGCCGATTATATGTTAGTAGTTGCACGAACTAAAAAGAGTTCAAATCCGGACGATGGAATCACCATTTTCCTGGTCAATGCAAAAAGCGCAGGAGTTAAATGCACACTGCTTAAAACGTTGGCACGCGATAAGTTATGTGAGGTTATATTTGAAAATGTCCAGGTCCCCAAAGCGCATATTATAGGTAAGCTGGATAAAGGCTGGGGTGTAATCGAATCATTATTGAAGAAGGCAGCCGTGGCCAAGTGTGCAGAGATGGTAGGAGGCGCCCAAGCCTCGCTGGATATGGCAGTCAATTACGCCAAGGAAAGGGTTCAGTTTAACCGTCCAATCGGCAGTTTCCAGGCAATCCAGCACTACTGCGCTAATATGGTTACCGACGTGGATGGCTCACGGTTTATAACCTATAAAGCGGCCTGGGCGGTCAGCGAGGGATTACCCGCTGACAAGGAAGTATCTATGGCAAAAGCATGGACCAGCGAGGCATTCAAGCGGGTGGCCGTACTCGCGCACCAGATTTTCGGTGCGATTGGCTTTACCATGGATCATGACATGCATCTCTATTTCCGCCGTGCCAAGGCTGGAGAGCTCGCCTATGGAGATGCAGACTTCCATAGAAACATAGTTGCCCAACAAATCGGCCTTTAGCCCGTTTTAGATGAATACTCAATATAGTTTGCAGGGACTAACTTGTTATTGCACCATCAATAATGTGTATAACCTTATCGGGAAAGCGGGTGCAAGTCTGGTGGTGTAGTTGCATAGGGCAAAGTACGGTTCAGGCAATCTATAAATAAATATTAAAAGGGAGGCAGATCGTGAGCGAGTTGGATAAATCAGTCAGGGTGCTGGGTGATTTCTTTAAGAAGCATGTGTTGGAGAAAGTGGGGAAGGATGCACTGGTGTACAAAGACAGGCGGGTAACCTGGGGGGAATACAGCAGGCAGACGGACCTGGTTGCTATGGGACTGATCAAACTGGGTGTAAAACGCGGTGACAGGGTTGGAGTATATTTCCCCAATTGGCCGGAATTCATATTCACTTACCTGGGGGCGGCCAAGATCGGGGCCATAACCGTCCCAATAAGCTGGAGGTTCACTCCTCAGGAAATCAAGTTCGTTATCAATAATGCAGAGATATCCGTACTGGTGATGGCAGATGGCTTCTTTGGCATGGACTTTGTTAAAAACCTGGAAACTATACGCGGAGAACTGCCAACACTCAAACATGTGGTTATTCTAAATAAAGAAAAAGCCACGGGCGGTATGATATCCTGGGAAGCTTTCCTGACCGAACCAGGACCGGAACTGGCAAAATACAAAGTAGAAGTTAAACCGGATGACCCTGCGCTTTTCCTTTTTACATCCGGTACCACCGGTGTACCCAAGGCGTCGGTGCTGACGCATAAGAACCTGATCGCCTACACCGACGGCCAGTTGATCGCTTCCAAGTTCGAGGGCACGGACGAAACTCTGCTGTTGAATATACCTTTGAATCACGTGGGCGGCGCGGTAATGGCGGTGATCGCCTGTCTCAATGCGGGCAATAAACTGGTGATGATGGACATGTTCGATCCTGAGAAAACACTGCAATTAATTCAGGATGAAAAAGTCACCGTGATGGGACAGGTGCCGGCGCAATGGGCTATGGAGCTGCTGAGTCCTAATATAGACAAATATGATCTAAGTTCAATCAAAGCTGCTATCGTATCCAGCCAGCCCTGCCCTTCGGAATTGATCATGGCTATTAAAAATAAGTTTGGCGTAATGCCACAGAACGCCTACGGCTTGACCGAGGTGAGCGGTGCGATCACGTTCACGCAGATAGAGCACGGTGAAGAAAAACTCAAATATACTGTGGGTGTTCCCATTAATGGTATTGAACTGGTCATAATGGACATGGATGACAATATTATGCCTGAAGGAAAGGTAGGTGAGATCGCTATCAAGGGCGATGCGGTCATGAAGGGTTACTGGAAGCGGCCGGATGAAGATAAGCGGGTATTTGATAAAAAGGGTTTCTTTCATACAGGCGATATGGGTGTACTGGATAAGGACGGGTACCTGACCATCGTGGGAAGAAAGAAAGAAATGTATATCCGCGGTGGCGAGAACGTCTACCCGCCGGAAGTGGAAGAGGCGATTGCACAGCATCCGGATGTCTTCATGGTAGCTGTAGTGGGCAGGCCGCACCCTGTGTACGGTGAAGTAGGCCGGGCATATGTAATTCCGAAGCCGGGTACTCAACCGACGGTTGAGGCAATCAAAGGGTTCCTGAAAGACCGGTTGGCCAGATTCAAAATACCTGAGGATATATTATTCAGGGAACAATTACCGCTCACTTTACTCGGTAAGGTAAAGAAGCTTGACCTGTATAAGGAAATGGAGCAGGAGTTCGCAAAGAAATAGTAGGGATTAGCTAATGAATGATTATGATGCAATAGTAATTGGTGCGGGAATTGCCGGGTTGGGTGTGGCAGGATTGCTACAGGGGCGCGGGATGAGGACGCTGCTGCTGGAAAAAACGCGGACACCAGGTGGTAGGGCCAAAACCAAGGAAATGCCCGGCGGGTGGAGAATCGATACGGGGACGCATTGTGTGGATAACGGCGATAAATCGGCCTGCGCGGACCTTTTGAAAAAGGTTGGAGTTGACATAGCCTGGACGCGACCGATGCAGGGAATGGGTATCTTCGATGGTGATAAATGGAAGGACGCGGGGCAGTATTTCAACTTTACAGATGCGGAGGTCAAGCAATTAGCTGACTTAGAAGACAGCTTTGTGCCTATGACTGATGCCGAGATAGATGTACTGGATAAAACCTCTCTGGCTGAATTTATCTCACAAAGGGTAAAATCCGAACCTGTAGCGGAATACCTCAAGACTATCGGTATGGTACAGACTACATTGACCCAGGCTGAGATAATCTCAGCAGGAGAGTTTGTGTCCATCTATCGTGAGGGTATGAAATTTGGGGCGAGGTATGGCGGTTTCGGCAATATCCGTATGCCGGTAGGTGGTATCGGTGTGATGACAGGAGCAATGGCCAAAGCAGCTATACAAAAAGGTTGCGAAATAAAATATGGTGCACCGATGGTAAAAGTGGTTGTAAATAAAAATGGTACAACCGAAATATTTACGGAAACTGAATCTTATCATGCTAACGTCGTGGTTATTGCTATTCCCATCTGGCAATTGGTTGACATAATCGAGGTTGCAGATGACCCGTTTCAGCGGGAATGGTATTCGAGATTGGTAAGACTGAAAGATGAGACAAGCGCGTCCATGGGTTTTACCATGGGAACCAGGAAGCCGCTGTTTACGGAACCGGTTTATCTTTCGGCCTGGAGGATACCGGGCGTTGACTTGCCACTGCAGATTCTCGGGCATACTAACTTTGATCAAACAATTGCACCACCGGGGCACATGATTGCTTTTATCGGCGCCTGTTGTACACCAAAGCAGGCCCGGGATGAGGCGTTCCGCAAGGAGACCCTGGGCAAATTCTGGGAGACTGTTAAGCAGATGTTCCCGGATGTAGAAGAAAACGTGGTCTGGAAAGTGGACGGCTATTACGTAGGTATAGACGGGCTGGGCAGGTCACCCGGATTGACCGGAAATTATCGTATGCCAGTAGCTATGCCCGGCATGAAGGGATTGTATTTTGCGGGCGACTGCTATACAGGCAGGGGTGTAGGCATGAACGCGGCGGCCAATTCTGCTATGATCTGCGCTGATCACATTAAGGCCGATTATGCTTAACATATTAAGTTAGAGCCATTGCCATATCCTAAGTCTAACACTACTATTGGACTGATTTTGGGGGAGCAGGTCAGGGGCGGGTCTAAAGACCCGCCCCTACACGATTAATAACTAATTAAGATTCTTATTTCGCTGGCTTTGCCGGCATCGGGTTTACCCAATTGTTGGTAAGCTCTTTGGGAGTAATCTTTACCAGTTCATCAATGGTCCAGAAGCCCTCAGCCTTGGTGATCTTCTGCGTCACTGCCGGTTCGGCATAGATACCGATATCGTTGCCGCTGATGAAGAAGGTAGCGCCATTGACATTGGCCGCATCCTCTGTGGCCAGCCAGGTTACCACTGGGGCGATGTTCTCCGGTTTGGAGGAAAGCACCATCTTCTCTATCATAGCCTTGAACTGAGCCTCATCGGTGCCGCCAGCGTCTACGAACTGCTTTTTCCAGGCGGCCATAAGCTCATCGGTCACGGTCATCCTGGTGGCCGCATTGGGGCGTATGGCGTTACAGGTCACGCCGTATTTGCCCATGTCCTTAGCCACCACGCGGGTGAAGCCGACAATACCTTCCTTAGCTGCTCCATAATTGGCCTGCCCCATGTTGCCCAGGCCGGCGATAGATGAGGTGTTGATGATGCGACCCCAGCGCTGCTGCCTCAGGTACGGGGCGGCAGCCCTGGTTACAAAGAAGTGACCGTAGAGGTGGACCTTGATGATGATATCCCACTCTTCCTCAGTCATATTGAAGACCATTTTATCGCGCAGGATGCCTGCGTTGTTGACCACTATGTCGATCCTGCCGAATTTATCGAGGGCGGTCTTGATGATGCCCTCGCCGCCGGCCCAGGTAGCCACGGAATCGAAGTTTGCCGCGGCGTCGCCGCCCAGCTTCTTGATTTCGGCGACTACCTCTTCCGCCGGAGAGGAGGAAGCGCCTGCGCCGTCCGAGCTGCCGCCCAGGTCGTTGACAACGACCTGGGCGCCCTCTGCTGCCAGGGCTAATGCCTCCGCCCTGCCGATGCCGCGGCCTGCGCCTGTTACGACTGCCACTTTGCCTTTTAGCCTGTCACCCATGCTGAAACACTCTCCTTTATTTCAAATTTTTCTTCCGGGCACGCAAAACCCTGCATATTGTACATCAACAGGGCAATTTATGTTTTAACCCATGACCTTTGAATCGTTGATCTTCTGTATCTCAGCTTCGCTCTTACCCAGAATATCCTTGAGCAGCCACATATTGTCCTCCCCCGGACCATGGGTGTGTCCGGGCTTGCCGACCTGGTAATTGGTGGCCTTTACCGGTGGGCCCATCAGCACCAGGTTGCCAACCCCCGGCTGTTCAACATTGTTAAGCATACCGCGCGCCCGCGTATGAGGGTGGTCTATGGCCTGCTTGATATCATGCACGGCTGCTACCGGGGCCCCGGCAGCTATGAGTTTCTCAACAACTTCTGTCGTGGTAAATTGGGTAGACCAGTCTTCAATGATTTTTTTCAATTCGGGTTCGTGGGCATTGCGGGTGAAGATGTCCTTAAAACGCTCATCTGTGGGAAGGCCGGGCATTCCCATGCCGTTGCACAGGTCGCGGAAAGGACCGTCGCCGGCACAGATAATCATTACGTAAGAGTCCTTCGTCTGGTAGGTATCAAAAGGTGAGATGAAGGGGAATCGGTTGCCCGTGCGGGTGGGAATGTTGCCCGTATTGGCATAATCCACAAATTTGGACTCGAGCAGATTAATACCTACATCGTACATGGCGATATCCAGGTGAGTCCCAATTCCTGATATCTGTCGTGCATAGAGCGCTGCACAGATGGAGAGGGCCGCGCAGAATGCCGTACTGACATCAACGACCAATGTCCCCGATCGAAGAGGCGGACGGTCCGGGTAACCAGTAACGCTCATCAGTCCGGTCATAGCCTGGATGGTTGCATCGTAACCGGGCAGGCTGGAAAGCGGCCCGGTCTGCCCGTAGGCAGAGATAGAGCACATGATGAGCCTGGGGTTGAGATCCTTTAGTGCATCGTAGTCAATACCCAGTCGCTTGACAGTGCCAGGTGTATAATTCTCTAAGAAGACATCACAGGCTTTGGCCATTTCTTTCAACAGTGCCACACCTTCCGGCTTCTTAAGGTCGATGGTCACACATCTTTTTCCTATGTTAGCAGCGGCAAACGAAATAGAGAAAGAACCTTTGTACGGTGGATAATAGCGGGCATCATCCATCTTGACTGGCGACTCGATTTTGATTACCTCGGCCCCTAATTGCGACAGGAATTGGGAGCAGGCAGGTCCCGCGACGGTAGTGGTGAAATCAATGATCTTGACACCCTCCAGCATCAAACCCGACATAACAAACCTCCCAAATAATATTTTTGATTCAACCGTGGACAATCCTATGGCCGCTGCTTAATCTACAAGCCGTATAGGGTTAATGTGTGATAAAGATATAATCCGGGATTCCCCTATCGATTCACAACTAAGCTACTGTCATCCCTTATTGCCCCTGGTCAGCATAATATGCCTGAACCCAATGACTGTCAATGATCCCTACGGGAACCTGCTTAGACCGGAGCCAGACTTAACCGTGCTATCCGTTCCAGGGATAACGATTAGTAAAGCTGGATTTCGACGTCGAAAATTGTGATTTCCATGCTAATAATGTAAGATTTGAGCCAAATTCAATATAAGGAGCGCCGGGGGCAGAGGCGCCACACGTTCGACTGGTAATTTTGGGGCGTAATCATATACAATTTTTCTTCGGATGTCGCACTATGGCAGACATCAAAACGCCAAATAAGTTTTTATATTGTTGGAGGAACAAATGGCACAGAGAGAAGTAGTTTTCGTTGACGGTATGAGGTCAGCTTTTGGGAAAATGGGCGGTACGATCCGCGATATCTTGCCTAATCAGTTGGGGGCCATTGTTATGAAAGGCCTGATTGAGAAAACAAAGATTACAGAGCGTGGCAAGGTGGACTGTGTTATGGCCGGGTCTGCATTTGGTAGTGTAAACACCCTGAACATGGGGCGCTGGGTTACGCTGGCGGCCGGGCTACCCCAAGAAACATCATCGCACTTTCTCGAGATGCAGTGCGGTTCATCTATTGACACTATCAACCATGCTGCATGGAAAATCCTTGCCAACCAGGCGGATGTTATCATAGCAGGCGGCATGGATTCCCACAGCAATTTTTACTACAAGTTACCGACGACTACGGCGCCATATAAACAGATCCCCCCAATGCCCGTCATGCCTACTTTGTCCCCGAATCCGGAAGATAACGTCGGTATGGGAACAACAGCCGAGAACCTGCAGGTTATGTATAGCATTCCGCGGGAAGCTTCCGACGAGTTCGCTTACCAGAGCCAGATGAGAGCAAAAATGGCCATGGACAACGATTATTTCAAAGATGAGATAGTCCCGGTTATCATCTCGGGCGGCAAAAAGGCCCCCGATATTGTATTCAATAAAGATGAGCATCCTCGTCCTGACACCACCTTGGAAAGTTTGGCCAAGCTTCCGCCCGCGTTTAAAAAGGACGGTACGGTAACCGCGGGTAATTCCTCCGGTATGAATGATGGTGCATCTTTCGTCCTGATGATGAGCGCTGACAAAGCCAAGGAACTGGGGTACAAACCGATGGCCAGATGGATTACGGGTGCAGATTACGGCTGCGACCCGAAGATCATGGGTATTGGCCCTGCCTACGCTATACCTATAGCCATGAAACGGTCTGGACTGAAGATTGCTGATTTCGATCACATGGAATGCAATGAGGCCTTTGCCGTGCAACAACTGGCGGTTATAAAGGAACTTGAAAAGCAAACAGGTGAAAAAGTAGACCGCAAAAAATGGAACCCGCTGGGCGGCGCTATTGCCTACGGACATCCCAACGGCGCTTCCGGTGCCAGGATCGGCATGTTCACTATGCGTCAATTGATCCGCACCGGCGGGAAATATGGTATGTTCAGCACCTGTGTCGGCGGTGGACTTGGAATCTGCGCGATCATAGAGAACCTGCAAAGATAGCCTTGAGCGAAATAAAACTAAACCCGCCGAAGTGCATACAGCACGCGGTATAGCAATGAAACTGTAACGCATGTGCCCGGGACAGGAAAGCGTGATGGCAGTGTGACCATAATGCCATTCGAGATGCTCCTTACCGGGCACTTTGCCGTCGTACCTTTGTGCGCTATGAAGGAATTTAATATCCCCGTAGATAGGATCAATATTCATGGAGGCGGTTTGGCTATAGGCCATCCGCTTGGCGTTACCGGCGTAAGGATTGTTGGCACACTGGCCAGGATCCTTAAAGAGAAAGGTGCAAAATACGGTAATGCTTCCATGTGCGTCGGCGGCGGACAGGGTATCGCTGCTGTCATCAAGGCTGAATAGTACTGCGCTTACATCCGACCAAGTCAAGCAACTGATTGGTTCCGGGGAATTATGATAATGCTCGCAATCAGTCCAATGTATTGGTGAGCAGGAAGAGATCGGTCCAGTTCGAGCCGCCGAACCCACTGGCTAGAGCCTGCTTTACTTTGCGCGTCACCTGGTGTTCGCCGGCTTCTTCGCGCAACTGAAGGGCCGCTTCGGCTACACGCAAGGTGCCGGAATCACCGATGGCGTTGGTGCACATAACTCCACCCGATGGGGAGATAGGGAATGAGCCTTCCCTGCTCGTTAGCCCCTTCTCAATGAGTTTCCATGCCTGACCCTCAGGACAGAGCTGGAAGTCCTCCAGGAAGAAGGGGTGGAAGAATGGGCAGGGATCATACATTTCGAAGAGTTGAATTTCTTCCATTGGGTTGGTGATGTGGTTTCGCTTCAGTATGGTCTTGCCTGCTTCGGTCTCTGTATTGCGGCGGGGTCCTGCTCCCAGTGCATCAAAGAGCCCGCCACCCTCCTCGGCATGGAAGGTTACATGATCTTTTATCCAGACGGGCTTTTTAGTCATCTTTTTGGCCTTATTCTCGTTGGCCAGCACCATGGCGCAGGCGCCCAGGCTGGTGGGGCAAATCATGAGCAGAGTGAGAGGGTAGAGCACCATGCGGGCAGTCATCACATCCTGCACAGTATACCTTTCTCTCATATGGGCATTGGGATTGCGTGAGGCATTTTCCGACATATAAGACCGGACAATGGCGCCCACTTCCAGCGGGCAGTTTGTACGCCGCATATAGTCGCCGGATAATAGGGCCAACCCTGATAGCGCACCCACGGAAAACCACCTGGTGTAGGCAGGTTCGTAAATTGTGGTGATGGCCGAGGTGACCGGGCCTTCGTCGTGCTTCTCCCAGCCGATTACCAGAACTGTATCGCTTTGTCCTGAAGCGATGTTGTACCAGGCTGTAATGACTTCCATGGTGCCTACCGTGCCGCCTGTGTTCATCTTAAAGCCTGACTTACCGATGCAACCGGAATAGTCCGATAACATGGCGTCGTTAAGATAATGCCCTTCGAACAAATCCATATTCCCAATGATGACAGTATCAATGTCCTTAATACTGATATCGGAATCGGCCAGGGCCAGGCTCACTGCTTCATGAATCATCTCACCATCGTTGTGGTAAGGCCGGCGGCCTGAGTGACGTGTTTGACCTATTCCTGTTATGGCAACTCTATCGGACATACCGGCCTCCTAAAATATTTATTCGGGGTTCCCAATCCCTCTTAATGAAATACTTACTATCGAAAATTTCACAGGTGCGGCAAGCTAATCCAGCGTATTGGTGAGCAGAAGCAGGTCGGTCCAGTACATGCCCCCGTAACCGCTTGCCAGGGCCATTTTCACTTCCCTGGTCACCTGGTGTTCGCCGGCATCGCCGCGCAACTGTAAAGCAGCCTCAGCTACACGTACGGTGGCTGTATCGCCTATGGCATTGGTGCACAGCGTGCCGCCGGAAGGAGAAACCGGAAACGCTCCTTCTCTGGCCGTAACACCCTTTTCAATCAGGCGCCAACCCTGACCCGCCTCGCACAGACCAAATTCTTCCAGCCAGGCAGGCTGGCAAAAAGCGCAGGGATCATACATCTCGAAGACCTGTATTTCATCCATCGGCTTGGTAATATGGTTCCGCTGGAAAATCTTCCTTCCCGTTACGGTCATTGACGTGTCTATTTTTCCCGCTTCGGCCATAAAATCCATACCGCGGGTGACCTGGTGTGCCGTAGCATGGTCCCTGATCCACACAGGTTTTTTGTTTATTTTCCTGGCTTTTTTCTCGCCAGCCAATACCAGGGCGCATGCGCCCAGGCTTGTGGGACATATCATTAGCAAATTCAGCGGATACAGAACCATTCTTGCGCTCATAACATCCTGAACAGTATACCTTTCCCTCAAATGGGCCTTGGGATTTCTCGCAGCATTATCCGAGGCCTGTGCACGGACAATCGCACCGATTTCAAGAGGGCAGCCGCTCCTCGTCATATATGCATTGGAAATCATTGCAAGCCCGGAAATTGCGCCGACTTCAAATGGCCGGTTTAGAGCGGGATCCCAGATTGTGGTTATAGCTGAAGTAGTCGGCCCTTCGTCATGCTTTTCCCAACCTATAACCAGGGTAGTATCACATAATCCGGATGCTACGTTATACCAGCCTGCAATCACACTCATCGAGCCTACGGTGCCACCCGTGTTCATCTTAAAGCCGGATCTACCTGCAGCACCCGTGTAATCAAGTAGCATAGCATCATTCAGGCTGTGGCCTTCGAAAAGTTCCATATCACCTATAATTACGTTATCGATGTCTTTTATAGACAACTGAGCGTCTGCAAGGGCTGCGCTAACAGCATCGTAAATTACCTCACCGTCGTTATGATAAGGACGCCTTCCGGAATGGTTGGTCTGGCCGATGCCGACTATGCCTACACGTTGTGCCATAATTCACCTCTACTTTTTGACCGGTTTGAAATACTTGATATCAAGGATATTGGCATTCCTTTTCTCATTGAATACGGCTTCCAGCTTCATACCAGCCTTCAAGTCCTTAAAATCGACTTCGCCGATAAAATGCGTTATTGCCGTATCAGCGCCGTCCAGCTTGATCACTCCGATTGCATACGGCGGCTTCATCGCCTGAACAGCCGAATCATAGTGAGCTACTGTATAAGTTACGAGGGTACCTTTTCCGCTCAATTCAACCAGGTCCTCGATTTTGCTGAAACACTTTATGCATACAGACCGGGGAGGGACTATTACTATATTGCATTTGGGGCATTTCACGCCGCATATTATCTTATGGTCTCTGATCTCGATGAAAAACTTGCTTGCCAGTGCACCCACAGAGTACTTATAAGGCATGACCACATAGCCTTCGGTGAACATAGGTTCTTTCTTTACAACTTCGTTAGCCATTAGTAGCCTCTCTTCTTAAAGTTATTATTCCTTGATAGTCTTGAAGTGTATAATGTCGAAAATATTGCCCTTGCGCTCTTCTTTAGGTTTGAAAACGGCTTCCACCCGCATGCCGGGTTTAATTTTCTCAACATCGGTCTCCTCCAACTGGTGCTGAAGCATAACAGGCGCGCCGTCAAGCATTACGAGTCCCACGCTAAAGGGAACCTCCAGCATTTCGCCTGTGGTTGGGATTAAAAACGACTGCTCGCAGATGAAGAAGGTTAAGAGTATGCCCTTGGGTCCCACGGCTAACCACTTATCTTTTTCGTTGCATTTTGAATGATCCCTGGTACAGATATTTGCCGGGGGGCAGAAATAACGTCCGCACGTGGGGCATTGATTTGCATAGATTTTTGCGTTTGCCTTCAGTTCCCTGAAAAATTCTCCCAGCGGCTCACCGGTGTTCCACTTGAATGGCATTTTGAGCGTCATATCCAGGTAAATCAGTTCTAATTGCGGCTTAGCTTTCATATATCTATTACCTCCAATTAATCCGTAGTTCTACTAATTTCCCAATACCAGGACGCAATGCATCTGGCCGCAGATTCCGCCGCAGCCGTGGGCTACTGCCAGCTTAGCTCCGGGGACCTGTCGATCTCCTGCCCGGCCCTGCAACTGCCAGACAGCCTCTGCAACCCTCGACATCCCTGCCACAGTAATGGGGATACCTGAGAGCAAGCCACCCGACGGGTTAACCGGTATTTCACCATTTAATTGTGTCTTTCCGCTATCGATGAACTTTCCACCTTCTCCCCGCTTGCATAAACCGAGACCCTCGGTCCATAACAGCTCCTGGTAGGAATAATATTCAGATAGTTCCACAATATCTATCTCTTTGAGCGGGTTTTTGATTCCCGCCATCTTATACGCTTTCTTAGCTGCGGATTCTAAGGCGTCACAATCGGCCAGTTCGCGGTCCCCCAGAAAGTGCGGATCGTAACAGTTGCCGGCTCCCTTTATCCACACCGGTTTATCGGTTAGTTTTTTAGCGATCTCCTCTGTGGCAAGTATCATGGCACAGGCACCGTCGGATACAGGTTTCCTGTCCATCACAGTAATAGGATCTGCCAGCATCTTCGACTTTAAAACGTCATTAACACTCAGTGTAGCCGATTCCTGTGCGTACGGATTCTTTTTGGCATTACCCTTGTTTTTAACCACCACCCTGGCAATTTGTTCGGGAGTAATACTATATTTGTCCATATATCTTCTGGCCTGCATGGCTGCTGCCAAAGTGTAATCAAGGCCAAGCATACGGGTGAATACATGATCGATCGACCAGTTCTCAATAATAGTGCCGTCGGTGTGCGATTCAGCGCAGTGACTGACCACCAGCACTAATTTATGATCGCCCGAAAGAATATGCATGGCGCCATAGAGAACAGCATAGGAACCATCGTCGGCTACTTTTGATTCATCCTTCAGGTGGGCGCAGGTAACATCAGGTATGGGCATCGAGGAAATCGTTCTGCCGTCCCAGTGGTCCTGCGAACAACTGACTACGCTTTCCACATCGTTTTGAAGTGAGATGCCGGCAGCTTCAACAACTTTATCCGTCACCTCCAGCACCAACTCAGAGAGATGTTGCCAGGGTTTGGCCGACTCAAATTTCGTCATTGCGGCCGCCACTATTCCAACTCTGTCAGGCATATCCGTATAAACCCTCCGTTAATTATTTTTAAAGAATACTGTAATTTAAATCCGCAAACTCAACTTGATCTATGAAGATTTACTAAATTAAGCCCTGAAAAGGAACCTCTCGTGGATTGTTTCGCCTCTAATCTTTTCCGTATTTCCATCTAGTGTTATTTCACCCTCGTAATCTGCCAGGAATCTCCAGTTGAACATATTGTATTCATTAACCTTTGGCAGTGGGTTTTGTTCGACTACGGTTTTGGTATCAAGACGGCACCTTAATTTGATGTTATCCCCATTGTATTTCAGCGTAATGATTTTGGCATACAATTGTCCGGTAGCGGCATCAGGTTCCTCTTTCTCAACGGCAAAATCGTATTTGTCGGTCGCTAATATAGTTGATTTATCATCGGCAACGTAAAGAAAGGGCAGAATCTGGCCATTTAAAGCCTGTGTATTGGAGAAAATAATAGTATATTTCGGATCGTTCAGCCTTCCCCAGTACCATCCAAGGAAAATGTCGTACATATCGGTGTTTCCCCAGTTATGGTCGTGATATCCGTTTCCCTTGACCTGAATTTCCTTATCCTTGATAAATAGTTTACCTTCCACCCTTGCCCTTGGGCAGGGAATTACCCAACCTTGAACTATTTCTCCACCATTAATAGGAATCTGGCCGTCACCGATTTTCCAACCTGGTATAGTGCCCTGGAACGTAAGGTCGCAACCAATATTGCGGCTGTGCATTGACATCCTGTAAACCTTGCCTTCTTGCTGCAGGTAGCTGCTCCCCATCTTGACGTTGCAATACTCCTGGCTCGCAGAGCAGTCTTTGGGATCTACTGCCTCCATGCCGACATACCTTTTGCCTTCCGGTGTATAAATGAAGAGTTGTATGGTAGGTATGTGGGGCTTCAAAAACTCGTTAAGCCAGTGCCAGGACAGGACACACGAATACCCGTTATCAAACCTTGCATCTAAATACCACCACTCGTAATAAGCCGGGTTAGTGTAAGGATGCAACCCGTCATCGCGGTCAGTGTAAGCTGAAACTGGTCTTTGCATGCTTGGTCAGCCTCCTCTCAAACTACGTAATGTATAAGGTATTGCCCCTATCTTTTATATCTTCGGCTTCTTTGAGATTGCTGCTTTAGTAATAAGAACGGCAACATCCTCTCCGCGCTGGTTTTTAATGTGCCATTGATTGGCGACAACTCCAAATTCCCCTTTATCCTTTATCTCAGTTACCTCAGTCTCCAAGTGTATCGTATCTCCTATCTTTACTGGACCCGTGAATCTTACTTTGTCCATGCCATAGAAAGCAATCACGGCAACTTCATATGGTGTGGTAAACCCAGAAGCAATTGAAAGCACAAGAAAGCCGTGTGCGATGCGTCCGCCGAAAATGGTTTTCTTGGCCAGTTCTGCATCAACATGGATACCGTACCAATCACCGCTTAACGCAGCAAAATTAACAATGTCTGCCTCGGTTACAGTGCGAGCGCGTGTAGTTATTTTCTGGCCGACCTGGAAATCCTCTAAATAATACATATTACTCCTCTCAATTATTTCATCCTGGGTAGGCCGAGTCCGTACCAGGCTATGATGTTCCGCTGAATTTCATTTGTACCGGCGGAAATGGTGCCCACAAAGCTCTCCTGGTATACATTAATCCAATGCCCGCCCATAATGGCCCACCGGCCACCTGTAACCTGGCCGGAGGGTCCAATAATGTCCACTGCCAGCGCCGCGAAACGTTCTTCCAATTCGGTGGAGAACACTTTCATGGCTGAGGCATCCATCAATCCCATTTCATCCCTGTTCTGCTGATCGGCAATGCGATAGCCCAATGTAGCCGTTGCCTCGATCCCGCAGGCCAGTTCTGCCAGGCGGTTGCGAATTATTGGATCCCGTGACACTGGACGCCCGTTCACAACTTTTTCGTTGCAGTAGTGGACTATCTCTTCCAACTGCCTGCGCATACCCGCGACTGCTCCCATGTTAGACCTTTCGAAACCTGCTAAGACGTTGACTACCGCCCATCCGTCATGTTCTTTTCCAACCAGATTCCTTGCTGGCACGTGTGCATCGTTAAAGTATACTTCGTTCAGGATATGGCCATCATTCATATAATATAGCGGGCGCACTGTCATACCGGGCGTCTTCATATCCATCAGTATGAAGCTGAGATTCCTGTGTTTTTTCCCCTCGGGGTCGCTCTTGAAAATACCAAACCCCCAATCAGCATTGTGGGCATTGGTGTTCCAGGTTTTTTGCCCGTTGATGACATAATTGTCGCCTTTACGGATGGCCGTCGCTGTCAATGATGCGAGGTCTGATCCAGCATTAGGTTCGCTCCAGAGTTCGCACCACATCACATCGGCACTGGCTATGGGCGGCAGGAACTCCTTCTTCAACTCTTCACTGCCAACTGCCAGGAGGGTGGGGGCCAGCATGCCTACTCCGAAGGGGTCGATGCCAGGGACACCGTTGTAGCCCATGGCCTCGGCCAGCAGGACCTGGTCCATACGGTCACCTGTGCCGCCGTACTCTGCCGGCCAGCTGAGCGACAGCCAGCCTCTTTTGGCAAACTCTTTCGCACAATAGCGAAAATACTTCCAACCATGCTCAGTGCCGAAAATCCCCTTCTCCCCCAAAATAGGGTGTGGCGCCTTGATGGCCAATTCCCTGCACACAGCGTGATATTCCTGTCTGCGCTTTTCCTGTTCGGGCGTTAATCTGAAATCCACGTGTAAACCTCCAAGTAATAAAAAATGTAACGATAATTTATGGCTTTTAAAAGTCTATGGTTTTGCCCTCATAAGCATAGAGGAACATTCGCTCCATGTCCTTCTCATCCGGTACGCGCAGGACAAGGGTGGTGGAGACCTCACCGAAGGCCCGCCCAACCATCTCCGGCAGCGCCTTCTCATAGGCGGCTTTGTCAATGTTAAGCTCTTTTACCGATGAAGGCTGCCCCAGATAGCGGGCTATATCCTTAATTCCTCTGACTAATCCCCGGGTTAATTCAAGGTCGGTCTTCCCTTCCAGGCCAATGAAGCGGGCAGCCTCAGCGAAGACTTCGGCCCCGACCTCGGCCAGGTACTCCATGTTATAAGGCAGGTAGAGTCCGACGCATTTGCCATGTGTAACATGGAAGAAGCCACCCAGCGCATGCCCCATATTATGTGCCAGTCCGGCCATGCCGTTGCCCCAGGACATACTGGCCAATGCCGAGGCATTGAGCATGTGCTCCCTGGCCTCTTTATCGGAAGCGTCGTCGTATGAGCGCTTGAGGTATTTGAAAATCAACTTCATTGCCATCAGGGCGGGGCCGTTGGTGAAATCCGTACGCCAGGTCGAGCCAAAGCCCTCAACACAGTGGGTCAGGGCGTCCATGCCGGTATCGGCCACCAGGCCCTTCGGCATATCTCCCACCAGTCGGGAATCCAGTATCGCGATATCGGGTAAGGCCTCAGGAGTGCCCACGGCTATCTTCCTTTTCTCGACTGTGTCCGTAACCACCATGAACCAGGTAACCTCCGAGCCCGTTCCTGCCGTGGTCGGTATGCAGATCATACGGGCTTTGCTGCGCGCGTCATAATCCTGGAAAGGCACAATGGCGTCCGGTTCCGTGTCGGGCTGTGCGTAGAGCATCCAGATCATCTTGGCCGCGTCCATGGATGAACCGCCACCCAGGCCGATCAGCCAGTCGGGTTCATATTCAAGCGCGACCTGCGCCCCCTTTCTGACAGTCTCAACGGATGGGTCCGGTTCCACCTCGGCGAAAACGCGATGCTCAATGCCAGCGTGCTTCAGTTCTTTAGCAACTTTATCTACAAAACCCAGCTTGACCAGGACTGCGTCGGTCACAATTAGGGCGCGCTTACCCTTGATCTCCCTGAGGTGTTCCAGAGCGTCATCGCCGAACACGATCAACGGGTTACGAAAATACCACATGTCAGCTACCTCCGGAGGAATATTTCAGTCGTATTTATGCAAAACGACAAAACTTGATGGGGTTGCCCCCTAATTCATTTTTCGTATTCAGTCTTGAGCGGTGCTAAAGCCTTGGCATAGGCCTGTTGGGACTTGGTATCCTTCATCACCTTGGCGACAGCCCCCTTGAACTTCATCTTGCGGGTCATCATGGCCTTCATGCCATCGAGTTCACCGGTCAGTATCTTTTTCCAGGTCGAGTAAGTAGCCGACAGCTCAAATTCAGCTTTTACTTCAGATGGGTCCTTGAGCACTACGGCCTTGCGGCATTTACCGTGGTAGAGGTCTATATAATAGTAGCTCGGGTTCGGTTGAAGCTCGTCAGGCTCGATAATATAGAGGAAATCCCCTTCCCAGTGCTTAGCGCCCTCTGCATAACCGGGATCGTCATTCAACAACTTGGCGATCTCGTCCAGCCATTCCTGTGTAGCGAAAATAGCCATTGCCCACCTCCCATAAAGAATCTGAAACATTGTATTCATTAGTGTATGCAATGTCAATGCTCGATGAGTATCGGACGGTTGTGTTACAATAGCTAAACAAGAAAACATCTAACATCTAAATCGGGTAAGGAAGGAGGAGGTCATGGTATCACCGACAGACAAACCCTGGCTCAAGCAATACGACCTGGGACAGCAGGGTCTTATTAAGCTGCCCGAGTCGATTAAGCCTTATCCCAATGTACCGCTTTACAGTGTGCTGGATAATAGCGCGCGCGACTATGCCGACAGACCGGCGGTGCATTACATGGATAAGGTTATCTCCTACAAGGAATTAAAGGAATTGGCCGACAGGTTTGCCAATGCACTGGTGAGGCTGGGTATTAAGAAAGGTGACCGGGTGGCGACGATACTGGCCAACTGCCCGCAGTTTATCATCAGCGACTTCGGCATACTCAAGGCGGGCGCCGCACATGTGCCGTGCAGCCCGCTGCACAAAGAAGACGAGCTGATTTATGAGATCGGACAGTCCGGCGCGGAGACGGTCATCTGCATGGACACCATGCTCCATGTGATCAATAAATTGAAGGGTCAGACCAAGGTCAAGCGCGTCATCATTACGTATGTGGAGGATTACTCGCCACAGCCCAAGGTGTTGAAACAGGTCCAGGGCGCGTACCAGTTCCGCGAGCTGGTAGAGAATGCGGTGCCGGAGCCGCCCAAGGTGAACATCAACCCGGGCAAGGACCTGGCCGAGCTTATCTTCACTGGCGGTACCACGGGAATGCCCAAGGGAGTGATGCTGACGCACAACAGCCGCATGGCCAACCTCAGCCACATGGCCTGGGCCTTCAGCTTTTTGGAATCATTGATGAGGGGGCAGATATCCTGGCTGATCGGTGTGCCACTGTATCACCAATTCGGCATGACCTATACACAGTTCTGCATCTTCTGGGCGTTTGAAATCTACCTGGTGGCCGATCCGCGGGACCTGAAGACGCTAATGAAGGTGATAAAAGAAAATGAGCCCACAGGCGCATCCTGCGTGCCCACCCAATATGCAAGGCTGCTGGAAATGGGACTGGGACAGGTGAAAACGGGCTTTGTATCGTCAACCGCGCCGCTGCGCAAGGATATGATAGACAAATTCAAGGAGGAGACTGGGGCAAGTATCGGCGATAGCTACGGCGCTTCAGAGATGGGCGGGGGCACCCATGCTAATCTATCCATCTCGGATCTGTGCACGGTGAAGAAGTTCGGCGCAATAGGTGTGCCCATGCCGGACGTCGAAACCAGGATCATCGACCTCGAGACCGGCAAGGATGCCGAGCCCGGCAAGGAAGGCGAGTTGTGGGTACGCGGCCCGCAGATCATGCAGGGTTACTGGCCCACGCCCGGCAGCGGCCTGGTGGAAGACGGCTGGCTGCCCATGGGCGATGTGGTGAAGATGGACGAGGACGGTTACTTTTATATCACCGACCGTGTCAAGGATATGGCCAACGTATCAGGTATGAAAGTCTATACCATCCTGGTGGAGAAGGTGCTTTATGAGCATCCCGGCGTGGAGCTGGCCGCAGCCGTGGCCGTACCGGACAAGGATAGGCCGGGCAGCGACCGTGTCAAGGCCTTCATCGTACTTAAAGAAGCCTATAAAAATAAGGTGAATGCAGAAGAAATCCTGGCGTTGTGCAAAGAGAAGCTGGCGAGCTATTCCGTGCCGAGGTTCATCGAGTTCCGTGACGAGTTACCGATCAGCCCGGTGGGCAAGATACTCAAACGGCAGCTCAGGGATGAAGAGATCGCGAAGTCGGAGGGTGCGAAATGATCTGTCGTTGCCAGGAACGAGGTGACATGGCAATCTCTTTGTTGCCCGGGGATTGCTTTACTTCGCCCGCAATGATGCAATAAAATGTCGAAAGCGTTATCACTGCGCAAAGGATAATGTATTAAGATACGATAAATATTTACCCGGCGTTTCCGGATTCCGATAAACAGGAGAGGCTAATTGAAAAGGCATTTTGTTCATGTCACTCTGGTGGTTGTCCTGGTGCTTTCGGTTATCGCGTCCTGCGCCGCACCGTCGACTAAAGCGCCGGCACCGCCTAAAATCCTCAAAATCGGCAGTGTCATACCGTTCTCCGGCCCGGCCAGTATGTGGGGTGAATCGATCAAGCCGGTGATGGAGATATACCGCGACCTTATTAACGCCGACGGCGGATGGCAGGCGGGTGATGATAAATACATTATTGAGCTGTATTTCGCCGACGGCCCTATCTTCAGTATTCCCGCAGATGCCGCTGCGGCGCGCAGCCTCATATATGATAAACAGGTATCTGCCATCGTTAGCTATTTCGGCATCGGTTACTCAGCCGTGGCCCCTATTTGCAACGCGGAAAAAGTGATTCTTAATACCAGCACCATCAGCATGGGCACTTTCAACGCGGAGCGTGAACCCTACTCAATCTTCGGATTCCCCGCGATAGAGATGAGCATCAACCAGGCCATGGCGGTGATGCAGGCCTTCCCGCAGTACAAGACGCTATGCTGGACCGCTACCAAGGGCGGCAATGTGGACATCGAGAAGATCTACGCTCCGGTTGATGAAGAAATACAGAAGAAGTACGGCGTGAGGAGCATCAGGCTGTACTACCCAGAGGGCACCACCAACTTCACGTCTTATCTTACCAAGATGGCGGAAATGGGAGCCGAGGTACTTTTCAGCTTCGGTACACCGCTGGAGATAGGTTTGATGGCCAGGCAGCGTTACCAGATGGGCTATAAATGGCCGATAGCGGCCAACGGGGCGATCCTGGATACCAAAATAGTAAAAGGCCTGGCCGGCAGCGAGGAAGCAATGCAGAACATATGCGGTGATTTTTGCTACCCCTGGCTGCTGAAGAAGGTGGCGGTTTCTCCCAGGTACCTGGATATGGCCAACCGTATCCGTGAGGCATATAAGCAGAAATACGAAGGGAAAGAGCCCTATGCCGGTGCTTTTGGGGTAGGCGTTACCATGATGGGACAATACCTCGAGGGCGTGCGCATGGCCGGCAGCACAGATCCGGATAAGGTGATGAAGGTGCTGCGTGGTGGGACCATAGAAACATTTCTAGGTAAATACACGCTGTCGGGAAATGAGACCTACGGCTCACCCGTGGTCTTCGGTTTCCCCTGTGCTATGAGCATCATAACAGGCAACGAGAGCGTTTACCTGAACGAGGAGCCACTGTGGGATGTGGACCACCCGCTGGTTGACGTAACCGACCTGATTAAAAAATGAGATTGCATGTGACCGGAAAAACGCGTTACGCAAGATCGTGGTCAATGATACTGATAGCTAAGGATTATCCATGCCGCCAGCAATATTTATAGACAGCCTGGTGCTGTCCTCCATGTACATATTAATGGCCTCCGGCCTGGTGCTGGTGTTCAGCATCATGGGTATACTCAATTTCGCCCACGGCCAGTTCTACATGCTGGGCGCCTATGCCATCTTCTACCTGTTCCAGCAGGCCGGCATCAACTTTTTTATAAGCCTGGTGCTATCTGCTGCCATTGTAGGATTCGTGGGCATACTGATCGAGAGGTACATCATGCGCCCCATCGGGCAGCCTATCCAGGCGGTGGTGATCACCATCGCGCTGATATCGGTATTTGAAGGCCTGATCACGCTTATTGCAGGGCCGGCGCCGCGGTCGGTGACATCCGCCTTCCCGGGCACTGTCAACATCTTCGGCGTCAGCCTGAGCAGCGAGAGGCTGGCTACTGTGGTCATCGCCGTGATTTTGATTATAGCTCTTTACTTATTCATCCAACGGACAAGGCTGGGACTGGCACTAAGGGCGGCGGCGCAGCAGCCGGTGGCGGCCGGGCTGTTCGGCATACAGGTGGCGCGTGTTTCAACACTGGTGATGGGGATCGGCTGCGGGCTGGCGGCACTGGCGGGTGGTATCATGGCGCCCATGTTCTACGTCGACCCGTGGATAGGCGGTCAGCCTCTGGTAATGGCGCTGCTGGCCATAGTCATCGGGGGTATGGGCAGCCTGGGTGGCGCCGTGGTTGGCGGCATCGTGCTGGGCATGATCGGCAGCATCGTGGCCTATTACATCGGCTTCTGGTCGCAGCTAATCTCATTCGGTATTGTGATAGTAATATTGCTATTCCGCCCTCAGGGGCTGTTCGGTCAATCGGAGAAATAAAGGAAGATGGACAAAGCGAAAATCAAAGCCAAATTACCGCTGATACTGCTGCTGGCTTTTATCACGTTTACCATTATCTTCCCGCTGGTAGTAAAGGACCGCTTCCTCATCTCGATCCTGATCGAGGCGGGGGTGATGTGCCTGTTCGCTCTGGGGTTCGCCGCGGTGTTCCGCAGCGGCCAGTTCAGCCTTGGCCAGGCTACCTTCCTGGCGGTCGGTGGTTATGCAGGCGCTCTCCTTGCCAGCAAGGCCGGGCTGCCATTCTGGTTGTCACTGCTGGGTGGGGGGTTAAGCTCGGCCATCGTCGCCTTCCTGCTGGGCATCGTGATACTGCGCATGGGCGGGCTGTACTTCTCCATAGCCACGTTAGCGCTGGGTGAGATAGCCATCATCATCGCCAAGAACTGGGACTCCGTGACCTCGGGCATGACGGGCATTGCCGTAAACGCGCCCATAGTTAAAATAGGCGAGCTTTCCATCAACTTCGCCACCACCAAGTTGCCTTACTATTACATCATTCTGTTGCTGATTATTTTAGCCGCGCTGATGTTCTGGCGCATCGAGCGCAGCCGCCTGGGTACTGTGGTCAGGAGCGTGGCGGTGGCGCCGGTCATGTCGGAGCACGTAGGCATACACCTGATGAAATACCGCGTCATCATGTTCACGCTGGCGGCATTTGTAACGGGAATCGCCGGCGCGTTTTACGTCTATTACCTGTCGTGGGTGGGGCCGCCGCTGTTTGCCGGGGCGCAGTCCACGGTGGCCCTGATCATGTGTGTGATCGGTGGTTTGTGGTCGGCGGTGTCCGGACCCATCATAGGCGCTATCATTGTCAGCTATTTTGGTACGATGATGCAGATACACCTCGAAGGCCTACGGCCGCTGGTCTTTGGCGTGCTGGTCATCGTGCTGATCTGGTTCATGCCCAACGGGCTGGTCGAACTACAGTACAGGTTCCCTGCGTGGATCAAAAGCCTGTTTAAAAAGAAGGGAAAGGTGCCGGATGCCGCTGCTTGAATTAAATCACATTAAGAAGGCCTTTGGCAGCCTGCTCGCGCTGGACGACATCGAACTCAGTGTAAATAAGGGGGAGGTGCTGGGCATCGTGGGGCCCAACGGGTCGGGCAAGACCACGCTGCTCAATGTCATCAGCGGCTACTACCACCCGTCGGGTGGAGAGATTGTTTATCAAGGGCGCAAGATTAGCGGGCTGCGGCCTGACCAGATAGCCCGGATGGGCATCATACGCACCTTCCAGCAGAACATTGTCTACTGGGACACCGTGACACTGGAGAACGTATACCGCACCTGCTATCTCACCGCGAAAACAAATTATTGGCAATCATTCTTCAATACGCCGGCCTGGGTTAAAGAGAATAAGGAACTGTGGGCGAAAGCGTCGGAGATCGTGCAACTATTCGGACTGGGCGATTTCAGCTTCTCGCTGGCGCAGGGACTGCCACACGGCAAGCAGAGATCGCTGGGCATGGCCATGGCACTGGCGGCCGACCCGGACGTGCTGCTGTTGGACGAGCCGCTGGCGGGGATGGATGCCTCAGAGATGGAGGTCGTGCTGGGGAATATCAGGAAGATCATTGAACGCGGTGTGACCATCATGCTGGTGGAACATAATATCAAGACCGTCCTCAGTCTGTGCCCGCGCATCATTGTGCTCGACTTCGGGCACAAGATAGCTGACGGATCCGGCCAAGAGATGATGGAGCGGCAGGATGTGATCGAGGCCTACCTGGGGGTGGAGTAATGATGGTTCAAGCACTACTTGAGCTAAAAGATGTTTACATAAGCTACCTGGGTGTTGAGGCGGTCAGGGGGGTATCGCTAAGGGTAGCCGAGCGTGACTTCGTCACCGTGATCGGGGCCAATGGGGCTGGCAAATCGTCCGTATTCAGCGCCATCAGCGGGCTGGTCAAACCGGCCAAAGGCGAGATCTGGTTCAACGGCGAGCGCATCGACCGGCTCACATCGCCCCAGATAGCCGGCAGGGGAGTGATACAGGTTCCTGAGGGCAGGAAGATATTCCCCTTGCTAACGGTGAAGGAGAACCTGATGGTTGGGGCCTTCCTGCAGCGTGACAAGAAGAAGATCGCCGAAAACTTTGAGAAGGTTTACCAGCTCTTCCCGGCACTAAAGGAGCGTCCCACAGCCAAGGGCATACGCCTGAGCGGGGGACAGCAGCAGATGCTGGCTATTGGACGCGCTATGATGGCCAACCCGAAGATGATTTTGCTTGATGAGCCTTCGCTAGGCCTTAGCCCTATCTTTTGCCTGCATCTTTCCAGACAGTTGAAGGCGTTGCACAATGAGGGCAAGACACTTCTGCTGGTAGAGCAGAACGCCCGCATGGGTCTCAGCCTAGCCAATTACGGATATGTACTGGAAAATGGCGAATTGCGCAAGGAAGGCACCAGCGCGCAATTGCTCAATGACAGCGAGGTCAAGAAGGCTTACCTCGGCGTCTGAGGTAATATTTAACGGGGGGTCTGGAGAGATGTCTACATTATTAAAAACAGTTTCCTTGCTCATTTTAATTGTTACTATTATCGCCCTGGCGGCCTGTGCCACTGCCGAGGTCAAACCGCCGGCAGAGGCGAAGGTCCTGAAGATCGGCAGCGTTATGCCCTTTTCCGGGCCCGGGAGCCAGTGGGGCCTGCTGATACGTCCCGTACTGGAGATCTATGTTGACGAGATCAATAAGGACGGTGGGCTCAAAGTGGGTGACGATATGTACAAGGTCGAGTTGTACTTTGCCGACGGCCCGATGAACCCGGCTGCCGACGCCGCGGCGGCGCGGAGCCTGGTCTATGACAAGAACGTTAAAGCCATCGTGAGTTACTTCGGCATCGGGTACTCGGCCATCGCTCCCATTACCACTGCAGAAAAGGTCATATTTAGTTCATCCACCATCAATATGGGCACCTACAACGCGGCCAGGGAGCCTTACTCTATCTTTGGGTTCTGCGCAGTGGAGATGAGCATTAACCAGGCCATGGCGGTGATGCAGGCCTTCCCGGAGTACAAGACCCTCTGCTGGACCGGCGCCAAGGGCGGCAACACCGAGGTAGAGAAGATCTTCGGCCCGGTGGACGAGGCTATTGAGAAGGAATACGGCGTCAAAAGCGTCAGGTTATACTACCCGGAGGGGACCACCAATTTCACAGCTTATATAACCAAGATGGCTGAATTGAAGGTGGACGCGTTGTTCAGTTTTGCCAACCCAATTGAAAACGGGCTACTGGCCAGGCAGCGTTACCAAATGGGGTATAAATGGCCCATTATCCAGAACGCCGCGGTGATTGATTTGGCGATGTTGAAAGGTATCGTGGGTAGTGAGGAAGCAATGCAGGGCATCTGCGGCAACTACAGCTATCCCTGGGTGCTGAAGAAGGTCACGGTGGCGCCTAAGTACCTGGACATGGCCAACCGCATCAGGGTTAAATACAAGGAAACACACGACAATAAGGAACCCTTCGCCGGGGGTTTCGGTGCAGGCGCACCAACCATGGGGCACTACCTGGAAGCCGTGCAGATGGCCGGCACCACCGACCCGGACAAGGTCATGAGCGTACTCAGGGGTGGGACCATTGAGACTTTCCTGGGCAGATATACACTTTCGGGAGCGAAGACCTACGGCTCGCCCGTGGTAGTCGGTTATCCCTGCGGCATGGGCATAGTGAAAGGATCTGAACTGGTTTATCTGAATGAGAACCCGCTGTGGGATGTTGACCACCCGGTGGGCGGCGTTACGATGCCGCTGCCGAAGTAATCCGGTTTAGCCGGTATTGCAGGGAGATATGTCAGTGAGGATTCTGCGTGTAGCAAGGCGATATTACTGCATATTGATTGTTTCAGCCCTGCTCGTCGCATTAGTAATTACCGTGGAGGGCTGTACTCCAGCCCCCGTGCAGGCGCCATCAACTGCGGCCTATATCGGGGATAACTTCACCACGTGGGAAGATGCTCGGCTGGGTATCTTCATACACTGGTCGCACTCCTCGCAGCAGGGCGTGGAACTATCCTGGCCTCTTGTGGGCGGGACTTCCACTATGCCTTATTGCCAGAGCATGACCGTCAATCAGTATCAAAGCAGCGCGGCTACCTTCAACCCAAGTAAATGGGACCCGGTCGCCTTAGCCCGGCTTTTCAAGAAGGCTGGGGCACAGTATGCTGTCATGATCACCAAGCACTGCGACGGTTATGCTATGTACGACACACGACTCTCTGATTTCTCGGTCATGCACTCGCCAGTCGGACGGGACCTGGTACGTGAGTACGTGGACGCCGTGCGGTCTGAGGGTATGGGCGTCGGGCTATATTACACTCTGGCAGACTGGCATCATCCTGACTACCCGGCCATTACTGACGCTGACAAGCCTTATCATTATTATACCGGCGCCCCCCTGCCTTCCCCGGAGAGGTGGGATAATTTCCTGGATTTCATGTTCGGCCAGGTACGCGAGATACTAACCAATTACGGTACAGTCGATGAAATCTGGTTTGATGGTCAATGGGAGCATAAACCCACTGATTGGAAGGCTCAGGAACTTGCCGCCATGATACGTTCGCTGCAACCAGACATAAAGATTAATGACCGCCTGCCCGGCCAGGGAGACTTCGACACGCCTGAGAAGTTCCTGCCTGCCGTACCGCCGGCACGTCCCTGGGAAACCTGTATGACCATGAACGATTCCTGGGGATATAACAAGGACGACCCATCCTACAAGTCATCAACCGAGCTTATCCAGACGCTGTGTGAGGTTGCCGGCAAGGGAGGCCACCTGCTGCTCAATGTCAGCCCCATGGGGGACGGCCAGCTTCCGCCCGAACAAATGCAGCGCTTAAACGACATGGCTGCCTGGATGGCACGCAACCATGATAGTATCATCGGTACCAAACCCGGTTTGGAGTCATGGCAGTTCTACGGTCCTTCCACGCAGAAAGGGAACACCATTTATCTTCACCTGCTTTCAAAGCCTTACGAGTCCGTCACGGTGCGCAGCGTGCATGTTAACAAGGTCAGGTCCGTGCGTGTGCTGGGATCAGGGACTGAGCTGCGATACACCAAACGTATCACGCTGTTTGACCAGATCCGCAAAGAACTGGCCAAGTTCAATGACCCCGTGGGTGACCTGGTCATCACTGTGCCGGAGTCGGAGATTGAACCACATGCGACGGTTATTGCTATTGAGTTTGAGAAAGGTTTGTAAGAAGCTGTTGATAACAATTATGTATAACTTCATATAGGTGGTGAACGAGTTATACGAAATTATATTATTCGTCCCACACTCGCTCCCTCCGCGATCGCATCCAGTGCCTTGCGCTGTTCTTTGGCATCGCCGATGACGTGCAGTGCAGAAACCTTATCTTTAACTTCTGTTGCGAGTTTATTCACCGACTTGATGCCCACAGCCAGTACAACCTCATCCAGACCGGTGATTGTTTCATCACGGCCGTCTTTTTCATAGATAACACCGTCTTCAGTTATCTCTTTAACACGGGCTTCGGTGATGATCCTGACACCATTGAAGGCCAGGCGGGACATGAGTGTGGGGCGCAGCATGGTGTTCACCTCAAGGGCGATGTCCTCGGTGGAAGTTACGATGGTAACAGCCTTGTTGCCCTCGGCCAGCAGGTCGGCCACCTCTGCACCCAGCTCGCCACCACCGACCACTACTACTTTCGCAGGCGAGAGGTCAAGCCGGAAGGGTACCCATTTCCTCCCGCTCAGGATGTCCCAGGAGGTTACATTAACGCCGTCAGCTCCCTTAATATCAACCTGCGTCGGCCCGGCGCCGGTGGCTACAATTAACACGTCAGGTATTTCCTTCTCGATCTCTGCAAGCGTCAACTCGGTATTGAGCTTCACCTTCACACCAGCCTTGTGCACCTGGCGGGAGAGCCAGATGACCGTCTCAGCCAGCTCCTGCTTAGTGGGAGGCATGCAGGCCAGGTTAAGTTGACCGCCCAGTCGGTCCGATTTCTCATAAAGTGTGACATCATGACCCCTCAACGCCGCCACCCGTGCAGCCTCCATACCGCCTGGGCCGCCACCGGCCACGAAGACCTTCTTCTTCACAACAGCAGGCTTTATCTCCATCTCCTTTTCCCGGCCGACGGCCGCGTTGACCGTACAGGTAATGGGCGATGCGAAGTTGAGTCGCTGCACGCAGCCCTCGTTGCAACCGATGCAGGGATTGATATCATCGATATCCCCTGCCTTAGCCTTGTTGGACAGTTCCGGGTCGGCGATGAGCGCGCGACCCATAGAGACCAGGTCACAGCGACTCTCCCGCAACACCATCTCCGCCGTGAGTGGGTCCTTGATGCGGTTGGCTGCGATGACCGGTACCTTAAGCACAGCTTTAGCCTGCTTTGCCAGGTGCGTGTAACAGGCCAGCGGCGTACCCATGTTGGCGATGTTGGAAGCCCACTGAGGCAGCTTCGGCGCATAGATCAGGTCGCTGTAAACTGAGGTAGTGAAGTGGAAACAATCTATCCCTGCATCCTGCAACACAGGCAGGAGCAGCAGCGTCTCGGGCAGCTTGCGGCCGCCCGGCACAGCTTCCTCCAAATTAAGCCTGCACTGCAGGGGGTAATCCTTCCCGATCACCCTGCGCACGGCCGCGATGACCTCAAGCGGGAATTTGAGCCGTCCCGCAAGTCCGCCGCCATACAGGTCGGTGCGCCGGTTGAAGTGAGGCGAAAGGAACTGAGCTAGCAGAAAGCCGTGTGCCATGTGAATCTCAACTGCATCATAGCCGGCCTCCACCGCCCTCCGCGCCGCCTCTTTAAATTTACCCAGCAGCTCTTTAATATCGTCAAGTGTAAGCTCGACCGGCAGTTCTCCGGTGAGCGGATCGGCCAGCGGCGATACGCCCTTTGTTGGCTCACCCGTGAACATGGGCGTGGTCTGACGCCCGGCATGCGCGATCTGCAGTGCTACCTTGGCGCCATGCTTGTGACAGGCATCGGCCAGCCTCTTCCAGCCCGGTACCATGGCATCATTCCAGATGCCCGGGCTGAAGGCCATGAGCTTACCGGCAGGCTCGATGCAGGCGGCCTCCACGACGATGTAACCCACACCACCCTTCGCACGTGCTGCGTAGTAGTCCACCATCTTATCGGTGACGCCCCCATCCTCCGCGGCGAAGTTGGTGGTCATGGGTGGCATGACGATGCGGTTCTTTAGTTTAAGGCCTTTAATGTTGAAGGTACTGAATAGAAGCTTAAATTCAATCATTACCCGCTCACCTCCTCATAAATACGTTTACCACAGTTAATCGTCCGGCGTTACGTACCAACTCGCCTCAGCTACAAGGTTGGGATCGAACAGCTTTTTGACTTGTTTCTCGTATTTCATGAAGTCCAGACAATAGGGCGCGGCCAGCTTCTGCGCACGCGCATCGCGGCTGAGGCAGCCCTCGAACGAGCCCATGCCCAAGTGCCATTTGGGCAGCTTTTCATCGCATTCCAATATGATATCACGGGCGGCCTGCACGGATTCGGGGTCGAGCTGGTCGTAGATGACGATGCTCTCCACGTGCGAACAGGTGTCGCCCAGCGCGGAGCCCCAGGGAGCCTCACCCGCCATGGCCACCCGGCCATCGGCCTCGTACTTGGCCCAGATCTCCTCGGCGGCGCGGCGCGAGAAATTGCTCATGGCGTCCCAGGTCTCCTGGTTACCACCGCCGGAGAGGAAGGAGCCGGACAGACGGAAGGCCCGCTGCGTGCCCTGGCCGGTCACCAGGTTATAGAAGAGATTGCCGCGCAGCACCTCCTCGAGTGGGAAGGACATAATCTCCCATTTATCCAGCATGGCTTCCAGCAGCTTCGTCCGGTAGGCCAACTCGCGCGGGGAGGCAGCGTCCACCAGTATACTGCCGGCGAATTTATAAGTCTCGGCCAGCTCGGGTGGCGAATCCTTGATGGCGTCCCAGAAGTCGTCGTTGGAGGACATCACCAGCATTAGCGCCACGGCCACACCATTGCGCTGCAGCCCGTGCGCGATGCCTTCCTCCACGATGGTGCGGAAGAAGTCATTCATCTGCTCCCGTCCGGGAAAAACAAGTTGGTGCACGATGAAGTTCTCGGGAACGTCGTATTCATAAATATTAGGCTTGCCGTGTGGTTTGATGGAGGGTGGGCCATACCAGGGGGCCATCTTGACTGCGGCCTTTGTGATGATGCCGATGCCGCCGTTAGCGCCGGAGAGCCCGCGCATGATGCCGCGCAGGCTTGGCCCGGGGCCATCGCCGCTGAACCAGCCGGCACCCGTGCCGGGAGCGCCGACCCGCAGCACTTCG
>Ga0247842_10001854_pt1 | contig 33378 bp, 22 predicted proteins | sample LaCruzMarch2015__3_FD_192411 | JGI IMG/M metagenome (GOLD analysis project Ga0247842, IMG submission 192411) | Freshwater microbial communities from meromictic Lake La Cruz, Castile-La Mancha, Spain - LaCruzMarch2015_19m | ecosystem: Environmental > Aquatic > Freshwater > Lake | place: Spain...
TTCCACCGCTGTAGGTGTTGGTGCTGGAGATCGTCCACGTGCCGGTGCCGGACATGGTCACGCTGAGCGACCCAGCACCGTCGTTGATCGCACCAACGATGGTGCCGCCCGCGCCGGCATTGCCAAGCGTCAGGGTCTTCGCGCCCGCGGTGGTGGTGGAAATCGCACCGAGGGTCACCGTTCGAGCCGTTGCATTATTCGCGATCGTTGCACTAACCCTAAGATCGACGAGGCGGTTGGGCACCGACATGTTGGCCGCCGCGCCGGAGCCGTAGGTGAAGGTGTTATTCAGGATAATCGGACTGTAACTGTCCGCCAGACTGTTGAACGTGACACCTATGTTAGCGAGGATGGTCAGCGGTCCGGTGAAGGTGTTTCCAGTGCTGGTAAAATTAATGCCGATGCCGCCATCGCCACCACCATAGGTCACCACCGGATCCTTGCCCACGGTGATGCCGCCATCCCCTGTGATGGCACCTGTGATGTTCATCGTCGTATTCGGGGAGTTGTAATAGAACCCGGCGATCGCGCCGTTGTTCAGAGCAATCGGCCTGGAAAGAGTGATAGTTCCTCCCGCGGCGAAGGCCCAACTGCTGTTCGGGCCGAAAGACAAAGATCCCGATCCATTGAAAGTAACGGGGGTGGCTGCCGAACCGAAGTTATTGTTATCGGTGAAGATCACCGTGCCGGCATTGATGACCGTGCCGCCGGTGTAGGTGCTCGATTGTTTGGAAGAGCTGATTGTAGTCGTGACTCGCTTTCTGCTTATAATCCAAATGGGCCATGGCGCAGAGCGTTTGCATGTGATGCTTGTGGTTTCCGTCACGGTCGAAGCGCTTCGTCATGAAATGCGCACGTCCATTCTCAGTCAGCAATTCGCAAGGCGACATGGTTATCCCTGCGGCGGTCGCCATTTTAGAGTAGGCGTACTCAATCCGTCCATAATCCTGTGAACCCCCCAATTCCCGATCCTCGCCCATGCCATCGAATTTAAGCAACCAGTGCTCGAAGCCGGGATCCACATCAAACTGTCCCGTGCGAATCTCACGAGTCTCTGAATTCCATGCAACGACTGCCTTTGCCCTGGCACCCCCGGCGGAGGTTCCCACTCGGATGATCTGTGCCAGCGCAGCGTGGGCCGCGTGATCGAACGTCAGTTCGCCCTGCACAGCACGTCGGGCATCCTCGACCAAGGTGGCCAGCGACAACGCGGTACATTTTTTTGCACGCGGCCCTCTTACAGGATGAAACTCTAAAGCCCCCATGCCGCGCTTGCCCATGTAAGCCAAACGATCGAGCGGTGTGATCTCCATGGGATCAACACCCTGTTGAGCCATCCAGCCGTCTATGAGCACATTGCCAAAATCATCGGGCAAGGCATCAGACAGCAGGGCTGGTAACCGCTTATACGTCTGTTCAGGCAAATCCGTAAAAACAAAAGGTGTCCGCGCCTGTGCGAGTGGCATGGCAAGCGGTGAAAGCTCAATTCCCTCTCGGAGAAATTTCGGCTCATACTCAAAGACGTAATAGCGTAGATTCGTGTCCAGCGCCACCGCACCGATCTTCCTGCCCCACACATGTACTTCTACCGCATCAACAGGTTTAAACATGTGACACCTCCTTCGAGGGTGAAGCTCGCTGCCTGAGTGGCTTTTTGTCCTTCACCATTTGGAGAGGACTCATGGAAATCTTTGGGGCCAACGATGAGAGCCAGTCCTCTCGGCCTAGTGAACGCAACACCTTGATCAGGGAGGTCAGTGTCGAGCCCTTCCCGCCTTCCAGTTTTTTGACCACGTTCAAGGCAACATCGGCACGCTGGGCTAACTGACGTTGATCGATGTTTTGACGCAAGCGAAGCGCACGCAAGTGCTGCCCTAATTCCACTTCCCATTCATCTGTTGTAAAATTGGTAGCCATTAATAGCCTCTTTTAGGTATTTAGTTGATATAAATATAACACAGTAGCCCTAAATAAGTCTATAGAAAATTTAGAAAGTTAAGAATGTTTCTCTTCTTTATGTCCTTGTGCCTTTGTGCGATACAGTTATTCATTCGTGTGGTTCGCAGTATTCGGATGCTAAAACCGTTATTGCCCACTGCTACTGTCCACTGCCACCTCCCTGGGTGACAGGCTTGTCTATCAGCTCCCCCATCGCCTGTCCCAGGGCTTCGCCGATCTCCAAAAATGTCGCGGCATTTTCATAGTAACAGCTCGGCTGCCCTTTCACGGGACGCACGAAGGAGCGCATATCCACGCTCTTGACATTCCCTGCAAACTCCGGATATTTTACCGGATCGCCTACCGCCATCTGCGCCTCAAAGATCTTCTTCGTGTTGACATTCATATTCGTGCCGCCGAAGCCAACCGCGGCCACCACGACAGGAAGGGCTGGCGCATGGAGATCCTTGCGCACATCCCGGATCAGCGCAGCTAGATTCTTCTCGTAGGCTGTGGATTGCGACGGGGACTTGCTGTCCGCAATACCCTGGAACCAAACCATGCCAGCGAGTTCCGGCGTGCGCCCAGCAAGGTCGGGACAAAAGCGATTGACATCCTTAAGCGTATTTTTCACGCCATCAATAAACTCAAGATACTCCTGTCCACTCAAGAGATATTGCTTGAGATCTACCCATTGATTAATGAGACGTGCACCGGTGCCCGAGTGCTCGGCATTGCCGGGGTTCTTGGCGACAAAGGCCTTGCCATCGAGATTCTGCTTCACCTTCTCCCAGTAGGTTCCGGTGATCGAGTCGCCGATGAAGAGAACGCGAGGGAGTGGACGCGATGGATTGACACGCGCTTTGAGTGCGGCGAGAACCGTCTCCGTGACCTTGGGTGAGAGGTCGCCGACATCGTGGACATTGAGTGCCTTGGGCTTGCCCATGCGGCGGCATTCGGCATTGAGGTCGTCAATGAGTACGCCATTTTCCTCCATCACCTTGGCAGCGACGGCGTTGTATTTGTCCACCATCTCACCGCCGGCATAACCCGGCGATGAACCAACAAGGATCGGTGTGGTGTGGGCCCAGATGAGTGTGGCCTTGGTCTGCTTGAGGCGGGCGACGATGGACCGGAGATTTTTCTCGTAATCCTCGATGGAGGTACGCATCACGCCATTACTACCGACGATACGCTGACCTGAATTGGGAATAAACGTCGCTTGATCCCAGACCCCATGATTGAAGTGGATCACATCCCAGTTGCCATCGAGATCGAGTCCGCCTTCGCTTGAGGGGGGCAGATAATCAGCACCTAACGAACGACTTCCCCTCAAGAACCAGATCGGATGGCGCGTCGCAAAGCGCAACAAAAGGACAGGTTCGTCGGAATGGTTTCCTAAGACATGCCCCAACATGAGATCCGGTCCGATCGCGTTGACGGTCTGCCGTCCACCATATAAAACATCGCCGACTTGCAGGAGATGTCCAGGGGTCTTGGTATTGTTATGAATCGGATGGGCATCGAAGAGCACGACATCATTCCGCTTAACCCATGCGCCGTCCGCAGACTTCAGAAAGCCCCAGCGCGCTGAGTTCTCTTGCACCACCGTCACTAACGCGCCTATGCGATTGGTCACGGTGACACCCTTGACGTCGCCCTTCCTAGGGACGGAAACGCTTCCATCAATTGGCGCCTGCTCCAGGCAGTTTTCATCACCCGCCAAGATAAAGACCTTCAATGGACCTTTTGCCTCAGCCGCCAGCAATGAGCTCGCGCATAAACAGAACAGAAACAAAAATTTCACGAACATTATTATATCTCCTATACCTTCCTCGATTCTTGCCCCCTACTTCCCCACGTCCAGCGCAACCTCGGGAATTTGGGCCGCCTCCAGCCAGAGGCTAATGTGTCCGCGCGGTGGTGCCAACTTATCCACATAGCCTGTATACCGTAAGAAGCTCATGACCGCAATCGTCACCTTACCACTCTGGAATTCAGGCAGGAAGTCGTTGTAGATATAAGCGCCGCGAGCACTACCTGTCTTCGCGAAGCCGACCGTGGCTTCCGTGAAGAGCTTGCCATTGACGTAAACCGCATACCCCTCGCCCGAGAAGTTATGCGCGCTGCCCCCGACGACGAGGCGGTAGCGATGATCTGCCTTCAATGCAGGCAGCGTAAAGCTCTGACGCATCAAGAGCACCTCTTTCTCCCAGAGTGTCTTAGGTACGATGCTGCACCCGCACTGCGGATTGCTACAAGTCAGGCTCAAGGGTTCGAGCTTGCCATCCTTCTGGCCAAACGGCGCAACACCTGTTTTCCAGCCCGCCTTATGGGCATCGAAGTCAACAGCGAACCAATTCTCCATGCCCTGGGGAGGGGTGATCTTGCGGTAACGGTTGCTCTTCGCCTTATCCTGCTGCTCTGGTGGATCAAAGCTCAAGTAGCTCCAGGTCATATTCTGCATGTCCGGGCCGAAGCGTTTCCATTGATAATCATCCATGCCCACGGAACTGTAGTAGGCGTTCAGCTCATCCCACTGACTCCTCAGTTCTTGACTCCACTCCGTGGACGGCGGCCGTTCGCCCTTGATGATCGGCATCATCGCCATGCCATGCCGACGATAGCGCGGCACCCCTGGAGCTTCTGCGACATACGCCGGAATCACTTTGCCAATGATGATCGGGCTCAGGGCGTCCTTCAGACTCGCCATCTGCTCGACCGTGGGCTCGGTCTCATCGTTCGTGTAAGGCGAGATAAAGGCATCGCTGTAGACCAGCCTGGCCGCCTCTGCCAAGGTCATCGGGTCTCCTGCTTTTTTCGTGAGGGGTGCAGGTTTAGGTGGAAGCGGACGGGTTTCTGCTTGGCCCCCCAGCAGGCTGACCATAGCACGGCCGAGCGCATCGCCCGTCAGCAGATAGGTTTCAGCATTGTGGTTGTAGTGATAGCCAGTCGAGGTTGGGGAGTCCGCGAGGTCGCGCCAGAAGTGGCGCGCTTCGATGGTCTTGACATTGCCCTTGAACTCCGGATGCTTGCCAGTATCGCCGTCCACAGCCAACTGCGCTTCTGCGATGGTCTTACCTGGCTCCGCCAAACTCCAGCCACCAAAGGCGATGGTTGCGATCACCCACTTGGCCTCCGGAGCCTTAAACTCCTTGCGCCACGCTTTAATCAGATTAGCGAGGTTCTGTTCATAACGGCTGGCGTGGACAGGATTCTGATCCTTGTGTCCCTGCCACCAGACAAAACCAGCGACTTCATATCCCTGATCCTTAAACTGCGGATAGAGGGTGGCGAAGTTATCCAACGTACCCCGGATCGCAGCCGTGTACTCATCATACTGCTTGCCGGCATACCAGCCGCCCGCCTTGGGTTCCGTCCCCTTCTCCCACTTATCCTGAGGATCCTTATACCCGGCATAGATATAGCTTTTCTCCACCCCTGTTTTGGGGTCCTTCTCGACCGCCTCATACCGCTCACTTCCCGGAGGCAGACAATCCCAGGCCAAACTGCGATTTCCGATGTCCGCTTTAATCAGCAGGACCGGCTCCTCGTGAAACGTTCCTATCACAGAACCAAAGCCCAGTTCTGGACCGATGAACGCCCCGTTGGCCGTCGCGCTCAGCGGCGTGCTCCGGCCCCCTTTAAACTTGTTATCATCCAGATAGGACTCATTGAGGATCACATCGTTACGGACCGTCCATTCGCCCTTCTCATCGACCAGCCACCCATACTTGTTCTCTTTCTTCACGAGGGTCTCGAGGTCGCCACGTCCTTGCAAATCCACCAGCTCCATCCAGAAGGCGGCTGAGCCGCCTTTGAGGTAAGTGATCGTGAGGGGATAGCGCTTGCCAGCCTCCAAGTTCATCTTGGTGAGCACGGCCGGTTTCTGCGCCTCCTTGCGATAGACCTCCTTGTTGTCCAACTGAACGATACTGTACTCACTCGTCCCAAACCCGGCATGCACCTCATGGGCGCCCGAGAGCGGAACTTCGATAAAGGCCTTCACCACGAGCGTGTGGGGAGCTTCGAGCGCCGGCAGTTTTTCCGTGACCTTCCCGAGCGCGACAGCGGCCTCCCTGACCGGTGTGAGCTTTGAATAGTCCGCTTGCGGATCAAACGCACCCGAATAGAGCGCCGCCTTGGCCCCTAGCGTATCACCTGTGGACTCGGGATAGATACGACACGGCAAGAGCGCCGAGGGTCCGACCGGCATCTTACAAGGGATCGCGCTCGGATCAGCCGAGAGGTAGATGCTTGGATAGACCGGTGACGCACCCTTGAGTTTGCCAAAGCCCACCATGTTGGACTGCCCCGACAAGATGTAGACCTTGACGGGTTTATTTTTCGCAGGTGGCTTTTCGTCAGGCCGCGGGAGGTCCACAGGGATGCTCCCCGCATGTCCCATAAGCACTGCCAACGCCATCATTCCCACAAAAACTCTCCCCATCATCCCTGTTCTTTTTTTCATGCTTTCTCCTTTGTACCTATCACGTTTGTCGGTTCTTAACAGTTTGCTTAAAATAATACCTTCGTGTTTTAGCGCAAAAACCGCGAAAATGAGCACAAATGGTCAGCCTGCCTCACGCATGAATACATGCACGGCAGAGCGACCATTTGCGCTGAAAATGCTTTTGCTGCTGTTGGTAACAGTGGCCACCAAAAATTGATTGTCATTATCCCTCTCATCGTCCGCGTGGCTATCCATTGCGCCGTCCATGTATCCATGGGTGAGGCGGATGAGATAGCCACGCATAATTTGCGGTTTTTGCGGTAAGGGTTTTTCGGATACTTATCTCTGCCCTCTGTCCTCCGACCTCTGATATTTCCCCCTTTAGATGAAGATAGTGTCGCAAAACTACCCGCAAAACGCAACACCGATAACAGGTGACAAATAGGTGACAAGGGGAAGTTCTAAAGTTCGAGCCGGCTTCGCTAAGGCTACGCCGTGCCGGAGAAGTGCTAAAGTTCGAAAGTTATGACCTGCGTCCTGAAGTCCTGGCTTGAGTCTTGAGTCCAGCGTCTTGAGTCCGCCGCGACAGGGCCGGCAGCCCGGCGGCGCCTTATTCGCTCAATCACTCAATCGAGATCATCGAGATTAACGAGATCACCGATGATGTCGAAAAACCCGATGCTCTCGATAATCTCGAAAAGCCTCTGAAAGAGCTCTACATTGACCAGCGTTTGGAGTCCCGTCCGGCGACTGCCGGACGGAAGCAAAGTTACACGCGTGTTGAGATTCCGCCTAAAGGCCTGGCCGCCGTAACCTTGGCGAAGGTGGAAACCACAAAAACAATTCGGCGTGCGGAGCCGAAGCGCCGCACGCCGAAGAGGTCACTCATGCCAGAACTTAGAAGAACATGATCAGCGTGCCGGAGGGCGGCGGGGTCAGGACGATGGCAGTCCCGCTGTTGGCTGCATAGTCAATCGTCCAGCCGCCCGGCAGGTTGTTGGAGACGAACGTACCCGTGCGCTTCCCTACTCCGTAGGTAGCGATCACCACGGGAGCAGTCGGTGTGGCGGTTACGTTGACGTTCAGCGTAGCACTGCTGATGGTCAGCGTAGCCGACGGGTTGACGGCCAGCTTGCCGACCTGAGCGCCATTGATGTTAATTTTGAGTGTTCCATTAATGGCACAAGCTATAACGGTACTGTCAAGGGTCAGCGTGCCCGTCAGATTGCCAGGTTCAAGGATCGCCCCAACTGGCACGGTAAGCGTCTTCGGGTTGGCAGTAGACGCGAAACTCACGGTACCCATACCCGCCAACGTGCCTCCGGTGAATAAGAATCCAGTATAACCGCTTATCGTCGTCCCGTTGGCAATTAACTTGCCGGCCTTAAGCCTAATCGTTCCTGTATTCACATTGCCCACAGTCCATTCACCGGTGCCATCCTTAACCACGTCCCCGTACCTGTCGCTACTGCCGTAGTTGATGGAAACAACCGAGTTGCCCGTGGTCGAGCCGGCGAGCGTGATGCCGGCCTTGTCCGTGTTGTGGGCAGCCGTGTGCTCCGGATTGAGCACGGCGCCCAGGGTCTGCGTGCCGCTGCTGGGCGCGAATTTCAGCCCGAGATAAGATCCTGCAGCGCCGAAGTCCTTGATGTTCACTGCCGGACTGCCCGTGATGGCGCTGGTGATCGTCTGGTCGTATTGGTTATTGGCGTTGCGAATCACGCCGCCAGCCCCGAAGTTCAAGGTACCGCCGTCAATGGTGTAGCGCGGACCTTCAGCACCAAGGGTGTTGAAGGTCAGTTCCTTGATATTGAGGGAACCGCTCGCTGTAACCGTATAGGCCGCGTTGGCATCCCCACCAAAGACGGCCGTGTCGCTCGTGGTGTTGCCCCAGGCTGAGCCAAACGGACCTCCTGCGACTGTTCCCCATCGTGGATTTGTGGTGTCCCAGGTGCCGTTACCGCCCTGGCTCGACCCATTGCCCGACCAATACTGGGACGTACTGCCCCGGACGCGCGTGACGGTGAGCGTGTAGCTGTTCGTCATGGTCATGTCTTGGGAGATGACCTGGTTGGTGATGACATTGTCGCCGACACCGAGGCTGATTGAGGCGGACGCGCTGCCGGAGGCGACGATGGCGCCGTTGACCCGGATGGTCGCATAAGACTCCGCCGCTGTCGGCGTCACGGTCAAACTGCTGACCGCGTTAAGCACGGTCGCCGCGTAGATGAGGTTGTTACTTGTGAAAGTCGGGGACAACGTCCCGACGCTGGGCACAAGATTGGAGAGATAGGCGTTCGAGGAAGGCACCACCACGGTGAATGTGTTAGTCACGGATGTGGCATTCGATGTGACGTTGTCGGTCACGGTGGCGTAGACCTGGTACGTGCCGATAGCCGGCGTGCCCAGACTCTGCGTAAAGGTCTGACCGGCCCCGTTCTGGGTGGTACCAACTTGAACCATACCGCCCCCGGCGGTATCCGCGAAGAAGCTGACATCGTAGGGGCTCGTGCCGCTCACCACCGTCGCCGAGGCGGTGATTGGAGATCCCGCAAAACATATCTGACCGTTTGCCGGGGCGGTAACAGCCACCGATAAAGAGCCGTCGGCATAGGGATACCTGACGATGACGATGCCGGAGCCGCCGTTGCCGGCCGACGAGACGCCACCGCCACCGCCACCACCGCCACCGCCGGTGTTAGTGCCGCCACTGCCGGCTGTTCCAGTAATTACGCCGTTGCCCCCGCCGCCAATGCCGCCCGTGCTGCCGCTGCCCGCTCCCGTTGTTCCCCCGCCGCCGCCACCACCGTAAACAATGATCGAACCCGTAATCGTATTGGTCACCCCGTTGCCGCCGTTTCCGCCCAAGTTGAGCACGCCGTTAGTACCCACGCCGCCAGCGCCGCCACCACCACCGCCTGCTGACGCGATTGTACCGTTTCCAATTCCCGTGCCACCGTCATAACCCTGCCTCGGCGGCCCCGCTGTCCCGCTCCCTTTCGTCCCGGCGCCTGAGTCTGCTGCCCCGCCGCCACCGCCGGACCCGCCATTCAGACCGGCCTTGCCGCCATCTCTCGACCCGCCGCCACCGCCACCCACCGCAGTCAGCGTTCCGAAGACCGAGTTCGTTCCGGACGAGCCCGCGACTGAGCCTGAGAGCGAGCCCGCTCCACCGCCGCCGACGGTTACTGTGTAATTGCTCCCGCCGACCACAGGAAAGGCGTTGCTGTAGATCAAGCCGCCCGCTCCGCCGCCGCCACCACCGTTAGCACCACCGCCACCACCGCCCGCCACGACCAGCAAGTCTGCGCTGGCCGCTAGCGGGATGTTCAACGTTCCGTTGTTGGTGAAGATGTGGACGACATAGCCGCCGATATAGGGCGGGGATGCAACGGGATTCAGCCCGCTGGCATCCGTATACGTGATCACTCCGCCAGTGCCGGTGTTGTCCACCCCCATGGCCGTTCCAGCCGTGAATCCGAGCGCAATCGCGCAGGCGAGTCTTAATACATTTTTCATAGTCATGTGCAGGTTCCTCTTTTTGAAAGTAAATCCAGTTGCGAAACCCGCACCAACCAGCGAGAAACGCCTCTTCTGAATTCAACAGTGTCAAGAGTATACTGTTATTCCGAAAATCTGTCATGTGGCATAAAGTGGCCACACGAGGGAAAAGTGAAAAATGAGAAGTGAAAAGTGAAAAATGGCTGTCGGCACCTTCTTCCAATCGACCGGTCACACGGTCAGCCGCAGTTCTTAAGAATTTTGAGACTTACTGACACTTCTTTGACTTCTCGACTCATTGACGCGAAAATTTGGCGACGGCTTCGGTCCGGCTATGGACCTGTAACTTCTCATAGCTACGACGGATGTAGTTGCGTACGGTGTGGACAGTGATGCCCATCTCCGACGCAATGTTCGTGTAGGTGTGGCCATGTGTGAGGTGGGTGAGAACCTCGCTTTCCTGTGGGGAGAGGGAGACCGCAGAGGCCTGATGAAAGGAGGCGACGACCTTGCGGGCGATATGCGCCGACATGGGTGAGCCCCCCGCATGCACCTCGCGAATGGCCTCGAGGATCTTTCCGGGCGGCGTGCGCTTGACGAGGTATCCGTACGCGCCAGACTTCAGCGCCTGAAACACCTGCTCGTCCTGCTCGAAGACGGTCAGCATGATGACACGGATAGTGGGTGCGATCTGACGCAACTCCGAGACACATTCGATACCCGTCATGCCAGGCAGTTGCAGATCCATCAGCACGACATCGGGCTTATCTTGCTCAAGGTGTTTCAGCGCGACACGCGGATCGCTATAGGCGCTCACACACTCAAAGCCCGGCGCCTGATTCAAATAGGTCTCCATCAATTTTCGAAAATCCTTATCATCCTCAACAAGTGCGATACGTAGTTTCATAGTGACTCCCCTATCGTAAGCCGCCAGATCGATCGTGTTTCCCCAAAGGCCAGCGCAAGATAACCGTCGTGCCGCGCCCCGGTACGCTCTCGATTCGACATTCGCCCCCCAAGGTCTTCAGCCTCGACCGCATATTCGGCAGACCTTGTCCACCCGTCGTCTTTGTACACGTGGTGGTGGGATCGAAGCCGATGCCATTGTCAACAATCCTGATCTGAAAAATCTCTCCGTCCAACTGCATACTCAGCTCAACGGTCGTAGCTGAAGCATGTTTCAAGACGTTCGCCAGGGCCTCCTTGACGGCGCTCCCCACTGCCGAGCGCGCCTCGGGCCGTATCGCAACAGGTGGAATTTCGGGTAACGTGTCAAAGTGACACTGCACGGACGTTTCCGCAAAGAACTCTTCCGCCTCCCGGCACATCCGGTTCACAAGCTCGGAAAGGGTGTCATTCCTAGGGTTCATCGCCCAGATGATATGTTCCAATTCGCTTGCCGCTTCGCGGACGCCCCGGGTCATCTCCTGTACCCTGACACGGGCTGGCTCGCTGCCAGTCCATTCGCCCATTGCCATTTCGCCGAGCACGGAGAGCCGAGCCAAACGGCTACCGATTTCATCATGCATATCACGTGCAATGCGACCGCGTTCCAGTGACAACACGTGGCGCGCGTGAAGCCGCACCCCGATGAGATAGCGCCACACGGCAAACAGAAGACTCGCCACGACTGTCCCGATCAACGCCCAGAACCAGATCTGACGCGTGATCGGCAGGAGGATACCCAGGACCACCCGCTGCGGTGCGCCACACTTCCGATTGACGAGGTTGATCCGCCAGACGTTTTCGCCTGCGCTGGCAATCTCTGCAACCTCACAGCCCTCCGCCGCTTTCCAGACCGGTTGCCGGCGGCTATAGATAAACAGATCACCCTCGCGCGCGCCCGCATCGGTCAATTCGATCTCCATCGAACCGCGGCTCTGCTTGACGCGTTTAATCTCCGCAGCGCCACAGTAGATGTGGAGACTCGAACCGATCAGGACTGGCTTGTTCGGCGTGCGGTCGAGGTCCGTGAAACAGAGGTGCTGCGAGGCAGACGCAGCCAGGGCCAGCGTCTTCCAAGAGCCTTTGGCGATGCCCATATAACGGTTGTCCCAAAAGGACCAGACCGCATAACGGTGTTGAGGGTTCATACCGGCCTTTTCAAAATCAAACCCGACAATCCGCTCCGTGGTGCCAGGATTCCACAAGAGCGCGACCGTCGTGTCGCCCCAGTCACGCGTGACATGTCCAACCAAGCGGGGCCACTCCCGGCTCGTGCACAGATCTACCACCTCAGTCCGCTCGCGTGCCGGCGGGGTCATCACCTCGACGTTGCGCCAAAACGGTTCAAAACTCTCCCGGTGCCAGGGGTCGGAGGTGAATGCCGCGCCGCAGGAGAGACCCACCATGCTCATCCACGTGCGCACCATCGGCCAGCCGCCCGCGATCTCGCTGACGTTGGCGATGTCCGTGCCCATATAATACGCGTCGTTGTCCACCGCAAACCAGCGACCATTCAGGTGATATGAACGTAACACATCAGCCATCGCATCCCTGACAGAACGTCGCGTTAATGCCTGTCCTGTTCTGTTAGCGTCCACAAATCCTACGGTCGCACGCTCCGGACGGCTAACATTGTAAAGCAGGTAGGTCTCCTGCCCTGCCGCCTCTCGTAATGTCGCAAACCCTTCGCGCATTCTCTCTAAAGAGGTCTTCGTGGAATTTTTTTCAAGCGGCAAGACAAGATCGGTTTGATTGATTTTAATATCGGTGAACCCACTCTGAACTGCCTGACGAACACGCCCAGCACTCGTATCAAAACCCGGAGGGCCATTGAAATTCACCAGGATGCCCGGACGTGCTCCTACTTCCGAGATACGCTTCGCATAGTACGGCAGGCCTTCCTTAAACTTCTCGTTGATTCCAAAGGAGTTCGTGATTTGCTGATACCCCGCATCAATCTCCATGACCATGGGACGCAAGCGCTCAGGGTTATCCAACACCGTCTCAACCTCCGCCAGCACATCAGAGCCGGCTATTTTTCCAGCATGAAACGACCAACTGTTCCATCCCGAAAGAGCACCCTTGTCCGTACGTGCACCGTGCGTCTGTGCAACCCATTGCGCCCAGCGCGGTAGGGCTGTCCGGGGCGGCTCCGCAAAGAACCCCGCCTGCTGGCCCCAGCGCGTCTCACCCGGCTTCACCAGCACACCGCTCATATCCGCAACGATCGAAAAGTCCACCTTTCCATCACCCTTATGCGCGATGCTCGCCTCCAGATACGCAGTCGGGGTCCCGACCGGTCCGAACAGAAAACCCTTTCCGTCCACACGATAGAAACCGCCATACTCATAGACTTTAAACGGAGCCTGCAACTCGTTGAGGGCGAACACAACCGGACCAGATTTGACACTCTGGTCTAAGGCCGTGACCAGCCACTCTGAGGGGTTACACTCCACACGGCCCTCCATCACCACAGGCGTCAGCGACAACAGACGGACGGGCGAGGGTCCTGAATTCCGGATGCCGAGCTGTACTTGGAAGCCACTGAGCCCCTTCACCTGACTGAGGCGCACCAATAAATCCATTTGAACGGGAGCGAAGCGCAGCGCCACCTCCCTTCCTGTGGCTTGACCGCAGGGCGTTTGCTCAGTAAACGTCTCAGGGTCGGCAAGAAGAACCCCCTCAACTGAGTGCAACACTTGAGTCTGCCCGGGCTGGAATGCGGCGACGCCCATGGTTGAAAGCAGTTCGTGCGGCTGTTCGCCTCGCACGAAGGTGGCGGAGAAACTTCCCCTGAAATCCATCACACCAGGTATAGTAAAGGTGAAAGCTCGACCATCGTCATCCAGCGTAGCGATGACCTTTTCTTGCCCTCGGGATAAAGCTACCCCTGCCCATCCCACGATGAGCAGAAGCGCGATCACGCGAGAATAACAATTCATATTTTAGATTATACTCGTTCGAGGATATGCAGGAGAAGCAACAACTACCCCTCACAACCGAATGCATCATTCGAAGAAGGCTTGCAGTTTCTGTGCTGCTTTCTCTCCGGCTTCCGCATACTTCTTGTCGGCGGACTCTACGCGACCTGCGCATTCGAGGTATACACCTGAAAGCGCAGTGACCTCGTTGTCCGGCTTCAGGAGTGCGGCTAAAATCGCGAGGTTGGCGTAGTCAATTGTCTTGAGCGTGTCGAATTTTAAGTCGGCTGTTTTTCCGGAATCCGAACGGAAGGTCAGGGTTTTATCGGCCTTGACCGACACCAGCGAAACCTTGGCTTGGGTCACACTCAACGGAATCGGCAGCGCTTTCAACAGTTTCGCATCGTTTAATGTGACCAAGGTCTTCAGTAAAAGTTGGTTGAGTTCCGACTCCTTTCCTGCGGCTAGCTTGCGGGCTTTTCGCAGTTCAGGACCAGGTGTTGCGGTGCCAGTCTTCCCCCCTTTACCCATGAGGCTGCCCTTGGGGCCGTCCTGCGCAACCATCTCCGCCATGGCGCGCCCCATGGCTTCACCGACGTTCATATAGGTTTCCGCGTTGCCACTATAATGGGCATTCCCGCTACTCCCCATCGACAACGGATTAGAATAGACGGTCGCCACATTACCCTTAAACTCTGGATACTTGCCCTCTTTACCATCAACGGCGAGGTGCCCTTCAAGCACCTTCCCTCCGTTACCTCCAGCTCCTTTTTTAGCTTCGCCAAGGGTTGCACAGACGAACTTCGCGTTCGGGGACTCGAAATCCTTACGCAATGCCTTGATAAACTGAACAAGATTCTTTTCATAGGCATCGGCCCATGCGGGGTTGCCGCAATCCTTCTCGCCTTGCCAGAAGAAAAATCCCGCGACCTCATACTTTGTCGCATCGGGATAGTATGTCTTGATATCCGCCAGGACATCGAGGGCTGCCCGGACATCGCCGTCGTATTGCACACCCGCATACCAGCCCCCGTCCTGCTTCGGCTTCCTCGGCGGCTCGGGGTTTCCGGCATAACCTTCGGCACCCGGCGGCAACAGGTCGAAACTCAAAGCACGATTGCCGATTGCACTCTTGAGGATCATGACGGGCGCATCGATGGCAGTGCCGAGCGCATGTCCGATACCCATCTCCAAACCGATTTTTCCCCCGCCGATCTTCATCCATTCATTCAGGTGGACACTCCACGGTCCGGAACCAGAACACATGACGCGCACATTGCGCACATCCTTCCGCTCTATCCAGTTGCCCGCTTCATCTACCAAATAGGGATATTTACCTTTGGTCTTCACCGCATTCTCCAGCGAGCCCTCGCCCCCGGTTATCTTGCCAAAGCCGATCGCGTTGGACTGGCCCATCAAGATAAAAACTTTGACTGGCTTACTCATATCTGCGGGCTTGCCGTCGGTACGCGGTAGCGGGTCAGGAAGTTGGCTGGCCGCAAGCGCGAGTCCTGTCGCGACACCCCATGTGGCGACACAAACGGAGACCTGTTTTGTCAGTGTATGCATTGTGCTTCCCTTCTATTTTTTGAAATAGTCTGCGGGTTATTTCACAGGTGTGAACGTGAAGCTTTTGATGGTCACGCCTCGACCGCCCTGGGCGATTTCGAACTGGAGGGTGTTCATCCCATTCTTGAGCTTGACTGGGATGCCATCGGAGCTTTTCCAAACGCCAATCGTATAGGGCACGGGTTGTTCGACTGCCTGCCCGCCGTTCGTACCCAAGAGGAATTTCTGGCCGGTCTGAGCCGTGGCGACCTTGACAGACAGCAGGTAATCCCCTGTTCTTGGGGCTTTGAGTTTATATTCTGTTTTGAAGCCGCCGAAAGCGTGTATTTGCATACCGCCACCAAACGAGCGCATCGCGGCTACTTTGCCAGTGGCATTATCGTGGGCGACCGCAGGGATGGTGATCCGGCCGTCCTTTTCCAGGACTTCACGATCGGCCTTGTCGGCGGTTTCCGACTGGAGTTTCTGATTCTTCTCATTCGCCTCGCCGAGTTCCTGCCCGAGCGCTCCGAGTTCGACAGCGCTTGCTGCTAGCGTGCGAGCCTGTTGGAGCGCCACACTGCTCCAGAATCCACCCTCCACATTACGGCGTTCATTGTAGGCGGGTTCACCGAGAATGCAGCTGACCATTTCCGCGCGCAGGACTTGCTTGTATTCTTTTTCGTGAGCGCGAGCTTTAGTTTCGAGGAGGAACTGGTTGCCGCTGAGACTCACATCGCCCTTATCCCACCAACTGAACTGGTAGCCTGCCCCGAGGTTGACCACCCAACCTTTGGGTGTCCAATGGCTGAGGGCGGCATGAGCCTTTTGCGTGACACCCCAGGTAGGTATCCCGAAGGAGCGAAGAATGAAGCGTCCATAAAACGCGCGGCGTCCGCAGACCCCTCCATTGCGGATAATGTTCTGGTATTGGTGATTGGCAGGATCGTCATATTGCACATTCTGCGAGCCATAGGGTACCTCGCCCTTCACGCTGGAAACATAGCGCCAACCGTAGTCGCCCAACATGTAATCCGGGCGGTAAGTCCGGAGCATTTCACGTCCCCAACTGAGAACCTCATCTGGTGCATCGCAGTTTACAACATGGCGCATCTCCCACGCGGTAAGACTCTTGAACGCCGGATCCAGTTCGCCATTCAAGAATGCCGTCTCGTAATGCAGATAGCGTTTTACGGGATGCACGTTGCTGTCTTGGTTTGGGATGTTGGCACAGTTTGACTGACCGATCGGTTTGGCGTGCTCAAGGCTGGTGGCCAGAGCGAGGCGGTACAACACCCCTTCCTTCGCCTGCGGGCTGACCTTGAGGATGGTGCTAAAAATCTCCATCGCCTGACCGAATTTCCCGTAGTTGGCACCCCCGGCCTCGACCATATCCTTCATCAGCGCCTCGTCGGCCAGCAGTCGCTTCACCAATGCGGCCTTTTCAGAGCTGAGCTCTCCAAACTCAGCGAGTCCTTTCGGTGTGGCCGAGGTAAGTATAGTGGCCTTGGCGAGCTTCCCGTCGAGGGCATCACTGGTGAGGAAGGAACCCATGGACCCCATCAAGCCCTTGGCCGTAGTGGTCTCGCGCGTTTTGGCCTGAGCCAGTACGGCTTGGGCCTCGTCATTGGCGCGCTTGAGGGCGGGTTCCTTAGCCTTGGCTTGTTCATAGAGCGCGGTGCGCTCCTTGAGGGCGGCCTCGCCGTCGGCAAGGTTTTTCTGCGCAGCGACTAGGCTACTTTTGGCAGCCTCGCGTTCAGAGGCAGTTTTAGCATTTTTCAGCGCTTCCTGTGCACTGGCGATATTTTTGTTCGCACCGGCAATCCACTTACCTTTGGCATGGTCGATCAATCCCATGGCGGCGCCGATCTGGCCCAACTCCTTCTGGGCGGCTGCGGCCTTGGCCTCGGCCTCGGCGGCCACATTACCCACTTTCTCAAAATCTGCCACGGCCTTGCCGCCGACCTTGGGCAGCGCACGGGTAATGACATCTTTGAGTGATTTCAAGTCCGAGGTGAAGCCCCCCTCCAGTCTCGCGCCAGCATAACGCTTTTCATCCGCGGGGGGCCAAACAGCAGGAACGCCCTTAACCTTCGCGGCAGATGACGAAAGAGCTGCAGACTTGACACCTTGTTCCTTTGTGCTGGCGGTGCTCAAGGGCTTGGCGTGGGCCCCAGTCAGGAAGATGCTGATGATGGTCGCCGCGATCAAGCGGCCCGAGACGAGAAACGTGAGTGATGTCATTTTCATAGTATTACGGTTATTAATAAGGGTTTTAACGTTTGACTTTTATTTTCTCATAATCCACAGTACCTGTCATGTCGCATATTCATGCTTTTTTATGCGACAAAAGGGACGGGGGTTCCGCCCCACGCGGTGGCCTTACCCTCGCCTACGCTGATGTGATGCTGCAATCTTGAGGATCCCGCGATATTTAGCAATCGTTCGACGAGCGACTGTTAACCCCTTCTCCTTCAGCTTTGCCTCAATCGCCTGATCCGAGAGTGGCTCTGAGGGATCTTCTGCCTCCACCATTTGCTTGATCTGATCTTGAATGGACTTATTTGACACCGACCCACCATCTGCGGTCTTAAGTCCTGCCATAAAGAAATACTTTAACTCAAAGAGCCCCCGTGGCGTTTGGATATATTTTCCAGAGACGGTTCGGCTAACCGTTGTCTCATGCATACTGACCTTCGTGGCCACCTCAGACATCGTCAACGGCCGTAACGCCGAAACCCCCTTGTCGAAGAAGGGCGTCTGCGTATCCACAATCACCTGAGAGATCTTTCGGATCGTCTCTTGGCGTTGATATTTGCTATTAATAAAAAAAGCTGCTGAGCGAATCCGCTCGCGAATATAAGATTTGTCCTTTGCAGAAACTGATGGATTGCCCAACATCTCCCGATAATGCTTACTGATACGGATATGCGGGAGCAACTTGTTATCCAGCTCAACCACATATCGACCCTGCTTGCGGACAATAAATACTTCTGGCACGACATACTGCTGCACAGAGGAGGGCTCAAAGTCACGCCCCGGACGCGGATTAAAGGTCTGTATAAAAGAGGTCAGCTGTTTAAGTTCATGAGGTTCAAGCGCGAGCGCCTTGCAGAGAAACTTCTCGTCATGTGCAGCCAACCGCTCCAAATACTTCTCAATCAGAAGACGCGCCTCATCTTCCCAAGGAGAGTCTTCCACTTCATTCAATTGTAACAAGAGGCACTCCTGAAGATTGCGCGCCCCCACACCGACAGGGTCGAAGGACTGAATCAGTTTGAGAATGTTGATGAGGTCTCGCTCTGGACGCCCCGTGACCATCATCAGGTCAGGAAGACTTCCCTCAAAATAGCCGTCATCATTGATATAGCCGATCATGAGGTGCGCAAGCCCCATATCCTCTTCCGAAAGAGTGACGAGGGTGAGTTGCTGTGTGAGATGCTCCTGCAAGGAGACCTGCTGGGGGATGGAGTCATAAAAGAACTGGCGCCGCTCCTCCTCGTCCGAATGAGAAGGAGCATTCTCCATGCCTTGCAAAAAGTAGTCGCGCCACTCGTCATCTTGCTGGAGAATAGCATCCACTTTGGGATCAAAATCAAGCCCCTCGTCCGTCGTATGTTTTACTTCTGGATTCGGCAGCACGGTAGACATCGGGATCTCATTCGGATAAACAATCTCCTCGATCACAGGATTCGTTGCCATCTCCGCCTTGAGCACTTGCTGCAACTCAAGAATCGGCTTCTGCAACAACTCCAACGATTGACGCAACTGCGGCACCATCGTCATGATTTGACGCTGCTGCTGCACAAGACTAAGTGAGACGCCTGACATGATGGATGATTATACTTCCCAGCACCAGCCATGCTGATCGGGGACTTCTCCGTATTGAATGTTCTGAACCCGTTCGTAAAGCTTCTGCAACACGGGACCACACCCCGTATCAGAGCCAATGCGTAACACGGTCTCACCACGCCTGATCTCACAGACAGGGGTGACCACTACGGCTGTTCCGCAGGCTCCTATTTCACTAAAGGATCCCAACTCTTCAAAAGGCACTGGACGCACCTCGACCTTCAGCCCGATATCCGCAGCAATCTGCTTTAAGGTCTTGTTCGTGACGCTCGGCAGAATCGACGAAGACTCCGGCGTGACATACGTCTGATTCTTGATGCCGATAAAGTTCGATGTCGCAAACTCCTCGACATATTTATGCTCCTTCGCATCCAAATAGAGCTCGACAGGATACCCCTCGTGCTTCGCCTTCTCATGTGCAAAAAGACTGGCCGCATAGTTTCCGCCCACCTTCACATGGCCCACGCCTAAGGGTGCCGCACGATCAAATTCATCATAGATGACCGCTCTCACGGGTTGTAATCCGCCTTTGTAGTATGGCCCCACAGGAACGACTAGAACAATAAAGGTGTACTCCTGTCCAGGCGCAACACCAATTTGAGCACCCGTACCGATGAGTAAGGGACGCAGATAAAGTGAGCCTCCTGTCCCATAAGGAGGAACATACGCTTCGTTCGCCTTGATCACGCGCGAAAGCGCTTCCAGAAACATCGCTTCTGGCACCACGGGCATGCAGATGCGACGCGACGTCATCGCCAAGCGGAATGCATTCTCCTGGGGCCTGAAAATGCGGACCTTACCATCCTTGCAACGGAAAGCCTTCATTCCCTCAAAGGCAGCCTGACCATAATGGAGACAGGATGCCGCGATATGAATCGATAGATAGGGCTCCTTTACCAGCTCCCCGCCGTCCCAGGAACCATTCTTCCAAGTATACCGGATGTGATAATCCGTATCCATGTATTTAAATCCAAGCGAACTCCAATCAATCTGTTTCATCCCAATTCCTCATTCAGGTACACGAACAATTTAAAAATGTGTTCACACAGATTAGCAGGTTTTATGCCAAAGTCAAGTAGCTCTCTGTAACCGATACATGTCTGGCTCATTAACCTCTGGCCGCCCACCGACCTCCTGTCCACCGTAGCCGTATTTGCGAAGGTGGATGCGTCGGTGGAGGCAAACGCTGGGAGTGAGGTGCGACGCTCCCCCCATTTAGCTTCCTTCACCCCCGGCGCAAGGCCGGGGGTGATCGAGGCCGGGAGTTACCAACTGGATGCCGTCATCTCCTGTTTTGAATAAAAAGATCTTTTTCAATTTTTTGAGTTGATTTTATCAGACAGGTCAACAACAATATCCCCCATGACTATCTGTAAAAATGTTCAGGCGCTGGAGGCGTACACCCCAGGTGAACAGCCAAAAGATCCCGCCATCGTCAAGCTCAACACGAATGAGAACCCCTATCCGCCCAGCCCCAAAGTAGCTGAGACGCTCAAGACCTTTGATTATGCCCGTCTACGTCTCTACCCAGATCCTCTCTTTATGGCCTTACGCACGCGCCTCGCAGAAATCCATGCGTGCGGCGTGAATCAGATTTTCATCGGAAACGGTTCGGATGAAATCCTCGCCCTCTGTACACGCGCGTTTGTCGAGAACAACGGCAGCATCGGCTACTTCGATCCCTCCTATTCTCTCTATCCCGTGCTCGCGGATATCCGAGGTGTGGAGCGGCGTCCAGTAAAGCTCACTGCTGATTTTTATTGGCAGATGCCTGAAGGCTACACTGCTTCGCTCTTCTACATCACCAATCCGAACGCGCCGACCAGCATGATGCATGACAAGGCGACGGTCGCAGCCTTTTGTAAAAACTTTGTCGGCGCCGTCCTGATTGATGAGGCGTATGGTGATTTCGCAGACATGCACTGCATGGATCTGGCCTTGGCCAAGGACAATCAGAACACCTTGGTGATGCGGACCTTCTCCAAATCCTTCTCACTGGCTGGACTCCGCTTCGGCTATGTCGTCGGGCCCGAGCCAATGATCCATGCACTTTATAAGATCAAGGACTCCTACAACATGGACATGCTGGCGCAGGCTGTCGCGCTCGCCGCCTTGAGTGACCTGGAGTATATGCGCGCGAACGTCCAGAAAATTCGCACCACACGTGCACGTCTTACGCAAGAACTGACGCAACGCGGCTGGACCGTCTGTCCGTCGCAGACGAACTTCCTCTTTGCCCGTCCGCCCAAAAGAAATACCCAAGAGATCTTTGACGCGCTCAAGAGTGCCAAGATCTATGTGCGCTACTTCCCAGGTCCAGCCACAGGCGACTATCTCCGTATTACCATCGGAACGGAAGAGCAGACCGACAAACTGCTGGCCGCGTTATGAGTGGGCACTGGGAGAACAGGCATCTTGCCTGTTCGTTAAGTGCACAGGCAGAATGCCTGTGCTCCCAGTATCCACGGACATTATTCAGACGTTATAGATCAACACAACTATGACATTCGATTTAAAAAACTATCTGGCAGAACGGAAGACACTCGTCGAGACCGAACTCTTCGCCTGCCTGCCTGCTGAGGGGACGAGGCCTGCTGAACTGGCGTCAGCCATGCGGCATGCGGTGCTTTCAGGCGGCAAGCGTTTACGCCCCATTCTTTGCCTTGGGGCGGCTGAAGCTGCAGGCGGAAAACTGGAGCATGCCCTGCCAGCCGCCTGCGCGATTGAATTGCTGCATACCTACACACTTGTGCATGATGACCTGCCGTGCATGGACAACGATACCCTCCGGCGTGGCCAACCCACGGTCTGGGCCAAATACGGAGAGGCCATGGCGGTCCTAGTAGGCGATGCGCTCCAGACCCTTGCTTTTGAGACCCTCGCCCGTACCCCATGTCCCTCTGTAACACCCCGTCTGGTCATTGAGCTCGCCAAGGCCGCAGGTGGAGCTGGCGTCATTGCCGGACAGGTTGAGGACATCCAATTCGCGGGTTCGCCGACGCGCGATATCATCGATTACGTCTTCCAGCATAAGACCGCCGACCTCTTCCGAGCCGCCATCCGGCTCGGGGCAATCGCAGGCGAGGCATCGGATCACAATCTTCAACATTTGTCCGTCTACGGAAACAATCTCGGCATCGCCTTTCAGATCATCGATGACCTTCTAGACGCCAAGCAGGCTTCTTCGGATGACAAACCCGAGCTGACCTGTCTTGCGATCATGAGCAAAGAGGAAGCCCACGCCTACGCCAAAGAAACAACGGCAGCGGCTATTGCCAGCCTAAAGAATCTACCAGGCAACACCGCACCTCTGACTGCCCTAGCCCACGAGTTACTGTCACGCGTCTTTTGAGATGCCAGGAAAGCGCATATAGGGACAGACATACTGAAGTCCTAGTAGATCGAGCATTTATGGGAGCAGGATCCCACTACTTTGAGAGAGACTTACCCGTCAGATCACACAACAACGATAAGGGGACAGACATACTGAAGTGAAACCGAGGTGAGCAATTATGTCTCACATCCTGCCTTCAACTACAAGTCTCTGTCTCACTTGTCACACTTTTTCCAACCCCTGAGAGAAACCAAAGAAGCGCTTAAAAAACACATAACATCCTTATTTTCAACATATACCACTTTTCACTTTTCACTTTTCACTTTTCACTTTTCACTTTCTCGCCTCCTTGGCACGTCCCCTGCTCTTTAATGTGTGTCCGAATCATTGTCTCACAACTATGCGGACAAATAGGAGTTTTAATTATGGCAAAAGTATTAGGCATTGACTTAGGCACGACCAATTCGTGCATGGCGGTGATGGAAGGCGGCGAGCCTGTCGTCATTCCGAATGCTGAAGGCATGCGGACCACCCCGTCGATCGTTGGATTTACGAAGACAGGCGAACGTCTGGTCGGTCAGTCCGCCAAGCGTCAGGCTGTCACCAATCCGAAGAACACGATCTATTCCGTGAAACGTTTCATGGGCCGTCGCTACGAAGAGATGTCGAATGAGATCTCCATGGTCCCCTACGATGTTACCCGTGCGGCAAACGGTGATGCCCAGATCTCAGTGGCCGGCAAGACGTACTCGCCCCCGGAAATTTCGGCGATGATTCTCCAGAAGCTGAAGACCGATGCAGAAGCCTATCTCGGTGAAACCATCACACAGGCGGTCATCACGGTGCCGGCTTATTTCAACGATTCGCAACGCCAAGCCACCAAGGATGCAGGACGCATCGCTGGACTGGAAGTCTTGCGTATCATCAACGAACCCACAGCTGCCTCGCTGGCGTATGGTCTCGATAAGAAAAAAGATGAGAAGATCGCAGTCTACGACTTTGGTGGTGGTACGTTCGATGTGTCGGTTCTCGACATCGGTGACGGCGTCTTCGAGGTAAAGGCTACCAACGGCGATACGCACCTCGGCGGTGACGATCTTGACCAGGCGATTATGAACTGGCTGGTCGCAGAGTTCATGAAGGAGAACGCAGGTAACGACCTCTCCAAGGACATGATGGCCCTGCAACGTTTGAAAGAGGCTGCCGAAAAAGCAAAGTGCGAACTTTCCTCAGCAACAACCTCTGAGATCAATCTGCCGTTCATCACAGCAGACAACACCGGACCCAAACATCTGACAGTGACCCTCAGCCGCGCGAAGCTTGAGCAGCTCACCGATGCGCTGATCGAACGCACCTCACAGCCCTGCAAAAAGTGCATGAGCGATGCAGGCCTTTCGACCGTGGATGAAGTCGTGTTGGTCGGCGGTCAGACACGTATGCCCAAGCTTCAAGAGAAGGCCAAGCAACTCTTCGGCAAAGAACCCCACAAGGGCGTGAATCCAGACGAAGTCGTGGCCATCGGCGCGGCGATCCAAGGCGGCATCCTCAAGGGTGAAGTCAAGGACGTGCTCCTGTTGGACGTGACGCCTCTGACCCTCGGCATTGAGACCCTCGGTGGCGTGATGACCCCGCTCATCGAGCGCAACACTACGATTCCGACAAAGAAGAGTGAAATTTTCAGTACAGCCGCTGACAATCAGCCCTCTGTGGACATCCATGTCTATCAGGGCGAACGTAAGATGGCGCATGACAACAAAGAGATTGGTAACTTCCATTTGGATGGTATCCCTCCAGCACCGCGCGGACGCCCACAGATCGAAGTCGCTTTTGACCTCGACGCCAACGGCATCCTCAACGTAACGGCTAAGGATCTCGGAACTGGCAAAGAGCAGAAGATCACCATCACCGCCTCCAGCGGTCTCTCGAAAGATGAGATCGAGCGGATGCGTAAGGATGCTGAAATTCACGCTTCGGAAGATGCCAAACGCCGTGAAGAGGTCGAAACCAAGAACCAGGCTGAAAACCTCTGCTACCAAGTTGAGAAGATGTTGACCGAAAATGCTGACAAGATTCCTGCCGACAAGAAGGCGCCTGTCGAGACCGCGGTTGCGGACCTCAAGAGCGCACTCAAGAGCAACTCGACCTCCGAGATCAAGTCTAAGCAGGAAGCGCTCACAAAGGCCATGGAGGCCGTGACCGCAGGCATGTACAGTGGCGGGCCGGCTGGCGGAGCCCCTGATATGGGTGGCGCAGGCACTCCTCCGCCGAATGATGGCGAAAGCGCACCCGGCACAGGCAAACCCAGCGATGACGGTGTCATTGATGCCGAGTACACGATGAAGGACAAATAATCTGCAGGGGCAGGCCGTTGTGCCTGCCCGTTATCTAACCAAAACCAAAAAGGAGAAACACAACTATGACGAAGATTCGTCCCCTGGGTGACCGCGTGTTGGTCGAGCCCATTGATGTCAAAGAGATGACCAAAGGCGGAATTATCATTCCGGACAACGCCAAAGAAAAGCCAATGGAAGGCAAGGTCGTTGCTGTTGGTAAGAAGCTGGATAAAGATGGCAAAGAGATCAAGTTTGACGTCAAGGTCAATGACAAGGTCCTCCTGCCTAAGTACGGCGGAACCGAAGTAAAACTGAACAACAAGACCTACCAGCTCGTCCGCGAAGAGGACCTGCTCGGCGTGATTGAGTAACTAACCCGATCCGTCTGGTCTGACTGATTCGTCTGATCTGACTGATCTTTAATTTGAAAGGAAGAATTTTACCATGGCTGCAAAGCAAATGATGTATGATATGGAAGCCCGTCAGAAGATTCTGGCTGGTATCGCAAAGTTGAGCAAGGCTGTTTCATCAACCCTCGGTCCGTGCGGACGCAATGTTATCTTGGACAAGAAGTTCGGCTCGCCGACTATCACCAAGGACGGCGTCTCTGTGGCTAAGGAGATTGAACTCCCCTGCCCATTCGAAAACATGGGTGCCCAGATGGTTCGCGAAGTGGCAAGCAAGACCAGCGACATTGCTGGTGACGGCACCACCACCGCAACCCTGTTGGCAGAGGCCATCTATCGTGAAGGTCTGAAGAACGTCACCGCGGGTGCAAATCCGATGGCGATCAAGCGCGGCATCGACAAGGGCACCAAGGCCGTTGTTGAAGCTATTGCTAAGCAGGCCAAGAAGGTGAAAGATCCTTCTGAGATCGCTCAAGTCGCCACCATCTCCGCCAACGGCGAAGCTGAAATCGGCGCGATCATCTCTGAAGCTATGGACAAGGTCGGCAAGGACGGCACCATCACGGTTGAAGAGGCTAAGACACTCGAGACCACCCTGGACGTCGTTGAAGGAATGCAGTTCGACAAGGGCTACCTCTCTCCTTATTTCGTCACGAGTCCGGAAGAGATGGAGTGCTCCTTGGAGAACCCCTATATCCTCATCTTCGAAAAGAAGATTTCAAGCCTGAACGACATGCTCCCGCTGCTCCAGGGCGTTGCCAAGACTGGCAAGCCCCTGATGATCATCGCTGAGGATGTCGAAGGTGAAGCCCTCGCAACCCTCGTTGTGAACAAGCTGCGTGGCACACTCCAGGTGTGCGCGGTCAAGGCCCCTGGCTTCGGCGACCGTCGCAAAGCCATGCTCGAAGACATCGCCATCCTCACGGGCGGCAAGATGATCAGCGAAGATCTCGGCATCAAGCTCGAGAACGTGGAAATCTCCGACCTCGGTCGTGCAAAGAAGATCACGGTGAACAAGGACAACACCACGATCGTTGAAGGTGGCGGCAAGACCAGCGACATCCAAGCACGCGTGGCGCTCATCAAGAAGCAGATCGAAGAGACCTCTTCTGACTATGATCGCGAAAAACTCCAAGAACGCCTGGCGAAGCTCGCTGGCGGCGTGGCTGTGATCAAGGTTGGTGCGCCAACCGAAGCCGCGATGAAGGAGAAGAAAGATCGCGTCGACGATGCTCTGCACGCAACCCGCGCGGCTGTTGAAGAAGGTATCGTCGCCGGTGGTGGCGTTGCCCTCATCCGCTGCCAGAAGGCGCTGGAAAGCGTCGTGACGGTCGGCGACGAGAAGGTCGGCATTGCGATCATCCGTAAGTGCCTAGAAGCACCTCTGCGTCAGCTCGTTGAAAACGCAGGTCTGGAAGCAGCCCTGATCGTCGAAAACGTGAAGAGCGGCAAGGGATCTTATGGCTACAACGTCGCAACTGGCGCTTACGAAGACCTCGTAAAGGCTGGCGTGCTGGATCCGGCTAAGGTGACCCGTAGCGCGTTGCAAAACGCCGCGTCGATCGCTGGCCTCCTGCTCATCACCGAGTGCATGGTCACAGAGATTCCTGAGAAGAAGGAAGCTTCTGCTGGCGGTCACCCGGGCATGGGCGGCATGGACATGTAATCGTCCGAGACGATTCGAACCACAAAAAAGCCCTCGCCGAAAGGTGAGGGCTTTTTTTGTTCAGGGGTTCAAGGTTCAGAGTTCAGGTTAGGACAAAACTCTTAACTTTCAACATTTAATGTTTAACTCTAAATGCTGCCGCGGCGCAGGCGCGGGGCGGGACTATACTTTCAAAAGAAAGAAGTTCTTTTTACCACTTCGGAGAACTGCCAGTCTGCCCTCGATGAGGTCAGACTCTTCGAAAACACGCTCAAGGCCAGCCACCTTCAAACTATTCAGACTCAGACCACCCTGTTGCACCAGACGTTTCGCTTCGCCTTTACTCGTCATCATACCAGCCTGTGCGATGACTTCAAAGAGTGGTTTGCCGAGCAGAGTCTCCTTGGGTACAGTAGCAGAGGGTACATTTGCAAAAATCGTCTCCACGAGTGCCGCAGGAAGTCCCTCAATCGAACCACCAAAGAGCACTTCCGTGGTCTTACGGGCCGTGAGTAGCCCCTGCTCGCCATGCACTGCCCGTGTCAGCTCCTCCGCCAGCACCTGCTGAGCTTCGCGTTTCTCAGGGGCTGTAGCGACCGCTTGTTCAAGCTCGGCAATACGCTCCATGCAGAGGAAGGTAAAAATCTTGAGGTATCGTATCACGTCCGCATCCATAGCCCTCAGGAAGAACTGATAGAAATCATAGACCGAGGTCTTGCGCGCATCCAAGAAGATGGCATTTCCCTCGCTCTTGCCAAACTTTTTACCCGTACTGTCGCAGACCAACGGAAAGGTCATGCCATAGACCTCCTGGCCCAGGACGCGGCGAACCAGCTCTGTCCCGGCTGTGATATTTCCCCATTGATCTGAACCACCAATTTGCATCGTGCAACCGTAGGTCTTATAGAGATGGAGAAAATCATAGCCCTGAAGGATCTGGTAACAGAACTCGGTGAAGCTCATGCCATCATCCGACTCCAACCGCGTCTTGACGCTGTCCTTGCTGAGCATGACACCCATGCGGAAATAGCGTCCAACATCGCGCAGCAAATCGATAAAGGTGATATCCTTGAACCAATCATAGTTATTCACCATGATTGCCGGGTTGGGTGAAGCAGGAGCAAAGTCAATAAATCGGGAGAGGTTTTCTTTGATGCCTTCCAGATTCTTCTCAACCTGTTCGGCACTCAGCAAATTGCGTTCCTTGGACTTGCCCGAGGGATCACCAATGAGCCCAGTCGCTCCCCCCACCAAGGCAATCACTTTATGTCCGGCACGTTGCAGATGGGCCAGAGCCATGATTGTGACGAAATTACCAGCTTGGAGACTGTCGTTTGTCGGATCAAATCCCGCATAAACCGTCAGGGGTTTATCCAGCGCCTTCTGAAGTTCTGAACTGGTCGTATCCTCAAAAAGATAACGAGCTCTAAAGGTATCAAGGATGTTCATAGGGAAAGAGGGTTCGGGGTTCAGGGTTCAGGCTACGCTTAGGAAACTAACTTCGAAAAATCATAGCCGCTTGAAAAGAAAAAAGGGGCGCCCGGTAAGGCGCCCCTTTTTGGGTTACTCAGCGCCTGGACGCCACTCTTCGCTTTGTGCGAAGGCATCATCGAAGGCGGCTGCGAGGCCGACGAGGTTCTCGCCCGGCTTCAGATCTGTCGTGCTGAGGTCGCGCGTCAGCTCGGCGAGCTGCGTGTCATTCATGCTGACAGCCTTAATGCTCAGGCCGATACGGCGCTCATCACGATCAATCTTCACGATGCGAGCTTCAACTTCCTGGCCTGCCTTGAGAGCATCCTTGACCTTCTCAACGTGCTGATCGCTGATCTGGGAGATATGAACGAGACCGTCCACACCATCTTCCAGTTCAACAAAGGCACCGAAGGAGGCGATCTTGGAAACCTTGCCCTTAACGATCTGTCCGATCGCATAGCGGCTGGTGATAGTGTTCCAAGGATCATTACAAGCTTGCTTCAAGCCGAGGCTGATCCGTTGATCCGCAGGATTGACTTCGAGAACAACCGCATCCACCTGCTGGCTCTTCTGGAGCATTTCACTCGGGTGGTTGATCTTGCGGGTCCAAGACATGTCAGAGACATGAATCATGCCATCAATACCCTCTTCGAGTTCAATGAAGGCTCCGTAGGTTGTGAAGTTGCGGACCTTGCCACTCACGCGGCTTCCGACAGGATAGCGATCCTGTACGGTATCCCAAGGATTGGCTTCGGTCTGACGGATACCCAAGGCGATCTTCTGATTCGCGGAATCAATCGAGAGTACCACGACATCCACTTCGTCACCGACATTGAGAATGTCAGAAGCACGAGCAACGCGCTTGGTCCAGGAAAACTCCGAGACGTGCACGAGGCCTTCAATACCAGGCTGGATTTCAACAAAGGCGCCATAAGGAACCAAGTTGACAACCTTGCCACGCAGACGGCTGCCGACGGGGAAGCTCTGATCGATGTTTTCCCAAGGATTGGGTGTTGACTGCTTGAGTCCCAAGGAGACGCGTTCGCGATCCAAATCAATGTCCAAAATCACGACATCCACTTCCTGTCCGACCTTAAGCAACTCACTTGGGTGCTTGATACGACCCCAGCTCATGTCTGTGATATGAAGCAAACCGTCCATACCGTCGAGATCCACAAAGGCACCGAAATCAGTGATGTTCTTGACGCGGCCACGACGTTGCTGCCCCTTTTCAATCGTTCCGAGGAGGGAACGCTTCTTGTCAGCCACACGCTCTTCGATCAACTCGCGACGGGAGACGATAATGTTCCGGCGCTCATTGCTGATCTTGATAACCTTAAATTCACACGTCTGGTTAAGATAGGGATCGGGATCATGCACAGGTGTGACATCGACTTGGGAACCAGGAAGGAAGGCATCCACGCCATCCACATCCACGATAAGTCCGCCACGAACCTTGCTGCGGATTGTGCCAGTCACGACACCACCCTCGGTATACTTGCTCAGGACGGTCTCCCAACGAAGCTTATCATCCGCGCGGGACTTGCTAAGCACCACCATGCCACCATCGCTCTCGAGCTGTTCGAGTAACACACTGATGACGTCACCAATTTTGGGTTCAACGCCATCCTTGAATTCATTCAGGGGAACAGAGCCTTCTGATTTGTAACCAATGTCAACAAGGACTTCGTTTCCTTTGACACCACTGATCGTACCCTTGATAATCGAGCCGGCTGTAAACTTGCTCACTTGGGCATTCAACGCTGCATTCATCGCGTCATACATTGCACCACTTTTGGGTTTTGCAGCCGCGGGTTTAATCTTTACCATAATAATACTTTATGCCGTCCGATGAAATAAAATCGAGACCATCATCGAACGCTTGTTAGTTGTTTCTCAAGCATGTCCTACTCAAGGTCAGCCACTCGGCTGGTCGAGATCAGACAATCCGCTTTTTAGACGGAATGATAAAAATATCAAAAAACGGGCACGGGCCGCAACAGGAATCTCATTTTTTGGGCAAAAAAAAGAGGCGCGGACTCTTCATCCACGCCTTCTTATTCTCTTTTTGTCCAAAATCTTACACACGACGACGGCGACGCAACAAGAGCACCGACATTCCCATGGCCAAGAGCCCTATGGAGGTCGGCTCTGGAACAACAGTGGTACCTGCATTCCACGGCGTCGTGGCCGGAAAGTTAGGAACTGATCCCGAGACCAGTGCACCCGAGGAGACCAAATCACCCCATGTCATCAGGCCACTCCAACCCACCACCGTTGCACCACTATCGGTAAACAGCCTAACATAAAAACTGTAGCTATTGCCGACAGATAAATTGGTGTCTTGGGTCAATACACCTAAATTATGACTGTAAGGCGTTGCTGTTGAACCTTGGGAGATGCCTGTCGTCCAGTAGTTTGCAGAAGTTGTCGTCGCAAACAACTGAGCTGTTTGATAACTGGAGTTACCACTCGGGATATCAACTCGCCACGAAATAACCTCCGCTTGAACCATTGTCGCGGCCATGAACATGCCAACCATTAATACCTTTATATTCATAGTCATCTCCTTATTTCACAATTAAAGTTTGAGTATTCCCACGGCGTAAAAACCAAACACCAGAACCCGCAGGGATAGTAGGCGAAGGAGTATAATCCGATGACTTTATCCAACTGCCCTCGATAAAAGCATTCCTAACATAATTAGTGCCACTCACAGCAAGGATCTCATCGCCTAGTCCATTGTCAGGTTGCGAAAGAAACCAAGGATTGGCACTTAAGAAAGCAGGTGCATTCAAATCAAGAGCTGTGGGCAATGCGTTTCCGACGAGTGTCAACGTATTAGTTACTACAACGACCCCTGCGGCATTCGTATTCACAATGCCCTGCAACTGAACGATCCGAGGGCTTCCAGCCTTCAACCAGAAGGCATATCCTTGGGCATTCGTGATTGTCGAAAGTGGAGGCGCATTCACCACATGATTTGTGGAGTCAGATCCTAACTCCGTCACCAATAAGTTAGTCCACGCTGTCCCTGTAAAATTATAATAGTAGTAGTTCATACTCGCTTCATGAAACGCAATCAGCCGATCACCACAGGCCAATCCATTTGTCGAAACAAGAGCCTCCAACGAGATGCTGTTAGTTGAAAAACTATTCGTGTTATACCCGCTGAAAGGGACAGCCAGAATTGAAAAACCTGCTGGCACTGCGTTTGTCGTATATCCAGCATACCGGATACCTTCAAGCTCTAACGGAGCCGCCGTCAAGCTGAAGCACGCCAAAGTCATCAAACCAAAAATTACATATTTCTTCATTCTCAATCTCCTTAGTTCGGCTTTGTAGGAATCACGACCTGGAAAAACTTTCCTGTTGAAGACACAGGGTATTCCAACTCAACCTTACGGTCTGTATCACCGTTTTTACGGTTTTTACGTGCCTCCGTAACCCACTGCCCTTTTTCCTTCTTAACATCATCTGTTGCACTGAGCGCATAATAGGCGTTCGGAGAAGCATTTTCAACGGTGACAATCACCTTATCACCCGCGATTTTCACACCGGTAATGACGGGTGGCGTGATATCAGCAGTAAGTTGCGGCGCATTGCCGGCACTTACAATATCTCCGGTAGAGATGGAATCCGGGCCTCCGCTCGATGATTCTGCTATTGAGCTTTGCACGGGCTCACTCCATCCAATCACGATGTCGCCCAACGTACCTGTAGTTACGGTATCTGGCGCACGTGTATCCAGGAGTACAACAACATACTTGCCCCCAGCGTTCTTCTTGATGATGCTCCCGTCAAACTGGACACACTGTTCCGGACACCGGCCATTCTCTGCGACAGCCAATTTGCAGAGCAACTGGTTTTCATTCGTGTTGACCAATGTGCCATCCGTATAGAAGCCACCGAAATTCGTTGCTGAGGAGGTCATGTAAACGAGTGCATATTTCTCACTGTTCAACACTTGAACACCATCCGCATACCGGTCAATGCCCGTTGTAGAGAACGTCAACGTCCGCTTACCCTTGAGATCCACACCCAACAGGGAACCTGCCAGAGTCACGCATAGAAATGTCAATAAGATGTTTTTCATAGTGATTCTCCTGCCTTACTGAATATTTGATTGGATAACGGGGAGGAAGAACTTATAGGTCGAATTTGGCAGCGTAAACGTGTACGTTGCCAAGCCATTCGTAAAGCTATCAGAACCAATCTTGACCGCGTCCAAAACGCTCGACCAAGAACCACTCGTTGCAGACTCATAGCTCGTCGCACCCTTGATTTTAAGAATGCCATTAATCGAGCCATCCTTTTTCGTGGTGGCATCAGTCTTCAATGTAACCACGACCGTCACGCTCGTGCTGTTTGGATTATAAACTATCGAACCAATGCCCAGTTCACCTGCAAAGGTGTTCGGAGCAAGGGCCGTGTCAGTGAGATAATATTTTAGTGCATCTGCAGAGGTGATTGTCTGCCCAGCCAACGCCGAATTCGTTGCTGCTTGGCTTGCCACCCAACTTGCAACCACACACTCTTCCGGCGTACTGGGTGTCCACCCCGTAACAAAATAATTCGTTGTCGAGCGCCTGGGGTCACCATAACTAACATAGAGATCATCGAGTTCGCCAGCGCCAGAGATTACCATCTTAGAAATTTGATTCGCGTTTGCATTCAAGGAGAGAACGGGCAATGTGCTATTGGTAAAGAAGACATCAAACGAGTCGGACGCAAAACGGATCATAACCGAATAGTACAGATTGGTTAAGATCTTGATGTTTATGTTGGTCTTGCACTGGATCGTTGAATTGTATGAGGCCACTACAAGATTGCTCTTAGAATCCGAATAGAAGCTCAACACCGTATTGGAGACAACCGTCGGGGGGGTTGAACCGAAGGGAAAAATCTTACAACGCAGATCACTAGCATCCCATAGGAGCTGAAAAAAAACATACCGCCCCCTTTCCCCCGCTGATTCATTGGGCTTTTTCGTGATTTCAAAGGCGGTTTTCAAAGTGCGTTTGCGGA